>OFRY01000425.1_pt1 | contig 27075 bp, 21 predicted proteins | sample 1543171 | NCBI WGS metagenome assembly OFRY01 (sample SAMN04209240, study PRJEB22552) | human gut metagenome | biome: gut; material: feces | host: Homo sapiens | place: USA: Oklahoma | reverse complement strand
CCCGCCGCAGAATCGCTCTGTGGCGGGGTTCGTTTATGCTCAAAAACGGCAAAAGTCTTGATTTCAAGCGGCTTTCGGGCATAGAAAAAGTCCACCGTAATTCTATCAAAATTACGGTGGACTTATGGTAAATAGCCTTAACTTTAATAGAATGCACCCCCAGACGCTTAGGGGGTGCATTTACTATTTAAGGGAAAGTAGTGATTTTTATCGTTGCTCTTTACTTACGGCACAGGCAAGAATACACATAGTCATCGACCACGAAGAATTTCGGAAAAGTATCCTTTTAAGAAATGCCGATACTCCGGATGATCGGATGCGTTCTCATATTCTTCCAAAATAGTCTTTTTGCTCCATGCTTTCATTTTATCATTCATTTCTTCATATCGGATAATCGTAAGCAGACCTTCTCGTTCCGCCTGTAAAATTGCTTCATAGGCATCTGGGATAAACTCCACACCGGATATATCGACCGGTATGCTACTGGTAGCAACATCCGGTATTGGAACCGAAAAACCGGAATCTGAAATTGTCTCAGCAGAATAAATATAACCGGATACGCCTTTGTATGTGCTTATCAGAGCATTGGGATAATACTCTTCCAACCGTTGGCGCCCATCTTTACCAAAACCATACGGCCCCCATTTTTGGCATTTTCCATCATAAGAAAAGCCGGTTTCCATGCAATACTTTTCAATGGAATTGCTCAAATAGACCAATACGTTTTCTCTTTTTGTGGAAAAATAAACCAAAGGAATACCATGATTCGAGCTCTGTGGCGTTAGCTGTGTAATACCCTTAACAGATGATGCGTGATAGTACATTAGCTTTCTTTCCTCCTAACGTAATTTATTCCAAGCTTTTCGACGGTGTACAGGTACTCGGAGAATTCTCGCATAGGCATATCTTCATTTTAGCAGGTAACCAGAGCCTAAACAATAGAAAAAGTCCACCGTAATTCTATCAAAATTACGGTGGACTTGTGGTGGAGTGCAAGACTTCAAATCCGAACCGAAGGCCGCAGAAACGTCCGCCAGCGTCACCGTCTGCGTCCCGTTTTTGTAATTGTATGTGAAAACCAGCCGGTCGTCAAATACATAAATGCTGTTGAGGAAAATATCGATGATCTGTCGCTGGTATTCCTTGTTGTTCGGGTCACCATATTTGAACCGGCTGATCCACTCGATGATATCCTCCCGGCTGCATTTTGGCCTTTCCAGTTCCGCCTGTAAAATGCCGACCCTTAGTTGTTCCTGCAGCTTTTCCAATTCCTCCAGCCGCTCTTTGGTGCTGCTGGTCAGAATGCCCTGTTGAATGGCGTTGAGCATATTTTCAATCCCGCGGTTGGTATCTGCAAGCTGTTTGCGCAGCAGAGGGAGAGTGTTGTCCTCTGTGTTCTGCAGTTCTACCAGCTTGTCCGCAATTTGGGCGATCAATTCCTCCTGAAATACCCGCTGTACGGTGTACTGCACAGCGATGCGTTCGATCCAATCTTTCTTCACCGCTTTCTTGTGGCAGCCCAGCCTTCTCTTAGCTCCGCTGCATTTGTAATAGCGATGGATAGCACCTGTGTGGGATTTACCGCTCTCGCCAATCATCATCCGCCCACAGTGACCGCAAAACAGCTTGGTGGTCAGCAGATATTCTTCCTCAGCTTTTGCTCTTGCCGGAGTTCGCTTGTTCTTTTCCACCCTCATCTGCACCCTTTCGAACAAATCCTTAGAGATAATGCTCGGCACACCATCTGGTATGATGATGTCTTTGTACCGATATTCCCCGATGTATTTCCGGTTACACAACACGCTGTGAAGGCTGTTAGGACGGAATGGCTTCTGTTTTTGCGTCAGGATATACCGTTCATTCAGAGAAGTGATAATGCTGCGAACCGTTTCGCCCTCTGCATATCTCTGGTAAATCTCCCGCACAACCGGGGCGGTCAATGGGTCAATTCTGAGATGCTGGTCCTCAGTCAGCTGATAACCAAGCGGAATCCCGCCGCCGTTGTTTTTGCCCTTCAGCGCATTTTCCGTAAGACCCCGGTTGATCTTTTGCGCCAGTTCCGCCGAATAATATTCCGCCATCCCTTCCAGCATAGATTCCAGAATAATACCCTCCGGCCCATCAGAGATATTCTCTGTGGCGGATACCACCTTGACGCCGTTTCGCCTGAGTACCGCCTTGTAGTGGGCGCTGTCGTAACGATTACGGGCAAACCGATCCAGTTTCCAAACCAGCACAGTATCAAACAGCCCTTTTGCGCTGTCCTGTACCATGTTCTGAAATTCCGGGCGGTTGTCTGTCTTGGCTGAAAGTGCCCGGTCAATGTAGCTGCGTAGAATCATGATCCCGTTTTTCTCCGCATACTCCTTGCATTCTCGCAGCTGCCCCTCAATGCTTTCTTCCCGCTGATTGTCGCTGCTGTATCTGGCGTAAATCACCGCCTTCATCCACATCACCTCCGTTTGTCTGTTTTAAGGGGTTTGGGTTCTCCCAAGGTGCGTTTGGTGGATATCCAAACGCTATGCTTGCAAAACCAGTCGCTGGCTGGGAAAACCGTTTTCCCAGCACCACACACTACCACAACTTCTGCCGGAAAGCTATCACCAACTCGTACAAATTCCGGCCTCAAATCTATCCAAAAAAGTACCGGCTGGGAAAGAAAAACTCTCCCAGCCAGGCGGAAGCTTTCAACTGTGCCGCTCCCTTTCTTCATGCCATTCCTTCAGTGCCTGTTTGCCCTGTTCACTCTCAAAAAACGCCTGCATCTGGGGAAGCAAAGCGCGGGCAAGACTTTCAACCGCTGACTGCGGTATTGGTTCTGTCTTGTTTTCTAAAACGACTTGATTGGCTGACACCCCTCCTTTTCTGTAACGCTCTTTTTCTTTCCCAGCTGGTAAGAGATTTGGGGTGGCTTGCCACCCCCTGTAGTCCCCCGCCAAGCAGGAAAGATTGTATGCCACAGTCTAACACGGGAAGCTTGCCATTTCAAGACTTTTGCGGTATGATATAAGGAATCATAACTTGCAAAATTATAATTCCCATAAAAAGAGGGAGTACATGGAAGAATATCGCTTCGAACATAAAGAACCTTTGACCCAGCGGGTGGTTTTAGCATTGAGAGTCAATACCAAACAGCTGAAGGAACAGTTGTGGCTGGGAACAGAATACGAGGTAGAAGCTGCTTTGCGTGGTTTGGATAAGCCCCTGTATCTGTCCCAAACTCGCCCACTGGGGGCGTTTTGGTGCGAGTTCGGGAAAACTTCCGCTGATGGCTGGACGGAGGCTGTGTGGGCACTTTTGGGGGCGCTGTCGGCGCGGAAAGCAGCGGAGCGTATTGCCGGTGAGCGGAATGCGGCTGAACTTCTTTCCCAGCTGGTGGTGGGGAATTCTGCCGCGCTGTATGCGGCCATTCAGATTTGGGAGATGTACCTGCGCTGCTGCCGCGGGAGGGATAAACACAAAGCAGAAACTGCCCTGCGGGATTATGCGCAACTGCTGATCCTGCCCTTTGGGGAATACTCGCCGGAGATGGCAAATTGGAAACGGGAAAAGCCGGTTGTTCCTGTATGGAACCATCGGGAAGATGCCAAGCTAGAAATTTGGTATCCCCATGGAGAAGTACCCTTTGAATGTGCGGTAGTGAGCGGTTCCCTGCGACCCGCTCTTATCTATTACCGTCAGCGAATACTGGATGCTGGCATGGTCATGCGCACCTGCAGCCAATGCGGGAGGGTATTTTTCGCTCCGGATGCCCGCAGCAACCTGTGCAGTGAATGGTGCCGCAAGGCCAGTAAAAAGGCGGCAAAAAAGAGTTTCGACAGCAAATCCAAAGAGGGAGAGTACGAGCAGGCCTACAAGCGAGAGTATATGTTTTGGTACAACCGCATCAAAAAGCTGGAAAAGAATCATGCCTCACAGGAACAGATCCAAAGGGCGAAAACTGCTCTCCAGCAGTTCCGAAAGGAAGCCGTGGAATGTAAAAAGCAGATTCAGAATGGGAAATTATCTACGGTGCAATTTGTAAACTGGATGATTGGGCAAGAGCCTATTATTCAGGAAATTTGTGACGAGTAAAAGAAACAGGCTATCCACGTGGATAGCCTGTTCTTTCTATATATCTCAGAATTCGAAAAGTTGGATAGCCAGGTGGATAGTCAACCAATCATAAAGATGAAGGGGAGGAAAGATTTTCAAAATAATCTAATGTCTGATGGTTTAATTCTTCTTTGATAACAGTCCAATTAGGAAAGAATCGATCCATATATACCCGAAACTTCTGATTATGCTTACGCTCCAACAAATGAACAAGTTCGTGGGTAATAACGTAAGCTAAACATTGTGGGGATTTTTTAGCCAATTGAAGATTTAGCCAAATTCTCTTTTTTTCTATATTACAAGTTCCCCATTTTGTTCTCATATTCTTAATTTTCCATTCGTTACAATGCACGCCCACAATTTTTTCGTACTTTTCCAAAACTACAGGTATTTTTTGTTTCAATTGTTCGCGATACCATTCGTTTAAAATATTTTCTCTTTGTAGTGGTGTGCTTTCTCTGCGAACTTGTAAGACTAAATTTCCGCCTGAAATTCTAACTACGTTTCGAACATTAGAATATTGAACATCCAGACGATAACGCCGCCCCCAGACATAATAACCCTCGCCAGTGACATACTTCCTTTTTGTTTGTCTCGCCTGTTCTTTGAAGTTTTTCCTTTGTTTTTTAATCCAAGAAATTCTGGATACCGCAAACATTCGGATCGCGTCATCCCCAGCAGAGTGCGGTGCAGTAATTTGGATTTTCCCGTCGGGTGGCAGAACGCGAATGTACATATTTTTGATGTTCTTTTTTGTGACGGCAATGCTAATATCGCCGATTTGCAACTCATCCACTAAAATTCACTCTGCTCCTTTACCAATGCAAGCAACTGATCGGCTTCCTGGTCATCTTTTACGACAGCACGAATAGCACGCCAGATTTTACGTTCTTTGATTTTGCTTCCCCGGAAATTGTCCTGTTTGCTGGACATGACAGCGTCATATATCTGATTGGCCACAACCGTATCCCCGTTAAGATGGTCATAAAAGGCTCGCTTGGCGGCACTTTCCCGGATTCCCGGAGGATATTCTGTGCCACTTTCCGGCTTATGTACCTTCCTTGCCAGTTCCACAATCTGACGCAGATACTCCTCGTAGTTGATCACATCATTTTTGCGTTTTTCAATCAATTCACGGAGAAGTGCAGACATCTTCTCATAGTATTTGGGGTTGCTTTGGGTTCTCTCAACAATTTCCTTGCCAATATTGTTTTCAATAGTCTCTGCAACTGCTTCCTGCTCTTTGGGGGTGGAGGCAGGCATATCCTTCAGTGCGGAAATCCCGTTGTCTACCAGCAGTTCAACCAGTGTTGCTCCTCCAAAGGAGGTCAATACACGACTGGGATCAGCCGACAAATAGGTATCGATTAAATGGCGCATGTCCGGATCATATTTCTTCAAATCCACATAGTCACCGCTGGCCAGACGCACATCGTCACGCACCTTGATATAGTAGGTAACTTCTCTCTCCAACGCTTTAATTTGTTCCACAGTATAGTGGTACTTTTCCTGCAATTCGCCAGATACTTCACCAAAAGCGCGGAGAGCTGTCGCTGACAGATTGTAAAGCTGCTCACGTTTGGGCATATTTTCTTCCAATTCATCCAGGTCAAAGGCTTCGGTGTTGGCACCGCAGAAATAATGGTAGTAGTCCACCATATCTTTGGGTGGAGCCACAGGCTCGCACAGCGCGCGCAGGGCTTCCAGCGAGTCCTCCAGCTGTTCCTTAGCCTTGTCCAAACGGTCGGTCAGCAGGCCGGAGACATCTTCCTTATCATAGCTGTCAAATGCTTCGGAAGTGTAGTCTGCAACCGCATTTTCCAAGGAGCGAAACAGGTCTTTGTAGTCAATAATATACCCAAATTCCTTATCCTCTCCATCCAAACGGTTTACGCGGCAGATTGCTTGGAACAAGCCATGATCTCGCATGGATTTATCAATATATAGATATGTAGCAGGCGGAGCATCAAAGCCTGTCAGCAGCTTGTCCACCACAATCAGCAGTTTCATTTGTTCCGGCTGCTTGATAAACTTTTCTTTGACCTCTTTTTCAAATGCTTTTGGGTCTTTTCCGCCCAGCATTTTCATGTAGATCTCGTATTGCTCCACAGCCTCGGTCTCGCCATCATCGCCTACGGTTTCGGTACGAATATCGCCCACCATCGGTTCGTAAGAAGTCACGATGGCGCACTTGCCCTTCAGCTCGGTCTCTTGGAACAATTCATAGAATTTGCACGCCTGATAGATACTGCCAGCCACCAGCATAGCATTACCACGCCCATCGTGCAAACGCGGCTTTGTTTCCATATCAAAAACAATATCCGCTACAATCTGTCCCAGGCGGGCCTTGGAGCTGAACATCTTTTGCAGGTTGCCCCAGCGCTGTTTCAGCTTCGCCTTTGCCACACCGGTCAGACCGCACGTTTTTGCCTCAAACCATGCGTCGATCCGATCCTGCTGGACAACATTCTGCTCCACTTCACGAGCCTCATAGCGCAAATCCAGAACAACCTTATCCCGTACCGCCTCATCAAACTTGTAACGGTGGATATACGGTCCAAAAACCTCCAGGCTGGTTTCCTTATCCTTTTTCATCAATGGAGTACCGGTAAAGCCGATAAAAGTAGCCTTCGGCAAAATGGTCTCCATCGCTTTGTGGAGCTTGCCAGACTGGGTACGATGGCATTCATCTACAAAGACATAGAAATCGCCTTTGGGAGAAAAGTTTTTTGGCAGCGAGCGTTTCAGCTCCTCAATAAATCCAGCATAATCGGACTCACCGCTCTTGCTTCTGTTCTTCTTGCCAAACTTGTGGATCAGGGAACACATCATGACAGGTGAGGTGTCGTTAATCTTCTGGATCAATTCACTGCCTCGGCGAATACGGACAATACTCTCATTTACCCCGGCAAACACCTGCTCGATCTGCACATCCAATTCGTCCCGGTCGGTGATAATCAGGATACGGCTGTCAGAGATATTCTCCTTGATCCACTTGCTGAGCCACACCATGGTAAGAGATTTTCCAGAGCCCTGGGTATGCCAGATGATGCCGCCCTCATGCCGCCGCACATAATCCCGCGCTGCCATATTGCCGAAGAACTGATTGGGCCGACAGGTCTTTTTGACCCCGCTGTCAAACACGATGAAATTATGCAGTAACTCTACAAAACGCTCTTTCCGGCACAGAGAAATCAGGTTTTTGTCCAGACGCAGCGGATATTTTTCGATTTGAGCGCGTACCGCTATGGAAATATCATCTTTGGCATTGGGATCTTCTTTCCAGGAAAGATAATACTTTTCTGGTGTGCCCGTAGTACCGTAACGCGCCCCCTCCGAATCGTTGCCCGCCAGGACAAGCCCAATGGTGGCAAAGAACTGCATGATCATATCTGGGCGCTGGTTGGTCAGGTTCTGGCGGATGCCCTCCGACATGGAAACTGTGCTGCGCTTCAGTTCGATGACAGCAAAAGCGATGCCGTTGATGTACAGCACTAAATCAGGGCGCTTGTGCTTGATGGTGACTTCCTCGGCGATATAAAAATCATTTTCCAGCGGATGCTCCCAGTCCACAAACTGGACTGTGATCTTATGTTGGCCGACAGATTCGCTGACCTTGACCCCATAGCGCAGCTTTTTATAAGTCTGCTCGTTCAGATCGTAGAGGTTTACCGACTGATCTCCGGCAGCATCCTGCAGTTCCTTCAGAGCGCGGCTGATAAGTACCGGCGAATAGTCCTTGCGAGTCAGGAATTTCGTCAGCAGTTCGGTCTCAATATTGGCGTTTTTTCGCTCGGTGAAATCGCCCAGATAGGTGTACCCAAGTTCCTGAACAAATAGTTTTATGACACGCTTCTGCGTGGCTTTTTCCCGTTGGCCAACACTCATAGCTTTTCTCCTTCGTTTGAATATAATTCGTCGAAGCAAGCTGCATGTTTTGAAAAATCCAACTGTGCTATATTTTGAACTATCGCTTGGCTCCAATACATGTATCTAGGGTTAAAATACAAATTCTTGCGCATTTCCTTTGGAAATTTAGGATCAAACATATCCATCACACAAAGGGCCAATGCCCAACTTTGGATTGGAACAGTAAACTTTATATTTTTTGTTCCTATTTTTTTCAAGAATCGTGCGGACTGCGTTAATATCCATTCATTTTCAGGCGACCACTCTGTTTTTGTATCCCAGCATCGTACGATAGTATTTATTATTTTACAAAAAATGCTTGCGACATTGTCTGCCAGTTGAATTAGCTCTTCCGCTTTACTATCTGCAAACTTAACAGTCACATCGAAATGTTTAAGTTCTTGCTTTAGTATTTCATCAATACCTGAAATATTATCATGAACAATATCAATTTTTCTGGTATCACAGTTTCGCTCAATTTCAATTACTTCTAACAACTCTGAGAGAGCATTAAGATTGATAAGATTAGCAAATTTCCGATTTGAATAACTTCCAAACTTTAGAAAGTCCTTTACAAACGTTTTTTCAATTCCTCGTTTCTGGATCTCTGAAACAGCCCAAACCAATCCATTTCCAGCCGGGGGAATATGTTGATATGAATAGGTCTTTAAGTATTCAAACAGTTCATGCACACTTGTCTCTGTAGCTCGCTTTGTTAGCCTGCAGAATGTTGCAAATAACTCATCTTTTTCTTGCGAAAGGTCACTCACTAGCGAGTAGTATTCTACCGGGTTTTCTTCTCTTGCTTGTTCTCCCAAAATGGCAAATAGCAAAAGCGATGCCAGATAAAATTTTTTATCGTACAAACATATAGAAAAATGAATGTTGTCTAGAATATTGTCCAAAAAATATTCTAAAGCATCGTTGTTTTCTTTTGCGAACAGAGAGTTTCCTTTCAGTTCTTTCTCAGATGCAAATCGGCTCTTAAATGCTGCATATTTCTGACGAAGCAGCTGCTCGCTTTGCAAATCATGAGCAACAACAGCTGCCAAACAAAAATGGCGCTGTGTTCCATAATTTAGTTTTTCATTCTTATCAATTATGCCACCAGTGTTTCCCGCTTCATCTAGAAATAAACGCATTCAATATGTCACCTCCTGTGAATATTAGCTTTCAAAAAGATCTTGGCACTTTTTTATTGCTCGCTGAATATCCGAATCTCGGAAATAGGTCTTTTTCAGTTTATCTCTCCATTCTTTATTAGAACGAATCAAATCTTTAATCGAGGCTACGGAAATTTCCTTACCTTCCCGGCGTAAGTCGCAGATTGCCATATCTACCGTTGCCAAAAGCTCCAGCTCATTGACACTTGTGTACTGGAACTGCGACACCAGCCAATCCACATCTCCCTGCTTTCCCCAGTCCTTCAAATAGGTCAACGCCTGTTGCATTTGCACACCTTTTTCAAAACGGCTGCCCTTTTCGTTCCTTTTGACCTGGATATACTTGTTTTTCTGAGCAATCGGCTCGCCGCCTTTATAGCGGACTTCATCAGCGTAGGGACCAGCCGCTTTTTTATGAAAGGCGGAAATATCCGCCTGCTCCTTGCGGCGAACCAGATAGAGTAGTTTCTGAACTTTTTTACGTCCCAGAGGGTACTTCTCGGAATAGAAAGCGTTCACAATTCCTGCAATCATAACCGCATCATCAAAATGCTGATTGTGTGCCTGCTGAGGCTGTTTTTCCTGAACCGCTTGTGTCTGCGGCTGATCTTTGCTATCTGCATCCACCAACCGAATCCGCCCGGTGTGTAGTTCCTGCATCATGCCCTGCTTAATCTGCTGGTATTTCGCCAGCTTCTTTTCCAGGTGCTCAATTTCACTGTCCATATCAGAAAGGACTTGGGCAATGGCCTGTTGTTCTTTAACGCAACAAGGCATATATACCTCAATATCTGAAATGGCACCTAAATACACTCCAGCCTGTGCACTTGCATTTGCACTATTTAATAGTTGCTTACTTGTATTTTCGCTTTGCATATATTGTAAAATATAATGAGTTTCACATCCTTTAACTCGTATAAATGCTACACTCCTTTGAAAAGCAACTTTCGGTATTCCCGAATATATACAGCAACGACCTATTGTACCGACACAGCTCAATAAAATGTCACCTTTTCTAGGAAAGCCATTTGCAATAATTGAGTAATAATCTTCCGATGAAATTAGACTTTCATTCTCTGTGATATCAAGATGATTATTATAGACATTCTTGGCACTAAGCAACGGGTATCCTCTGTCAACTCGTTGAAATGTGCCGTGAGTTCCATCTTTAATGTCAGAAATATCACCCAAACATTCTTTTTTCCATTCTCCATTAAACCCCGGAAGGCGTTTTTTGCCGGTGAGCAGTTCCTGCATGGCCCCCTGCTTGATGGCTTTCTTTTTCTCAATCAGCTTTTGCAGGGAGGAAATCAGGCTATCTACATCGGAAAGAGACTCGGCAATAGCGGTCTGTTCTTCTTTATTTTGGGGAATAGGGTATTCTAATTCCAAAAGTTTCTTTACTGATAAACCAGGCTGTGCCGAGGATTCCGAATATTGATTCAAGTTCATATCGTATAACACATAGGACATGAACTTAATATCTGTTTCCTTTTTAGGCGTTACTACAATAGCATGTTCAGACGCATAAAAGCGACCACTTACAAATGTTACATTTCCGCAGAGAGCTCCTTGCCGTCCTACTAGTGTATAACTTCCATCATGTGTAAAGGTAGTTGTATATCCTCGGAGCCCATTTCCACCAAAACAAGGAAACTTTCCTTCAGAAGTTATTCTTTCGGCTGTGATTGACTCGCCACTTTTCATAGAAACCACATCAGAAAGTTTTGTTAGTGGAAATATAGATTTCGTTTTCACCATACAAACCCCATCCTTTCCAGATGAGATTTGACCTTGACTTCAAACTGGTCTACTTCATCCTCACATTCCTTCAGGGTGTACTCATACCGCTCTACCAGCTGGGTCACACGCGCGGAAAGATGATGGGACACCGCCTCGTGAATGGCATCAATTCCACTGTAAATAGCGGCAAACCACTTTTCCTCTACCAGCAGATGGCGAATCTCCTCCAGCGTCAGCTGGGGGTATTTTTTCTCCAGTTTGGTATCCAGGTCTGCCTCGGCCTGTTTAATTGCCTTTTTGTAATTGCTTTCGGCATCCAACAGGGACATATACTCCTTTAATGCAGCCAATTCTTCCTTGGCTGCGGGGTCTTTCTTGATTGCCTTGATCCGGGCACTGATAGTGGCCTTTTTCAGATCATCCAGCTGAGCAAACAGTCCGTCCTCACCGCTATTTTCTTCGGCCAGTTCTTCCAACTTGGAGGACACCTCATCCAGTTGGCCCTGAAGGGTATCCAGCGCCTTGACATCCTCCTCAAAAAAGTGTGCGGCAATCAAAGCCTTGGGGAGCAGCTTACCCTCAAAGCCCTTGATCTTATCGGTCTTGACCTCGATGGTCTGGCCGTTTTCTCTTTTCTTCTTAGTCACATACTCATAGGCAATTTCCCGCCCAGCCTCATATCCGTCATAGCAGACCGCATACACATCGTCCTGCATGGTCTCCGCCCAGTACTCCATCAGCACTTCATAGACATCGTATTTGTCGAGAAGAGCCACTTGGGTAAAATCATCCAGAAGCTGCTCGGAAATTTTGGCAATCAGCTCTTTGGGGTGAATGTCCCGACCGAGTTGCATCAAATCGTGGGTAACGTTCTCTTTCCATCGGGCATAGGCATCGTCCACCTGGTCCGCATGGCGGATAAACTCCGGGTGGGAGGTGATCGTGGAAACTACTTCGTCCTTGTCCACCGCCGGACACAGATACCCCGGACGTAGCGGCTGAAACAGGATTCCCTTCAAAGATGGGTATACTGCCCAATATTTCGCCATACTGTCCACATCGGTTTCCGGAATACCGCCGTTCAGGTGAGCATTGATGTCCTGTAAATCTTCCGGCTCGCTGCTATCAATATAGCGCGGGATATTCAGGTTGTACTCGTTGGTGACTTTGATTTCCTCGTTTGGGACAAACCGGGCATACTTGGGGTCTGATTCATCCATGGTCAGGAAAGTGGTCACGATTTTATGAATATCTTGTTCCCGCAGGCGGTTCTTGTTTCCGTCCTTGACATAGCCTTTGCTGGCGTCGATCATGAAAATGCCGGTACGCTCTGCGACATCCTCTTTATCCAGCACCAGAATACAGGCAGGAATTCCCGTGCCATAGAACAGGTTGGCGGGCAGGCCAATAATGCCTTTGATATAACCCCGGTCAATGATCTTTTTGCGGATGTCAGCCTCGGAATTGCCACGGAAGAGCACACCATGGGGCAGAATGATTGCTGCCTTGCCGGTAGATTTCAAAGATTTCAGGACATGCAGCAGCCAAGCGTAGTCGCCGTTTTTCTCCGGCGGCACGCCCAACACAGCCTCGCTGTATCGCCCATAAGAATCAGGGATCGTAATGCCGTCCATCCAGGATTTATCTGAGAAAGGCGGATTGACCACGATGTAATTAAAGGTTTTCAGCAGTTCAGAGTTGTTCTCATTTTTATACTGGGGTGCGGACAAGGTGCTTTTATTGCCGACAATGACACCAGCGCCTTTATTGTGCAGAACCAAGTTCATGCGAGCTAGACCGGCAGTGGAATTGTCCTTTTCCTGTCCATAGATAGAGATCTCGCAAGGGGCCTCATCCGCTGCACGAATCAGCAGCGAACCGGAACCGCAGGCCGGATCATAGACCGTCATGCTGGGATCGGTGGCTTTATCAATGCCGATCACCTTTGCCATGATATGAGAAACTTCGCCCGGCGTGTAAAACTGGCCCTTGCTCTTTCCGGAATCTTGGGCAAATTTCCGCATCAAAAATTCGTAGGCGTCGCCCAGGATGTCATCGCCGCCGGCGCGGTTGTTGGTAAAGTCCAACTCAGGCTTCTGGAAAATCTCCACAAGGCCGGAGAGCTTATCTACCGCTTCCTTGTCGGTGCCCAGTTCCTCGCTATTGAAGTCGGCAATATCGATGATGCCTTTCAAGTCGTTGGCTTCTGCCAGCTTGCCAATGATGACATTGATGCCTTCGCCAATATTTTTCTTGTATTTCAGCGCAGCAATATCGTCAAAGCTGCCGCCTTCCGGCACTTCAATGTCCCAGTTATCACTGCTCTTGAAGCGATCGGACACATACTTCACAAATAGCAGTGTCAGGATGTAATCCTTATACCGAGCCGGTTCCACACCGCCCCGCAGTTTATCACAAGCAGCCCATATTTGGCTGTAAATTTCACTTTTCTTAATAGCCATAAATAAATCCCTCTCAACTTTTCTGCGCTTCTAATTCCTGCAAAAGTTTTGGTTCGACTTGTTCCTTCTTGCATAATTCAATTAATGTAGCTAGTGCAAGCTGATTGGGCATCACATGACCATTTTCCCAACGGTTAACAGTTGAAAAGCTGACGTGTAGCTTTTCAGCGAATTTTTTCTGGGATATCCCCATATTTTTGCGGATAACCTTTATTAGATCATGAAATTCCATTATAAAAGGCCCCCTTACCAAATTAAGTATAGCATATGCGATATTTTTTGACAAGAAAGTTCCAAATAAAAAAGGTCGATAGCTTCTTACTAAGAATAAGAGGCTTTCAACCTTTTAAACCGGAAATACTATGATCATTTGTGATAGTTAGAAAGAAACAATAAATCCGAACCCATCGCCAACCGGCACAAGGTTCGGATTTATTCGTTGTGGTGGAGCTGAGGGGAGTCGAACCCCTGTCCGAAAGCGCTTTAACAAGACCTTCTCCGGGCGCAGGACAGATTCAGGATTCCCGCCCCGTGCAGGCACTGCCCAGACTGCACGGCTTGGTAGAGTCATGATGCATGGGCGGGGCAACTCTTACCCGCCGCACGTCCGCCACATCAACGACGCCTTCCCCGGCCTGTGGCCTCTCCGGTTCAGACGGCTGCCTTTAGTTAGGCAGCGACAGCAATACGATTGTTGTCAGTTAATTTTTAAGTTGCCCGTTTTATGGCGGTCAGGCGCCGCCGCCCGCTTATCCAGCCTCCACACCCCCGTCGAAACCGGTGCAGCCCCGTATCGAAGTATGGGAAAAGACTGTATATTTCTACCGTTCCGGGTGAGGTCGCCCCCACCCGGACGGTTATTTTCTTAGCTGTGGAAGGGGTCCGGCAGCTTCTCCGGCTCCGGGTACTCCACACCTTGGGTATCCACGGTGACGGACTTCATCACCTGCGGCTTCTTGGGCTTGTTGGTCAGCATATTCCGGGGCTGGGAGGCGATCTCATCCACCACGTCCATACCGTCGATGACCATGCCGAAGGCGGCGTACTGTCCATCCAGATGGGGGGAGTCCTTGTGCATGATGAAGAACTGGCTGCCGGCGGAGTCCATATCCTGTGCACGGGCCATGCTCAGCACACCACGGGTGTGACGCAGGTCGTTGCGGATGCCGTTGGCCTCGAACTCGCCCTTGATGCAGTAGCCGGGGCCGCCCATGCCGGTGCCGTCGGGGCAGCCGCCCTGGATCATGAAGCCGTAGATGCAGCGGTGGAAGATCAGGCCGTTATAAAAACCGGCGTTGGCGAGAGAGATGAAATTCCGCACGCTCTGAGGAGCAATGTCGGGGTATAGCTCCGCCACGATCTTCTTGCCATTTTCCATTTCGATGGTCACAATAGGATTGCTCATATCCGTTCTCCTTCTCTTATCAGGCGTCAGCGGTTCTTTTCCCGCATGGCACGGTCCATCTCCCGCTTTGCATCCCGCTTGGCGATGGCGTCTCGCTTATCGTAGTTTTTCTTACCCTTGCACAGCCCCAGCTCCACCTTTACCCGACTGTCCTTGAAATACAGGCTCAGAGGGATCAGGGCATACCCGTCCTGCTTTTGCAGATCGTGGAGCTTGCGGATCTCCCGCTTGTGCATCAGCAGCCGCTTGGGCCGATCCGGATCCTTGTTGAAGATGTTGCCCTGCTCATAGGGGGAGATGTGCATACTCAGGGCGAACAGCTCACCGTCCTTGGCCACGCAGTAGGAATCCTTCAGATTCACCCGCCCGCCCCGGATGGACTTGACCTCCGTCCCGGCCAGCTCGATGCCCGCCTCATAGCGCTCCTCCACGAAGTAGTCGTGGTACGCCTTGCGGTTCTGTGCAGCGATCTTAATGCCACGCTTTTCCATGGGAAGCGCTCCTTTCATGAAGTGTGGCATATAGTATACCACGTTCCACCGCTGATTACAAGCCCGAAATATGCGCCACACTGCTGATAGAGAAGCCCTCTTGGCACACAGCCTCTGCCGTGGTATACTGCAGAAAGAACGCAAGGAGGATATCACTATGAACCTGACCGAACAGCTGATCTCCCGCCGGGAGATCTACCATGGCCGCATCATCGCCGTGCAGGTGGATACCGTGTCCCTGCCCAATGGCAATACCTCCACACGGGAGGTGGTACGCCACCCCGGCGGCGTGGGGATCTTGGCGCTGGATGACGAGGGCTGCGCCGTGCTGGTGGAGCAGTACCGTTATGTGTTTGACCGGACGCTGCTGGAGATCCCCGCCGGAAAGCGGGAGCCCGGCGAGGACCCGCTGACTACGGCCCGGCGGGAACTGAGGGAGGAGACCGGCGCCGAGGCCGCTCACTGGCAACCGCTGGGGGCCGTTCTGCCTTCTCCCGGCTGCTACGGCGAGGTGCTGCACCTGTATCTGGCCCGTGACCTGACCTTTGGGGCAACGCACCCCGACGCCGACGAATTTTTGCAGGTGCGGCGTCTCCCCTTCGATACGCTGCTGGCACGGTGCCTCTCTGGCGAGATCGAGGACGGCAAGACCGTGGCCGCCGTGCTGAAGGCGAAGCTGCTGGGACTGTAAGCGCCACCGGAAAAGAACAGAGCAAAGACCCGGTATCGGCAGGATACCGGGCCTTTGCCCCTTGCCCTTTCGGGCAGAGAGAGGGGTAAAAAAGGAGTAAAAGGAAAAAGAAGATAGCAAAGGAAGAGCCTCAGTCGGCAAACAGCGGTGTGGAGAGATAACGGTCGCCGGTATCCGGCAGCAGCACCACGATGGTCTTGCCCTCGCTGCCGGGCCGCTTGGCGATCTCAATGGCGGCCCACAGCGCAGCGCCGGAGGAGATGCCCACCAGCACGCCCTCGCTGCGGCCCATTTCCTTGCCCAGCGCAAAGGCGTCATCGTTCTCCACAGGGATGATCTCGTCATAGACCCTGGTATCCAGCACCTGCGGCACGAAGCCTGCGCCGATGCCCTGGATCTTGTGGGCGCCGGCCACGCCGGTGGAGAGAACGGCGGAACTCTTGGGCTCCACGGCCACCACCTTCACCTCCGGGTTCCGGGACTTCAGATACTGCCCCACACCGGTGATGGTGCCGCCGGTGCCGACACCGGCCACGAAGTAGTCCACCTTGCCGTCGGTATCCTCATAGATCTCCGGGCCGGTGGTCTCGAAGTGCGCCTTGGGATTGGCGGCATTGACAAACTGACCGGGGACAAAGCCGCCGGGGATCTCACGGGCCAGCTCCTCCGCCTTGGCAATGGCACCGCTCATGCCCTTGGAGCCCTCCGTCAGCACCAGCTCGGCGCCGTAGGCCTTCATCAGCTGGCGGCGCTCCACGCTCATGGTCTCCGGCATGACGATGATGACCCGATAGCCACGGGCGGCGGCCACGGAGGCCAGACCGATGCCGGTATTACCGGAAGTAGGCTCGATGATAACGCTGCCGGGCTTCAGCAGGCCCTTCACCTCTGCGTCGTCGATCATGGCACGGGCGATACGATCCTTCACGGAGCCGGCGGGGTTGAGATACTCCAGCTTGCCCAGCAGCCGGGCCTTCAGACCGTACTTCTTCTCCAGATGGGTCAGCTCCAGCAGGGGAGTGTGGCCGATGAGCTGATCGGCAGAGGTATAAATGCGGGACATAACAGCGCTTCCTTTCCATGCGGCAAGGGCCGATGATCGTTTTTGATAGTACTACCAACTCGGTAGGTTGGTAGTACTATACCACCGGCGGAAGAAGATGTCAAGGGACTCCGAAAAAAATATTTGCTTCCGGCGCTGTTGTTTCCAAAATATGCAAGATTCCTCCCACCGCAGCGTGTATAATCATAGAAAAACCAACAGCAAAAGGAGCGAATACCATGGATATTCAGGAACTACGCCGGGAGGCGCAGACCATGCAGCCTCAGCTGACGGCGGATCGTCGCCGCCTGCACCGGAACCCGGAGGCCGGGGCGGTTCTGCCGGAGACGGTGGCCTATGTCAAGGAGCGGCTGACGGAGATGGGATACCATCCGCAGGAGCTGGGCGGCGGCCTGACCGCCACCGTCACCGGAACTGACACCGGACGCTGCATCCTGCTGCGGGCGGACATGGATGCCCTCCGGGGACAGGAGCAGTCGGGCCTGTCCTTCCGGTCGGAAAACGGCTGTATGCACGCCTGCGGCCACGATATGCACACTGCCATGCTGCTGGGTGCGGCCCGGCTGCTGATGCAGCACCGACAGGAGCTCTCCGGCACGGTGAAGCTGGTGTTCCAGCCGGACGAGGAGGGCTTCACCGGCGCCAAGGCCATGCTGGCGGCAGGAGTCCTGCAAGATCCGGCCCCCAGCGAGGCGCTGGCCCTCCACGTCCACTCCGGCACCCCCTCCGGAACGGTGCTGTGCGGCAGCGGGACCTTCATGGCGGGCTGTACCCTGTTCCGCATCACAGTGCGGGGAAAGGGCTGCCACGGGGCCATGCCGGAGACGGGCGTGGACCCCATCGGCATCGCCGCCCAGATCTGGCTGGCCCTGCAGGAGATCACCGGCCGGGAGCTTCCCGCCAAGACCCCGGCAGTGGTGACGGTGGGTCGGTTTCAGGCGGGACAGGCTCCCAACATCATCCCCGATGAGGCGATGCTGGAGGGGACGGTCCGTACCTTTGACCGGGCGGTGACGGCGCAGATCATGGAGCGCATCCGCCAACTGTCGGAGGGCATCGCCTCTGCCTTCCGGGGCAGCGCGCAGATGGAGGAGCTGGCCTCGGCCCCGCCGCTGCAAAACGACCCGGCCCTGACGGAGGATATGGCGGCGCTGGCGGAAACGCTGCTGGGCCGGGAGAAGGTCTTCCGGCTGAAGGAGGGCGGCATGGGTTCCGAGGACTTCGCCTCCTACACCTACGAATTGCCCTGCGCCTACCTGCTGCTGGGGGCCGGGTCCCCCCGGGAGGATCCCCGCTACGGCCAGCCCATGCACAATCCGAAGGTGGTGTTCAATGAGGACGTTCTGCCCTTGGGCGCAGCGCTGCTGACTGCCGGGGCCATGCACCGTCTGGAGCGGTAAAGCATAAGTCGGAGATCAGCTGCCGTGCGGAGACCATTATAATTATATGTGTATGATATATGGCGGCCGTCATAATGGGCAGCTGTAAGAGGCGGTTTTTAGTGCGACAGCCTTGGATTGCTTGCCCAAAAGACCCCCGGACAGAAGGAGTGAAAATTCCTCCCGTCCGGGGGCCTTGTGCTGACTTTCAATATTTTATGTGCATTTTGTTGTCTCCGTCGGAGACAACAAAAGCGAGACGTATCATGACAGCTGAAGGCTATCACCATAGAGATAGCCTGTCATTTCCCAGCGATAGACTCACACGCCCCTTCACCTGAGTGGGAGCGGCAGCGGGTCTGTTGCAGAGTCAATTCCCTTTACAGCCCATAGCGAACGCAACTCTTGAGAGCAAAGGAAGTTTTGAAACCATCGGTTTCAAACGGCTCTTTTGCCCACTTTTCCAGCTGGTGGGAAAAGTGGGCCGCCGGAGGCACGTTCTCGCCGAAGTCACCCGCCGGAGCCAACAAAGACAAAGAGCATCCCAGGCCGTTAAAGGCTATCGCCACAAATATAGCCTGTCATTGCCACGGGTGCTTCGCACCCGTGGCAATCCGTTCCACACGGTAGAACATCAGGCTTCTTCAACCGACCGAGTAGCGGCAGCGAGAGTAGACGGAAGCCGATTCCTTGCTTCGACGGGGCCTATGATGCAACTCTTACACACGATAGAGGAAGCCTTGAAACCTTAGGTTTCAAGTGGCGTTCTTTGGTAACTTTCTGCCGCTATTGGCAGAAAGTTACCCGCCGGAGGCAAAAAAGAGTAACCGGGAAAAGCTACCCGTCGGAGACCCGTCCCATTGAAGTCCCCGCAGACAAATCAAAACCTCTCCCTTACGCAAGCAGGATCCGGTCATTATCCAGCGCATGGCCTGCGCCGCTGCGGAAGCGCTCCAGCAGGTCATTGACCGTGAGCCCCTCCCGCTCTGTCCCGGAGACATCCAGCACAATGGAGCCCTCCGCCATCATCAGGGTGCGGCTGCCCAGAGACAGGGCCTGCGCCATGTTGTGGGTCACCATCAGACAGGTGATGCGGTGCTCCGCTACGATGCGCCGGGTCAGCTCCAGCACCTTGTCCGCCGTGGCGGGGTCCAGTGCCGCCGTGTGCTCGTCCAGCAGCAGCAGCTTCGGCGGCACCATGGTGGCCATCAGCAGCGTCAGCGCCTGCCGCTGACCGCCGGACAGCAGCCCCACCGGCTGGCGCATCCGCTCCTCCAGCCCCATGTCCAGCTGGGCCAGCTGGCTGCGGAACAGCTCCCGGTCCTTGGGCGTGATGCGGCGGAAGGGGCTTCCGTGGGAGGCTCGCAGATAGGCCAGCGCCAGATTCTCCTCGATGGTCATGTGGGGAGCGGTCCCCCGCATGGGGTCCTGAAACAGCCGCCCAATGACCCGGCTGCGCTGGTGCTCCGGCTGGAAGGTCAGATCCGTACCGTCCAGCAGGATACGCCCCTCGTCGGTGTAAAAGCTCCCGGCAATGGCCCCAAACAGGGTGGACTTCCCGGCGCCGTTGGAGCCTACGATGGTGGCGAACTCCCCGTCCTCCAGATGCAGGGAGAGCTGCCGCAGAGCCTGCCGGGCATTGGGCGTGCCGGGGTGGAAGGTCTTGGAAATGGCAGTGATATCCAGCATATCAGGCGGCCTCCTTTCGGCTGTGCTTCTGCTTCTGAAAAGCGGCCCAGCGCCGCAGACCGGGGGCGGCAATGGCCAGCGCCACAATGACGGCGGTGAGCAGCTTCAGGCACTCCACCGGCACCACCTTGGTGTAAAACACCACGGCGTAGATAAAGCGGTAGACCACGGAACCCACCAGCGCCGCCAGAATTCCCTTATACACCGTGCGGCGGCCCAAGACGGTCTCGCCGATGATGAGACACGCAAGCCCGATGACCACGATGCCGGTGCCGGAGTTGATGTCCACGGTTTTCTGATACTGTCCCACCATGGCGCCGGACAGAGCCGTCAGCGCATTGGACAGGCACAGCCCCACGGTGACGGTAAAGGTGGGGTCCAGCGACGAGGCCCGGACCATATCGGGATTGTCGCCGGTGGCTCGGATGGAAAGTCCCAGCCGGGTCCCCAGAAACAGCGCCAGCAGCCCGGCGCACAGGAGCGTCACTGCTGCGGCCAGCACCAGCTCATACCAGTCACCGCCCAACCCGATGGAGCGCAGCAGGGTAAAAACGGTGTCGCTGCCCAGCAGGCTCTCGTTGGAGCGCCAGCCCATGGCCATGAGGTTGATGGTGTAAAGCCCCGTATTGGTGACGATGCCCGCCAGAATGGAAGGCACCGACAGCCGGGTCTGGAGGAAGGCGGTGATGAACCCGGCGCACGCCCCCGCCAGCATGGCCGCCGGAACGGCCAGCAGGGGATGCCCGGCGGCGGTAAGGGTCACGGACACGGCGGCCCCCAGCACGAAGCAGCCGTCGGTGGTGAGATCGGCAATGTCCAGCACCCGGAAGCTCAGGAACAGCGCCAGTGCCACCGGCGCATAGAGAAAGCCCAGCTCCAGTGCGGTTTGTACGACAAGCAGCATGATTCGGCTCCTTTCGGAAAGTCAGTCGGAAAGCATCAGTCCTTGGTGGTGGTGACCTCCACCAGCTGGGCCATCTGGGCAAACACGGAGTAGTCGGCCTTCAGCACGGCGGCGGTGTCGGTGTTGACGGTGATGATGCCGCCGTCCATCCGGTAGTAGTCCTCCATCCCGTCCATGCCCTGCGTCATGGCCTGATAGGCCAGCGTGGCAGTGCGTGCGCCCAGCTCGGTGTAGTTGACGCCACAGGTGGCGAAGGCACCGTTGCGGACAAAGGAGTCAGCCCCGGTATAGTGGGGGATGCCGGCCTCGGCCAGATCGTCGGCAATGGCCAGCTCGGCGGCCATGATAACATTGTCGGTGGGGGTGAACACGGCGTCCACCTTGGCGGAGATCAGGGCGGCGGCAGCGGCCACCACCTCGTCGTTGGTGTTGGCAGTCTGCTCCACACAGGTAATGCCGTGCTGCTCCAGATACGCCTTGGCCTCGGCAATGGGCTTGGTGGAGTTGGGCTCGGACAGGGAGTACAGCAGCCCCACCTTGGAGACACCGGGATCCTGCGCCAGCATCATGTCCAGAATGTACTCGGTATTCAGCGCATCGCTGGTGCCGGTAACATAGTCGATGCCGGTGAGCTTGGCGGTATCGGGATCGGAGATGGCGGCATACACCACCGGCGTCCGGCTGTCCTCAGCCGCCACGGCGGACACCTGAGCGGCGGTGGTGGCGATGGGAATGATGGCATCCACCTTGTCGGCCACGGCCTGATCCGCCAGCTGCTTCAGCACCGACTGATCCCCCTGCCCGGAGGTGATGGTGTAGCGAATGGAGACATTCTGCTCCTGAGCGATGGCATCCAGCCGGGCGGCGATGGCATCGGCGATCTCATCCAGCGAGGCATGATCCATCTGCTTGATGATGGCCACGGTATAGCCGTCCTTATCCTCATCCTTACCGCCATCGGAGGGCTTGGCGCCGCAGGCGGCCAGGCTCAGCACCATCAGCACGGACAGCACCAGCGCCGTCAGGGACTTCATCAGATTCTTCTTTTTCATACGGGTATCCTCCTAAAAATGATCTCAGGCGGCAGATGATCCCGTGGCCGTGCCGGGGCCTGCGGAAAATAAAAAACGGCCTTCGTCCCACATGGGACAAAAGCCGTTGCTTCTGCGATACCACCCAAATTGACGCCCAGCAGCGTCCGCTCGCTTCTGCGTACCATCATACGCACCCCGGTGGGTAACGGGTGGGGCTCCCGTCGGTCCCTACTTGGCCTGCGCCGTTCGGTCCGCCCTCAAAAGTCCATTCACCGGCCGCTCACCGCCCCGATCCCACCATCCGGGGCTCTCTGAAGGAATTGCCGCACCGACTACTTCTCTTTCTCACAGGTTTGTGCTGTGTACTTGTTGTGGAGTATTATATGCGTCCGGCACACACTTGTCAAGCCCCGGCAGAAAATTTTTCTGGCAACCGCCGACGGGACATGGTATAATGGGGACACTATCTGAAGAAAGGCAGGAATGGATATGAATTTTGCGGAGCTGTCGGCGCAGCGGTACTCCCTGCGTAAGTTCAGTGACCGGCCGGTGGAGGATGCCCTGCTGCGGCAGGTGCTGGAGGCAGGACGCAACGCCCCCACCGCCCATAACAACCAGCCCCAGCGCATCTTCGTGCTGCAAAGCCCGGAGGCCATGGCGAAGGCGGACGCCTGCATGGGCTGCCACTTCCATCCGCCGGTGCTGCTGGCGGTGGCCTATGACCCGGCGGCGGCTTGGGACCGGGAGGATGACGGGAAGAACCACGGCGAGATCGACGCCACCATCGCCGTGACCCAGATGATGCTGCAGGCGGCGGATCTGGGCCTTGGCACCACCTACGTGGGGATGTTCGACCCGGAGAAGCTGACGGCGGCCTTCCCGGAGATGGCGGGCCTTGTCCCCATCGCCATGCTGCCGCTGGGCTATCCCGCCGAGGGAGCCCATCCCGCCCGGCTGCACACGGAACGCAAGCCCATGGAGCAGCTGGTGAAATACCTGTAAAAAATATCCGCTTCCGTTACACCGGAAGCGGATATTTTTTAACTCTGTGCCTGCTCCAGCAGCTGGGCGGCGACGGAGCCGGCCACGTCGGAGCCGCTGCCGCCGTGCTCCACCACCACCACGAAAGCCAGCGGCAGGGTGTTGTCGTCCACGAAGCCCACGAACCACGCATGGGGAGCACCGTCGCTGACCTCCGCCGTGCCGGACTTGGCGCAGACTGCCAGATCCCCGAACCGGGACTGCCCGTAGGTCTCCTGCACGTTGTGGGCCATCATGTCCCGCAGGGTCTGGCGGGTCTCGGCGGTGAACACGGCGGCCCGCTTTTCCTTGGCGGGAATGGCGGCGGGCAGCCCCAGTACGCCGGTCTCCCGGTACAGGAGCCGGGGCGTGGCGGCCCTGTCGTCGGAGGCAATGGAGCCCATCAGCGCCAGCATGGCGCAGGGGTTCACCATGTCCTCATACTGTCCCACGCCGGACCAGCCCAGATCGCCGCCGCTCCCGGCGGTGAACAGCCCGGAGACCGTGGGGATGCCGCTGACGGAGAAGCCCTCCAGCAGCCCCGCCTGCCGGGCGTAGTCCTGCAAAACGTCGGCCCCCAGCTCCACCGCCAGCTGGGCATACACCCCGTTGCAGGAGCGGGCGAAGGCGTCGGAGAGATCCATCTCTCCGTGGGCGTAGGGGCAGGTGATGACCTGATCCCCGATGGTAACGCTGCCGTCGCAGGTGAAGGTGCGCTCCTCCACGCCGGGCAGCTGCTCCAGCGCCGCAGCGGTGGTGACCACCTTGAACACGGAGCCGGGGGTGTACAGACCGGACAGGAGCCGGTTCAGATACACACCCTCATAGTCGCTGTCGTCGTCGCTGATCTCCGGCGGGTCGGCGGGGTCGAAGGAGGGGTTGGAGACCATGCAGAGGATATCGCCGGTCTGATAGTTGTACACGGCGGCCACCCCCTTGCGGCCGTCCAGCGCCTCCCACGCCGTTCGGCTGAGGTCGGCATCTATGGTGAGATACACCTTGTGACCGCCGGAGAGGGTGCCGGTGAGGGGGTCAAAGCCGATGAGCCGGGACTGGAACGCCTCCAGCGCCGAGGTGGAGATGTTCCCCAGCTGATCTCCCACGGCGTGGAGGGTGGCCTGCCGCAGGGCGCTGTCCTCGTGATAGACGCCGGAGGGGCCGTCATAGAGGACGGTGCCGTTGCGGTCCAGCACCTGACCGGTGCGGACCACGCCGTCGGTGTAGGCATGACCGTTGGCGGAGAAGGAGGCCCACGCCTCCCCCCGGAAGGTGTAGCGCAGGCAGAACAGCGCCAGCCCCAGCCCCAGCAGTACGATCAGCAGCAGGAGCAGGACGGAGCGGAATTTCACTTGCTTCATCGGGCATCCTCCTTTCCGAAGATGTCGTCCGTGGAGACTCCCAGTTCATCCAGGAAACCGGTGGCCTGCGGCGGCTTGACGGCGGGAGCCGGAGCCTTGGGGGCCGCCTTGACGGATACGGGCGGCGGCGCTGCCGCCTGCAAATAGGCCAGCAGCCCCCAGCAGGACAGCATACTGGAGCCGCCCATGGAGACGAAGGGGAAGGTGACGCCGGTCAGGGGCAGCAGGTCCACGGAGCCCAGCACGTTGAGGGTGGTCTGGAACACCAGCATGGCGGCGGTGGCGCAGGCGGCGATGGCGTAAAAGCTGGAGCGGGAGCGTCCGGCGGCCCGCAGGGCGTAAATGCCCAGCAGGATCACGGCGGCTGCAGCGCACAGGGCCAACAGCAGGCCGAACTCCTCAGACACCACGCCGAACACCAGATCCGTGTTGGCGGCGCCTACGTATTTCAGCCACGCCTCCTCCGGCCCTGCGCCGAAGAGACCGCCGGAGGCCACGGCGGACATGGTGCGGGTCTGCTGATAGCCCTCCTCTTGGGCATACTCCCAAGCGTGCCGCCACACGGCAAACCGGGCCAGCACATAGGGCTTGAAGCGCAGGACGATGCCCCCGGCAAAGCCTGCGGCGGCGGTGATCATCACGATGGAGGGCAGGTCGCCGGTGCGGAGAAAGGCGATGCACAGAAATGCCACGAAGAAGATCAGCGCCGTGCCGAAGTCGCTCATCAGGGCCAGACACCCCACGCAGTAGGCGGAGAAGAGGATGGTGAAAATGAGGTTCCGCTTGGCAAACAGGCGGTCTAACGTGGCGGCCCCCGCCAGAATGAATACGATCTTCACCAGCTCCGAGGGCTGGAAGGTGATGGGGCCTACGGCGATCCAGTTCTTGGCGCCGAAGATGCGCTGCCCAAACAGTACGTTGAAGGCCAGCAGCGCTGATGCGGCGGCTACCAGCGGCCACCGGAGCTTCAGCGCCAGCGGCAGACTCTGCAAGACCCGGTTCATCAGCAGATACAGCCCCATGCCCAGCACCACGGCGGCCAGCTGTTTATATAAGGAGTGAGAGTCGTAGGCGGCGGTGACGGCGAAGCCCACGGTGGTCAGCAGCAGCGCCAAGACCTCCAGCCCACGGGAGCCGGTGCGGCGCAGGGAGCAAAAGACCCACGACAGCAGCACCAGCCCGCCGAAGCCGATGCACACCGGCAGCGAGGCTCCGGCCGTCAGACCGGGAAGGAATTGCAGGAACATCAGCACCTGAAACAGGGTCAGCAGCCACAGCGTCCCGGGGGAGGCGGCGGTGCGGACCGGCCGACGGGCCTGCTTCTGGTCGGGGAAGAAGTAGATATCCACCCCGCCCATGGAGAGGGCGTCACCGGGATTCAGGGCGGTGGGGCGCTCCACCACCGTGCCGTTGAGCAGCGTGCCGCCGGTGCGGATGGGGTAGATGCGCCAGATGCCCTCGCTGTCCCGGCACAGGGCGGCGTGGCTGCGGGAGACGGAGGGGAAGTTGATGCGAATATCCGCCTGCCTGGCCCGGCCGATCATGTTCTCCCAGTGGTACAGCGGATAGCGTGCGCCGTTGGAGAGACTGAGAAAGCCCCAGCTCTCCTGTTTCCCTCCGGAGAGTAAGGTGCGCCCGCAGCGGATCAAAAGCAGAACCGCCACAGCGGACAGAGCGATGCGCCCGACCCAGAGGAGCCATGGCAGCACGCCGGTGAAAAAATCGTTCATAGGAAACCTCACATTATTGTAATGGGGGATGTAAAACAGGAGAGGGAGCGAATGGAGATCGAGGAAGAGATGCAAACAAAGCAGCGAGTAAGATACAAGGATATCCTAGAGATATCATGACAGGGCATCGTGGATCCGCAGGAGGAGGATGAACCGGTCAAAACGAAATGGATATCGTGTCCACCTATGGCGCACACTCCGGCTGAAAACGCTGGTGAGAGAAACTTCTGCGGAGTGGAGGGAATCGGACAGAAACAGAACGCTTTTGGACTGTCCACCCCATGCCGAACCCTGTCCAACATTTGTCCAATATAGGAATAGTGTATCATAAATGTCAAGGGAAGGAAAAGTGTACGATGGCAGGGGAGATATAAGCCCGGATTTTGACAGGGATTACAAAACGTTGAAAAAAGTTGAAAATAAGGAAAAAAGTCGTTGACAAGGGGAGGGGAGTGTGGTAAAGTAAACAAACTGTTCGCCGGGAGGTGAGCGGCGGGGGACCGAAGCGAAAAAGTTTGAAAAGAGCCGAAAAAAGTTCTTGACAAACGCCCTCGTGAGTGGTATCCTAAACAAGCTGTCCGCAAGGGCGGCAACCATAAAGGCTTTCGATAAAAAGTTAAAAACCTTGAAAAAAGTTCTTGACAATGTAAAGTGTTTGTGGTAAAATGACGAATGTTCCGCAGAAGCGGGCGTGTATCTTGTAAATTAAACAATGAACGAACAAAAGCACCAGACGGGAGCACATGAAAATGTGCGACGAAACTTGGTGGAGCAGGGTTAAGTCAATTACCTGCGAAGCTAAGTATAAAAAGTTTTTGAAGCTATGACAAATAGCTCTGTAACGAGATTAGCTCAGCGGAGACGCTGTGTTGATACGATTTATAGAGAGTTTGATCCTGGCTCAGGACGAACGCTGGCGGCGTGCTTAACACATGCAAG
>OFRY01000423.1_pt1 | contig 27147 bp, 21 predicted proteins | sample 1543171 | NCBI WGS metagenome assembly OFRY01 (sample SAMN04209240, study PRJEB22552) | human gut metagenome | biome: gut; material: feces | host: Homo sapiens | place: USA: Oklahoma | reverse complement strand
CGGTTCAGGGCGTTATCCTCGACCAGCAGCACCTTTTTGCCCGCATAGCCCGCGTGCTGGGGCATCTGCATGGGCTGCGGCTCGGTCTGGGTGTGGGTCAGCACGGCGCGCAGCTCCGACATAAAACAGCGGCTTGCCAACAAACGCCGTCACGCCTGCCTCGCGCGCCTCCTGCTCGATATCCGACCAGTCGTAGGCGGTCAAAATGATGATGGGCGTACCCGGTTCAATGACCTTGCGGATGCGGCGCACCGTTTCAATGCCGTTCATATCGGGCATCAGCCAGTCGATGATATACGCCTTAAAATCGCGCCCCTGCTCGTGGGCTTCCTGCGCGCGCAGGATTGCCTCCTTGCCGGAGGTCGTCCAGTCCGCCGTCATCTCGATCTGGCGCAGCATCTTGCTGACGCTCATACAGGTCTGGGCGTCGTCATCCACCACCAGGGCACGCGCGCCGCGCAGCTCGGGGATGGGCTGGCTCTTGGTCTGCGTTTTGCTGATCTTGCAGTCCAGCGTAACGGTAAACTCGCTGCCCTTGCCCTGCTCGCTCTTGAGCGTGATGGTGCCGCCCATCATATCTACGATGTTTTTCGTGATTGCCATACCCAGCCCGGTGCCTTGGATGCCGCTGCGGGTCACCGTCTGCTCACGCGCGAAGGAGTCAAAGACGTGCTGCTGGAACTCCTGCGACATACCGATGCCGTTGTCCTTGACGCTGAACACATAGGTGGTGCAGCCGCTGCGCGGGCAGGGCTTTTCCATGACGCGGATGTTGATGGTGCCGCCCGCCGGGGTGAATTTTACGGCATTGCCGACGATGTTCAGCAAAATCTGGTTCAAGCGCAGCTTGTCGGTGATGATATCCTCGTGCTGGATATCCTGCGTATCCACATACAGATCCAGCTGCTTGGCGCTGATATTGCCCTGTATGATGGTGCGCAGGTCGTGCAGCACATCGGGCAGATGCACGGGGGCGTTGTCCAGCTTGATGGTGCCGCTTTCAATGCGGCTCATATCCAAAACATCGTTGATCAGGCTGAGCAGATGCTGCCCCGACACGCTGATTTTTTGCAGGTAATCCTTGACCAGCTCGGCGTTGTCCAGATGGGTGGTCGCCAGCGCCGTAAAGCCGAGGATGGCGTTCATCGGGGTACGGATGTCGTGCGACATACTGTTCAAAAATACGGTTTTTGCCTTGTTGGCGTGTTCCGCCGCCGCCAGTGCGCTGCGCAGGGCGTCCTGCTGCTTTTGCTCGGTCTGCTTTTCGGCGGTGGTATCGCGGGTGGCAACCAGCACCGCCGTGACGCTGCCGTCATCGTCGGTGCGCTGGGGGATCAGCAGCGTGGTAAACCACAGATCGTGGACGGTGCGCCCGGTGAACACCAGCGAGGTATGCTTCTTCAAGCGTGCCGTCATGGTGGTCGCGTCCATAAATTCCAGATATTCCGCGCGGTACGGCTCGGCAACGATGGCCTGCGTGCACCGCAGCATCTCCTCGCGCTGCATGGGGCGGATGCGCTTATATTGCTCCTCGCCGGGGACATCCTTGAGGGTTTCGACGGTGTTTTTCTTCAAGTCCAGCAGCATGATGGAGTCATACGCCGTACCCAGCGCCGTGATGATGCCCATACGCTTTTGGGTTTCCTTTAAGGCGTCCTTGTCGGCGCGGCTTTGCAGCAGCAGCACCATCAAAAAGATCATCACGGAAAGCGCGAGGTAGGACACGCAGATGATGTTGCGCGTCAAAAATACCTTTCCCGCCGGGAAAAAGACAAACACCTCGTACTTGCTGATATTTCTGCGGCTGCCGTACCAGACGCCGCGGTTGCTGTGCAGCTCGACAATGCCGCCGGACACACGGGTTTGCTTGTCGTTGTACAGCTGCCGGCATTCCTCGCTTGTGCGGTTGAGCTGCGCCGTACTGTTGCTGGTCAGCACGCGGTCATCCTGACAAATGGTGGCAACGCCGCCATCCTCCAGCGGGAAATGATCCAGCAGGTAGCCCACCGTCAGATCGCCGACATCCTCGCTGCTTTTCTTCACATAGGCGATCAAAAGTCCCGGTGCATCGGTGCGCGCAAGGGCGGCAAAATCGTAAAGCTTGCCGTCCTGCTCGATGTTGGCGGCGTAGGATTTTTGGGGGCAGTCCAGAATATCGCGGACATAGTCGCTTTGCAGCTGCTGCTTCCACAGCTGCATGGCGTCGCCGTCCCGCGTGCTTTGCATTTCCAGCTGCAGCTCGCCGTCCAGCACCAGCACGCCGGTCAGCCGCTGGGTGTCGGCAAAGGCGTTGAGGTCGCTGGGGGTAAAATCGCCTTTTATCGTCATTTCATCGCGCAGGGCGGCGGCCTTGTCCTGCAGGCGGGTCAGGCTTTTGACGCGGTCGTTGGCGGCGTCCACCTCGTACACATGCAGGCGCGTTTCCACATAGGTATAGGTTTCGTCCAGGGTTTGGCGCAGCATGGCGCGGTCTATGTTGGTAAAAAGGACAAAAACGCCGATGCCCACCACAACCAGTGCCAGCAGGAACAGACGGTTTCTTCTGCTGCGTGCGTCTTTAGGCATTTTCATCCCCTCCCATCGCTTTTTGTGCGTCTACGCCGTATTTTTCCAGAATGCGCCCCGTGGTGCCTTCGTACTGCATCTGCTCCAGCGTCTGGGTCAGCGCGGCGGAAAGCTCGGCGTGGGTGCCTTTGGCAAAGGCAACGCCCAGCTCGCTTTTCATGGGGCTTTCGTCCAGCAGGCGGTACGCAATGGTTTCGGTGTCGCTCCACCCGACGAGCAGCGCCTCATGCCCGCAGACCGCGTCCACATAGCCCTTGCGCAGCGCGGCGAACATATCCTCGGTCGTGGCAAAGCTGCTGACCTGCCCCGCCGCCGGCAAGTCGGAGGGGATCTTGCCCAAAAACAGCCCCTCGCCCTTGGTGGTGGCCTGCACGCCGATGCGCTTGCCCGCCAAGTCCGCCAAGTCGTGGATGTTGCTGTCGGCGCGCACCGCTACGACCTGACGGCTGTACATATACGGACCCGACCACTGGTATTGGTCGGCGCGCCCGTTCATGCTGAAGCACGCCCAAAGGCAGTCCACGGTGCCGTCCTGCAGCAGGCTGTCCTTGTCGGGCCAGTTGATTTCCTGAAATTCGACCTTGTACCCCAAGCGGGAGAACGCCTCGGTTGCCAAATCAACGTCGATGCCGGCATATTGCCCGTTGCTGTCCAGATAGCAGTACGGCTCAAACGGGTCCATACCGATAGTGACGGTGGGCGCATTGGCGGGCAGCGCGTTATTTTGCCCCGCGCAGGCGCACAACCCCGCCGCCAGCGCCGCCGCCAGCGCAAGGCAAAGCCCCCCGCGCTTTGCCCGGGAAATGCACGCAGCCACAGCAGAACGTAAAAAACGGAAAATCATGGAACACCCCACTGTATTTTGGATAAGATTTTATAAATATTGTGTGATATTTTTACAGTCGCTAAATTTAAATTATAGCATAGATTAGTTTTTTGGGCAATAGGAGTGCGGAAAAATCAGGGCGACAGGTCGTTTTGCATTTTACGCCCCGCAAATGGCAAAATCTGATAAAAATTGTTACTTCATGTAAAAAACTTCAAAAACAGCTTGAAACACTTTTGCCGCAATAGTATAATAATATCGTCATTTTTATGGTAACTCGGCGCAAACCCCTTTGCGGACAGGTCGCAAGCGCAGGAGTTCCTATGGGGCGTGTAAGAATAGCTAAGGCAGCGCTGCGTTAAAGCACTTGCGCAGTACTGTCTTCCGAAAATGTGAGGCAGGTACTATTGTATGATGAAAAAAATCTCTCGCTGCTCTTTTTTGCAGGTTGTCGGTTTGCTGGCAGCTACGGCAGCACTGACCGCCTGCGGCGGCAACACCGAAACAGCTAAAAAAGACGATACGCACGAAGTCATCACCTTTATGGCACCCTATATGGAGGAAGAAGCCTTTATTGAGCAGGTACACAGCGTTTACCCGGAAGTGAACATCGAGATCGTGCCGTACAGCGGCGATAACACCACCACCTGCCTGCAGAATATGTTTGAGGCGAACGACCTGCCGGATATTTGCACCCTTACAGTCTATGATCCCATGACCTACCATGTGTCCGACAAGCTGCTGGACCTTTCCGGTTACGATTTTACCGACAACTATGTAGAATCCCGCCTGCAGGAAGTATCCGATAACGGCGCGATCTATCTGCTGCCCTCTTCCTACAACTGCTACGGCATTACCTACAATAAGACCCTGCTGCGGGAACACGGCTGGGAGCTGCCCAATTCTTTCGCTGAGCTGGAAGCACTGGCTGCTGAGGCAAAGGAAGCCGGGGTCGATCTCTGCCTGCCGCAGATCCAGTACCCCGGCTATGGTTTCCAGTATCTGTGCAACATTGCAGACGCCGATTTCCTCGGCACACTGGACGGTAAGCTGTGGCAGAAGGATTATCTGTCCGGCGAGGCGAATGTCAGCAATACCCCCGGCATGATGCAGGCGATGGCGTATGTCCAGAAGTGGAAGGACATCGGGATGCTGAACGACTCCGGCGATGCCCTTGATGACAATGTGACCCGGCAGAGAATGACCGAGGGCAACACCCTGTTTTTGATAGGCGGCACCAACGGCATCGTGGAATCGGATGACAATGCCGATAAATTCGGGTTGATGCCCTATCTGTCAGAGGACGGCACCCAGAACGTTTTTGTGCTGAAGGTGAACCGTTTCTACGGTCTGAACAAAAAGCTGGAGCAGAACCCCCAGAAGCTGGAGGATGCGCTCAAGGTGATGCGCGTGCTTTCCACCGTTGAAGGCTCCCGTGCCTTGATTCCCGCAAAGACGCTGAAATGCAGCCTTCTGCCTTTCAAGGATGCAAAGGCAGATGACACCTACTACGCCGATGTTGCCGATGTCCTGAACGCGGGCAATACCGCGCCCTTTATCTACTCCGGCTGGGAAAACACCATCGTGACCACCGGCACCAAGATGCTGGACTTTATCAAGGGCGATGCCACCATGGAGGATGTGATCCGTCAGATGGATGAGGATCAGGACAGTGTGGTGAACAACACCCCGGATACCATCACTACGGTCACGGAGGAGCTTTCGCAGGAGGACTGCGCTATGCTGGTGGGGCGCTGTTTTGCGCAGGCTACCGGCAGCGACCTTGCGCTGGTTTCGCTGAGCACTTGGATTCCCGGCAATCCCACCGATCAGAACCATCACGGCGTAGCCGCCAAGCTGTACGCCAAGGGCATTACGGATTACGACCTTTCGGTCATCCTGCCCACCGGTTGGAACCGCACCATCCAGACCGTCACCCTGACCGGGCAGCAGATCAATGACCTGCTGGCTACGGGCTACGATGCCTACGGCAACGGCAAGGGCTACCCCTATGTGATGGCAAGCCCGGTGCAGCCGGAGGCGGACAAGACGTATCAGGTTGCCATCTGCGGTGTGAGCGACCAGTTGGCCGCCGAGGCTGACGTCGTGGACAGCGGCGTGGTGGGTATGGATGCCGCAAAAGCCTTCTTTGGCGCATACACCTCCATCAGCCGGGCAGATACCGCATGGAGCTGAATAGAACGGACAGGAGATACTGGATGTGAACAAGAAAAAATACAAACATCTGCTTTCGGGCATCGGCGTTGTCAGCCTTGCAATCATCCTGACCCTTCTTATCGTGAGCCAGACCTACATCCGGAACCTTGTCTATCATGAGCGGCTGAGCCAGATGGAGGAGGTCACCCACCAGATGTTCCGCAGTCTGGATGATGTGATCGACACCCACTGGAGCGATGTGGATGTGCAGTGCAATTATTTGTACAACACCCCGCTGGAAACCGATACCGATCTCTATCGCTATCTGAATAAGCTGTCGGAGCTTTCCAATTACCCTGAAAAACAGACTGAGCTGGTAGCCGTGGATGCGTCCGGACGTTATTATACCGAGCATGGCAGCATGGGGTTGCTGCGAGAAATGGACTATCTGGCAGACTCTCCGCAGCGGGTCAGCTACGTTTCCAACTCGCTGACCGTGAACGATTCCCGGATGGTGTTTCTGGAACAGCTTGCCACCCCCATCACACTGCAAAGCGGAGAAAAAGAGATCACCCTGCGCTACTTTGGTATTTCGCAGAGCATGACCCAGCTGAACGATTATTTCCGCTACGATGCCTACGAAAATAACAACAGCGTCTATGTACTGGACAACAACGGTTTCAAGCTGTTCAATGCCAATGATACCGAACTGCTGAAGGGGCATAACGTATACACCGTGCTCTCCCAGATGTCCTATCTGCACGGTTCTTCCTTTGCGGAAGCAAAGGAGCAGCTTGCCCGCACAGGCTCCTGCTATTCCAACGCCGTACTGGACGGAACCGAGTATTTCTACGCCCTGAGGCAGATGAAAAACGCCCAATGGACGCTGGCATTCCTTGTCCCTGCAGAATATGTAGCAGTGAATACGCAAAAGCTGGTCAACATCGTCATGGGCATCATCATAGGATTTGCCGTGGTGCTTTCGATCACAGCAATTTCCGTTGGCTGGTTCTTCCTGCGGGAAAAACAGCAGCGAGAGCTGCGGGTCGAAAAAGAAGCAAACCTCCGTCTGGAACAATATAACATCCAGCTGACGAAGGCAAACGATGAAATGCGGAAGGCGCAGGTCATTGCCGCCGATGCGTTACAGACTGCCGAGCGCGCCAGCAAGGCTAAGACGGACTTCCTCTCCAACATGAGCCACGACATCCGCACCCCCATGAACGCCATCATCGGCATTACCATCCTGATGAAAAACGAGCTGCATCAGCCGGAAAAGTTGGCCGAGCATCTGGGTAAGCTGGAAAGCTCCGGTCAGCTGCTGCTGGGCATCATCAACGACATTCTGGATATGAGCCGCATCGAGAGCGGCAAGACCACCCTGAATGTGGAAAAAATGAACCTTCCCAAGCAGATCAGCCAGCTGGACAGCATCATCCGCCAACAGGCAGGTCAGCGCAGCCAGACCTTTACGGTGGAGAGCCATCTGCAGCACGAAAACGTGCTGGCCGACCCCAACCGTCTGAAACAGGTACTGATGAACATCCTCTCCAACGCGGTCAAGTATACACCCACAGGCGGTCACATCCGGTTGGAGTTGGACGAGCTGCCCCGGAACGAACATTACGCCCGATACCGCTTTGTGGTGCAGGATGACGGCATCGGCATGAGTGAGGACTATCAAAAGACCCTTTTTGAACCCTTTACCCGAGAGGAAAAATCCGGCACCAACAAGGTGCAGGGCACGGGTCTTGGTATGGCTATTACCAAGAGCGTCGTAGACCTGATGGGTGGTTCCATCAGCGTGGAAAGCGCCACCGATAAGGGCACCCGCTTTGAGGTGGTGCTGGAATTTCCCATTGATACCGAAGCTGATACGGTGCAAGAGGCACAGATGCTCCCGGAGGAAGGAGAAATCGCTTCTCCTCTGTCCGGCATGAAGTTCCTCTGCGCCGAGGACAACGCCATCAACGCCGAGATTTTGCAGATGCTGCTGGAAGCCAGTGGTGCAAGCTGCACCATCTGCTCCGACGGTCAGGAGATTGTGGATACCTTTGCCGGTGTAAAGCCCGGTGATTATGACATAATCCTGATGGATGTGCAGATGCCAATAATGGACGGCTTGGAAGCCACCCGCCGCATCCGCAGCGGCGAAAACCCGCTGGGTAAAACCATCCCCATCCTTGCCATGACCGCCAATGCTTTCCTTGAGGATATGCAAAAGAGCAAGGAGGCCGGCATGGATGAACACCTGTCCAAACCTGTGGACATCCGCGCACTGGAACAGACAGTAAAACGTTTCCGTGTTACCCCCCCCCCGAAAATGAATAGTGGTAAAGCTCGTTTCAGCAGATGAATGATGCCTGCATCCGACAGAGTGAAACCCTAGTTTCAAATCCAATTCGCAGTATTATAAAAATAGCGCTCACCGAAAAGTGGGCGCTATTTTTTATACACCGGAATGCTTATTCCTGCTGCATGGTTTGTCCGCATTACAATATCTGTGTTGCCGATGCACAGAACGCAAATGAATGGTGATCCGCGTATTATGGGTGATTGTATCATTCCTCTGCGGTTGGCAAATCCGTCGTCTATTTCCGCGTGTTGGGTTGTAAAGCGCATCGCATCGGGTGCAATCGTGTTGCGGAAACCGTTGCCCAATTTTCCGTAGTCATCAAAGCTGAACTGAAAGCGCCCTTCCTCGCCGCGGCGAAAAAAGTTGTGCAGCACCTCCAATCGTTCATTGTTTGTCATTGGTTTGATTGTACAGCCCAGATTGGAAAGCTCCGCCAGAAGGTTGCCCTGCACCTGCCGCAGACGGCTGCGGGCATCGGTGACATTCTGTTTGTTGGTGGATAGAATCAGATACTTGTGCTGCACCACATTGCCCGCGTCTTGGACGCATTGTCGGATTCGGCGGTTGCGTTCTACACGCCACTTATCCAAGCCGTCAAGGTTGCGGTGCAGCAAAACATTCTCCCGGAATGATTTCTCGTCCATGCGCTGGCTGACAATGCAGATTTTCAGCCAGCAGTCAGAAGGCACACCCATATACACCTTGCCGAGCAGGTTAAGTATTTTTGCGTTGTTGTCCTCACCGCTCATTGTAAAGTTGATGTCCGGCATGGACCACATCTGGCTGTACACATTGCCGCAGCGCCATGTCCCGTCCTCATAGATTCGGTCGATAGGGATGCTCTGCTGCACACTGCGCGGCACCTTGCGGCTGCCGTAGGTTCTTTGGGTGGACGCATACTCACTTAAACGCAATCTTCTTCACCTTTCCTTTTTGTTTGGGGCGCAGTTCGGTTTTCCATACCCGCCAACCGCTGTACAGAATCGTGCTTTCCAACACGATGATAACAAACTTTTCAAACGGCAGCCCGTCATAGCTTAAAAATCCCGCGGCAGCAATGGGTGCCGCGGCAAGGATGCACAGCCAACTGGCGGTTTCCTGCCCCAACAGCGGTTTTGCCCATAAATAAATCAGCACCGCCAACCCAATGGCGATGCCGGAACAAAGTAACTGGCGCAGGGTCAGCCCCATAAAGATTTCTTCTTGGTAGCGCCGGATGTCTTTATTGATCGGTATCTGCATACTTTTACAACCCCATCATTTCGTGGATTATGCGGTCAGAGCCTTTGATCAGCCCGACCAGCACAAGCATATTGAAGATAATTTCGGTCAGATAACTCCACACCATTGTGGTTGCCTCGCCGCCTGAAACTGTGGGCGTGCTGACAAAGGCGGCGTAGATGACACACGCCAGCACGATGACAGCACCCTCCAAGCAGACGCCGACATAGCTCTTAATAAAGGAAATGCCGACCGACTGTGTGCTTTCCCCGGCAAAGCTCGCCAGCGGCAAGGGAGCCAGCGCCGTGTACATATACAGGCGAAAAAACCGCCCGTACACGGTGAGGATCATCACGAACGACAGCACTGTGATGAACAGACTGCCCAGAATCGTGACGAGCCACAAAGGGATGCTGGCTAAGAAGCCGACATTTTCAATGGCAGACTGCACCTCACCGGGCAGTGTGACCATAGCCTGTGAGATGCCGCCCATACCGGCAGCCATATCGGAAACAATGCCGTTGCAGACGGAAAAGATGTTGAGCATGATGTCCATGCCGTACCCCACCAAGGTTTTGGCTGCCACAAAGCGAATAAGATAATGCACGGCAGCCTCCGGGCGTTTGAGTTCATGGAAGTTGGCAGTGTTTTTGAACAGCGATATGGCAAAGAACAGCACGATCAGCGCATAACCGATGCCGATCATCGCATTGTGCAGGCTTTGCATTACGCCCCATACTGCGCCGCCCTTAAAAGTTTGGGGGCTGGTTGTCACCAGCCCCCAAAGCTCTGTCAGCTTGCCGTTCCAAGTGGAAAAGGCATTGTTCAGATTTTCTACGATCCAGTTTTGATTCAAGGTTTCACCTTCTTTCCGGTATAAGAAATGACCGCCTTGCCCGAAAGCAAAACGGTCATACATTCGATATTATTCTAAATACTGCGGCAGATTCCATGAGCCTCGCAAAACACGGTGAATCTCTACAATCTGCTGCACTTCTTGAACACGATAGAACACAAGATATTTATCGGCAACCAGTTTTCGATAGTTGGGGTCGTGTTCATATTCCTCGCACATATTGGGCGTTGTGGACAGCCTTTCTATTCTTTCCCGAATTTCCCGCAACACACGCGGTGCCGTCTTAGGGTAAAAGCCTGAAAGGTACAGTGCTATATCTGTCAGGTCCTGCACGGCAAGGGGCAGGTAGCTGATTTTATAGGCCATATTCCTTGCTCAGCGTCCCCCATACACTATCGTGATCCTGCCACTGTGTGTTCGGGTCAGCAGCCTGTCGCTTGGCTTTTGCCAGTTCCTCGGCCACATACCGCTGATGCAGGTATTCTTCATATTTGGCGTAGTCCTCAATATTGATGAGAACAGATTCTCCACGTCCCTGATTGGTAATGATTACATGATTGTGTTCTTTGATAATGCCAGAAATCTCAGCATAATGATTACGCAAATCACGCGATGGGCGAACAAATGTTTGCATCATAGTAGGCACCTCCTATTCATTAATATTGTATCACAATTTGACTACAAGTACAAGTGCCACATGGCATTTTTCACAAAATCATATCCAGAATATCCTTGGCAAAGTAGATAATCACTCCACCAAAGAAGGTCATAAAGCCCTGCGCGCGCTGGCTGGCATCGTGGCCTTTCAGGGCAAGACCGATCTGCACAATGCCGAAACCCAGCAGAATAGCGCCGATTGCCTTAATGGCGCTGAACACAAAATCGCTGAGGGCATTGATGGTGGCCAGCGGGTCATTGGCCGCAAAAGCAGGCATGGCCATGGTAAAGGCAAGGGCAGCAGTGGTGGCAGTGACCAGATAGATGCGCTTGATTTTGCGCTGGCGGGCATCGTTTTTGTCGGGCGTATTATAGGTTTCTTTCTTGTTCATTGTGAATTTCCTCCATGATTTTTTGAATTTCTTCGTACATTACATCGGTGATTGCGGGCTCGGTCAGTTCGGTCACAACATCGGGCGATATGGTCTGTGCGGTTTGCGCATAGTCGTCCGGCATACGGTAAGGGGCGGCTCCGCCGTCCGGGGTGCGCTTTACATTGGGATGGCGCATCAAATCAAACTTGTGGTCTATAACCGGCGGTTCGCTGCGCAGCAGTACCAGACAGTCCCCATCACCCATGCGGCGGATCTCATCCGGGCTGCAAAGGTCGCGGGCGGTAAGCTGATAGCTGTCACTGCTGGAACCGCGGCTGCCGCGCCCGATGCTCTGGCTTTTGGTGCGTTCGGTCATCTTGCCGATGTACTTGGATAGCCATTCAAAGGTGGCATATTCGTTGCCGCCGAGGTATATCAGGCTGTCGCAGTTGCCGATCATGCCCTCCCAATCATCCTTGTACAGACTTTGGATCTGGCTTTTGGACTGCAAAATAATATCACAGCTGATATTGCGGCTGCGGCATACAGCCAGAATATTCTTGAAATTGGCAGGCAAGGCGACATTGGCAAACTCGTCCATCATAAATCGCACATGGATCGGCAGTGCGCCGTCAAACTTCGGCTCAGAATCCGCCAGCCGGAAAAGCTGGTCAAAAAGCTGGGTGTACAGCATCGTGATGAGGAAGTTATAGGTTTTGTCATTGTCCGGGATGACACAGAAAATCACACGCTTTTCCAGCCCCAGACGCGGCAGGAACATGGTGTCGGTGTTGGTCATTTCGGCAAACTGCGCGGTATTGAACATATACAGGTTGGCAGAAGCGGTGATCAGCACAGATTGCAGCGTTTTGGTGGAGCCCAGCTTAAAGCTGTTGTACTGCAGCACTGCCGAATGCAGCGGGTCACGCTCCTGCAGCTCATTAAAAAGCATCTCCAAGGGATTCGGCCCCATGTTGCCCTCTTCCATCTGACAGTTCTGGATCATGTACATCAGGGTGGAGAAGTTCTGCTCAGATACCGGCGCTTCGTAAATGAGATACAGGATCAGCGCGGAAATCAGCAGCACCGAGGCATCGTCCCAGAATTTGTCGCCGCCGCTGGCCGGGGCATCCTTGGGCTTGGTGTTGTTGACGATGGCATACGCCAGCTTAACGGCATCTTCATCCGAGTCGATGTAGTGCATGGGGTTATAGTGCCCTTTGAAATGCACAAGGTCGATCACTGTGACCGGAATTCCAAGTGATTCATAAAACCCGCCAAGAGAGCGCACAAGCTCGCCCTTGGGGTCAAGAAACAGATAAGAGCCACTGGCCTGCATGGCATTCGGCTTCACATAAAAGCGGGTCTTGCCGCTGCCGGAGCCTCCGATGACCACCACATTCAAATTGTGCCGGTGGGCATGGCTGTCTGTGCTGAATCGGATATTTTGTGAAAAGATATAGTTCTGCACCTTATCCTTGCGGTTTTGGTATTTTGCATTGAGTTGGCGCACACTTCCCCAATGGGCTGAGCCGTGTTCCTCACCGGGGCGGCGGTCAGCCTGATCGAGCTTGTAGCAGTAAACAGCCAATGGATAAATGACAAGCACCGCCAGCAGAAATTTCGGAGTATTTTGGCACCAGTGCAATGCGGCAGGGTTCTGTATTAGTTCTGACAGCAGCGCTGTGATTTCTGCAAGACCGTGCGCCTGTTCTGCAACCTGTGCAAGCGCAGCCGCAAACCAGAGCAGCGGCAGCAACAGCAGCGCCCATAAAATCAGCTCGGTTTTATCGGTGCGGTTGGGGTTCATTCGGCATCACCGTTCTTCCCTCTGCGGAGCAGGCTGACCGCGCTCCAGTTTCAGGCGCTTGCACACGGCATCCCCAAAGGTGACTGCCGTTTCCCGCACTTTTTCCAAAGCCCTGCGTTCCTCGCCGTCCGGGATGTGTTCTTTCATGCCCTCCAGAGTTTGAACCGCATCCGGCGGCATCGGCAAGCCCAGCCGTCCGCAGACTTCCACACTTATGGCTGCGGCGGTCTGGCGCAGCAACTCGTTTTCCGAGATGCCGGCATAGGCGGATTCAGCAGCCGCCATCACGATCTCCGCGGGCAGGCGCTGCAAAAGTTCCTGCGGGGGTATGGCAGCGCAGAATACCAGCTCCTGACGCTCGGCATCATAGCAGAACCCTTCGACTTCGTTTTTTGGAAGAACCGGGATCGGTGAGATCTCGCGCATCACATCAATGGCTTTCTCAATCTGTTTCGTGCTTTCCACAGCGGCAATCGGGTACGGCTTGTTGCCGTAGGTCTGAGAAATATCAAACACCTTGGCAACGGCATAATATCCATTGCTGCGCACGATCTGCGCGATCCCCGTGCAGCCCTTGCTGACGCGCCGTCCGTACTTGCTCCAGTCGTCTGCTGACATAACCGCGCAGGCCAGTGGGTTGGCGCGCAGGATCAGCGCCGTATTCCCGGCAGTGATGTGGCTGCCCAGCCTGCCGCGCTGGTAAAAGTAGTTGGCAAGGGTCTGCCCGCTGGCAAACACATCTTTCAGCGCTTCTTCCTGTGCAGCAAAGGTTTCCTGCCGTTCTGCCAGCTTTTTTGCTTTCCATTCCTCAATATTGAAACCATCTTCGTACATCATCGAGCCTCCTTTGTAACCGCTTCTTTGGTTCCTTTTTGCAGAGCCTTTTGCGTTTCGGATATTGCTTTGGCGACCGCACGGTAATGGTCGATCTTCATCCGCACCGAGGGGCGCTTATCATAAGTCATAGAGCCTTTCTCTGGCACCCGCAATTCTGGCCCTTGCGGATTGCGGGCGGACGCTTTTTTCGGTCGGTCTGTCCCTGCGCTTTCGGAACGTTGTAACCCATCTGCTCATAGATGCGGTTGAGCTTGCTGACATCCTCCGCCTTGAACATAATGTCGACCTTTTCTCCTTGGGCAGATTTATCCTTGATAACAGCAAAGAGTACGCCGTATTGCCTGGCGTACTCTTTGAATTGGGATACATCTTCGGTTTTGATGGGGATGACCTTCAGTTCCTTATTTTCACGCAGAAGCCGGTCTAAGCTGGTTTTCCCTCGAACCTTCGGATTCTCTTTGGCATAGGCCAAAGCCAGTGCCAGAGAATTCTTAAAGCCGAGAGCCGTCAGCTTAATAGCCACCTCGGAAAACTGAAGCGCCTCTCGCGCCATCTGGTCGGCTGCTTCGCCGCTTGTACTCATCTTCCTTCACCTCGTTCCTTTCCTGTTGTGCGGCAAGCTCTGCCTGCCGCAGTTTCTCCTGCACCATGGCGGCATCTGCTTCAATGTCGGCGCAGATATAAAACTCATGGCGCAGGGCTTTGATTTGTTTGGTCAGCTTTTGAATTTGTTCCTCCCGCGCGGCGCGTTCCGGCTCTTGCTTTTGCCGGTACAAAACCTTGCGCTGGCGGGCAAGCTGTTCGATTTGATTCTCTAAATTGCTCTTGTGGGCCTGCACCTCGGCAAGAGTTTGCAGGCGGTGTTCCCACAAAAGATGTGTCTGCTGCTGATAGCGGTTGAATCTCTTGAAATCCTCGCGCAACAGAAAATAGCAGCGTTTCGTGGCTTTGCCGTGGTAGGCTTTGCGCAGCAAGGCGCAGTAGCGATAATAGCAAGCCATAAACCCGGATACCTTGCGGTTCGGTTTGGATAGGCTGCTGCGGCACCGCATTTGTTTGCCCACAGGCGTAAGCTCCGGGGGCAGCCACTGGGCAGGCTCCGGGACGTGCTGCGCTTTATATTCCCGGCGCATATCCGAGGGCAGGTGCCGGAGCTGCCGGTAATAATCGCGCAGCGCCGATTCGGAATACCGTGCATCCAGCCGGTCAATGCGCACACTGCGCTGCGCGCTTTGGTGCCGAACCGCCATGTGTTCTACGCGCGGACCATATTTGACCATGTAGCCCATACCCTGCAATTCGGCAACAAAGCCATCAAAGGTGTCAGCAGCGGCCATGGCAAGCTCCACATCCTTGCGCACCATGCTGCGGATGGTCGGCTTGCCGGTTTTGCCGCTGAGCCAATCGGCATAGCCTTGCCCTTTGCCGTCGGTTTCAATGACGGAGAGTCTGTTCTCCCGGCAAAGTTCATCCGAGATTTTTCGGATGCCTTTATAATAGGTGTCGAAGTCATTCCGGAACATTCTGCCGTCTATAAAGGAAACCGAATTGGTTACGATGTGGTTATGCAGATGTCCCTTATCCAGATGGGTACTGACAGTGCATTCAAATCTGTCTGCCAGAAATCGGCGCGCAAACTCGCAGCCGATTTGATGCACCTGCTCCGGCGTAGCCTCACCGGGGGAAAAGCTCTGGATAATGTGGTACGCCAGAATGCCCTTGTCAGTTGGCATAAACCAAGGTTCATCTTCTGCCGAAAGCCGTTCTGCGTCCGCCATAACCTGTGCCACAAAGGGGCTGGGTTCTTCGATGACTTCGCCCACGATGGGTTCGGCAGTTTCTTCCGGCTGCTCTTGGCGGCTTGGAACTTCCGGGGCGGATAGTGCTGCATTTTTGGGGTTGGCCGCAAGCAGCCGCGCAAATTCTTCATGGCTGACGGCACGGCCTACCAGCGGGAAACTTTCATCCCGCAGATGAATGTTTTCCCTGCCGATTTCCTCCACGGTAAAGGGTCTGTCATCTTCCAGATAAACCGTGCTGCCGATAGTTACAGGTGATTTTTCGACTTTTCTTGTAGTCGGATGATGCTTTTCAAACTCTGCTTCGGCGGTATTGATAAAATCCGAGAAGGCGCTGTTTTCAATGCCCTGCGCAGCAAGCTCGTGGTTATCTTGGAAGTAGTCGATATGGACAATGTTACCGTCAACCTCATAGCGGATTTCGTTCCGCAGAAGATTGGCATACACTTGGATCTCGTGCTCATCGTCCTCGGTGGTAGAGTAAGCAAACTCCACGCGGGTCAAGTCGGAGAAATTCGGCTCGTTTAGCCCCTCATTCTCGCAGAAATCCGCGATAGCGTGTTTTGCATGAGCGAGTGCGGCATCGTTCGCTGCACGAGCGGCTTGCTGTTCTGCTGCCCATGCCTGATAGGTAGCTTTTTCGGCATCGGTCAGATACTGGTCGTTGTAAACCAAAAGCCGCAGGCGTTGGGCAACCTCTTTCCACTTCAAAACGCGGCGATACTCGCCGTCCTCTGTACGTCGGGTGATTTCAAGATTTTTGCCCATGTGGTCAAGAAAGCCATGCCCACCATCACGGAAGAACCATGTGCCGCCGCCGATGCCGTATTCTTTTTTCAGCCAGCGGGCTTGATCTTCCTCGATAGGAAGTACCTGTGCAGAGAGATATTGCTGAATGCGAAATTTGCTATCTTCAAACCCGCCGCCTTTGCACAGTGCATCGGTAATGTCCTGCTCCGTAACGTACTTGCCGGATGCGTCAATGATGGGCTTGTTCCACTTTTTGGCTTCTGCTGCAAGGTCGATATTTTTTGCTTGTTGCTCATGGCTCGGCAGCCCTGCCTTTTCAGAATCTTCGGGAGTAAGAGTAAGCTGCTCCATCTGCTGCTGCACGGGTGTAGCCTTGATGGGAACCATCAGCCGCCCTTGCTCGATAAGGTCAGCAATCTTTGCGGCAACAGCATCCCATGTCAGATTGACCTGCGCTGTTTTGGTAAGATAGTTGCCCTCCCAAAGTTCAAGGTACATATCATGCCGGATAAAACCCACGGTATGGTCATCCACGAACAAATATGTATAAATTTGCTTGTAACAGTGCTTGCAAAAGGCGCTGCGCTCGGCAAGGTCGGGATGCTCATTGAAATATTCCAGAATAGCCGCATTGTCGGCACGGCTGGAGGATTCTTTCGCCAGTAAGCCTAGAATCAGTTCATCGCTCAGCGGCGGCAAATCAGAAATGGGTACAGAAAAAGCGGAGGGCGTGGTATCGCTCTCCGCTTGGGGTTCTTGTATTACGGGCTGTAAATCTGCTGCATCGCCAGTTCCTCGGCTTGGCTCTGCAAGGCGTTCATCCACTGCGTCCAGCCCATCGGGTCTGTCTGCCGGTTCGGGGCGGTGCTCTGCTGCATCAGCGTCTGCATCGTCTGCTCGATTTGCCGGTGTACTGCGTTGTCCATCTCCGCCAGATGCGGGTACAGCGTTCCCTCCAACAGCATCTCGTCGAACACCATCGGCGCGTTCTCCAGCAGGAATTTCCGCCGCAGGCTGCCGTACTTCCCGATTTCCGGCATCGGCGGCTCGTTCAACGTCAGCGCCGGGATTTGGTAGCCGTTCACCATCATGTACTCCATTGTTGACCTCCTTGGTGTTATTGGTTTCTTCCTGTTTGTCACCATAATAGCGGACTTTTTCGGCGCGTGCAACACTGTCGATTTCTCTCGTGATGCTGCCGATCTGCTGCATGAGAGGCCGTGCCGCCTGTTGGCAAGCGCTGCCCAAACACAGAGCAATGCGGTTTGTATCAAACTGGTTCACGGACTCAAGGGCAGACAGGTCCAGCCGCGCAGTATCCACGCCGCACCGCAGCGCGGCCATATACAGACAGCTTTGGGTGATAAGCTGTATAAATAGCTGCCGCTGTTCGTCCGGCTTGGCCCACTGTAAGTTGCTGCCGTCTATGGCTTTTTCCAGCGCGGTTGTGAACATGGCGCTGCGCTGGGCAACGCAGGATGTGGAGAGCATGAGGAGGGCGCTCTGGATGCTGTCGGCGTGATTATCCGCTACGATTTTATCCCAAACAGGCCGCCAGTTCTGGTCTGTAATGACCCACGGCAGCGCTTCGGGAATCTCTGCGCGGGGGATGGTATCGGAAATGTCAAACAGATACCGCAGCCGGGAAGAATTGGCGCGAGTGTCAAATACTGCGATACCGTGTGCGCCGCGCTTGACCCAGCGACCCGCATTATTATTCCAGTAAGCTATGTCGGCCACGGCTGTGGCGGTGGGGCTTTGCTCGTGAATCAAAAGCTGGTTCGGGAAACTATAATTATAAGCAATGGCCGCTGTCCGCAAAAATGCTTTCCAACGGTCACTGCTCTCCGTGACGGCTTGCAGTTGCTTTTTGGCAAGCGCACGGATATTTTCGTATTTTGCCATTTGCTACTCCTCATCGTTCATAAGGTTCCGGTTCTGCTTGTTTCAAATTCTCTAACTCCGGCAATAGATAATCAACCTGACGATAACCATATTCATCTACATAGAAAGCCTTGGTTTCGCTCCTATTGTGGATCACAATAATATCGCTGATAGAAACAGAACGCATCTTTTGAGCATTGGGACGGTTGCTTTGGTTATGCGCTATATAAATATCTTCAGGCTCATCCCAGCGTTCCATCTGTCCACTATAAACGAGTTTATAATCCGCAGCCTTCATACGGGTTTTCGCATAAGCATAGTTTCTGAAAACGAAATTACGGTTATTGGTTTGGTATATCTCATAAGGGTAAGTATGTCTCTTTTCTTTACGAAAGCCGCCCGGCCAATAGATGTCCCGCGGCAATCCCAATGGCTTGTCCAACTTATCAGGGAACACAACCGGGGTAATCGGCATACCAACCTCAGCTGCTTCCAAGATTTCCTTTCTAAATTTGTCTATATCCGTAAAGGGAGTAACATATCCGACTATTTTTCCATCATCACTAAGATATTCGATGTAGCCAATTACGTTATCAGAATTTCCCATTTGGTTTACCTCAATAAAAAAGACCCTGTACAAATTTGTACAGAGCCTTGTGTGAATACTAATTCGGTTTTATGCGGGACGATTATTGCTGCGTTCGCTGCGCTTGATGCCCATGAACGGAGGAACCGAGGAACGGGTCAAGCCTTGTTCACGCGCCTTTTGCAGTTGGTATTCATGCAGTGCAATCGTATCCAAGAGATCCCGCATTTCCTGCGTCGCACGATAGTAATTGATGCCGTATCGCTTGCATACAGCACTTAAATTGTTCAGCATTTCGATGCTTTCTTTGGACATACGCTTCACTTCAATGTCAATATGCTCGTTCATACGTGACCTCCTTTTATGAAAGATAAGTGTTAAATATTGTAAGTGCAGCATTATCCGCGATCATCAACATAATAGGACCGCCAGACTGCTTTGAGAAAATGCGGACCGCACCAAAATCACTTATATAATGTCTGGCCAATTCATCAGTTTTTGCTTCAAAGGTTACAACGCCATTTTTTCCACTGTCGATAGAAAGCTGAATGCCAAAAGCAAGCGCTGCACATTAGTGCCTGCGCCCATCTTGCCGGTGCTGCCCATCAGCACGCGCACATCACCGCTGCGCACCTTGGCAAACAGCTCGGCTTTTTTTACCTCGGTGTTGGCGCTGTGGATGAACTGCACCTCGTTTTCCGGGATGCCCATAGAAATCAGCAGATTGCGCAAATCATCGTACACATTAAAGCCGTCCGGTTTCGGGGTAGATAGGTCGCAGAACACCAACTGTGTCAATTTCTTGTCTTTCGTTTTACTCCAGATGCGGTACACATTCTCGGCACAGGCGTGGACTTTATCGTTGGAGTTTTCGGGCAGATTGGGGTCGATCAACCGCTGATCCAGCGCCAACTTTCTGCCGTCGTTGGTCACCTTGAGCATATTGTCCTCGGTGGGGTCTACATTTCCGGCGCGAATCTCCTCGGCGCGGTCGGCAAGGTCTGCCACCATCTGTTTTTGCTGGTGGCTTGGCGGCAGTGCCACATTGATGGGCTTGCCGCCCACCAGTTTAGGCACCGGCAGGTTAAGCATATCCGCCGTCTGCACATCCGCCACCTGCTTGAACATACTCATCAATTCCGGTAGATTATAGAATTTGGAGAATCTCGTTTTTGTGCGGTAGCCGGTGCCTTCCGGCGCAAGCTCCACGGCTGTCACGGTTTCCCCAAAGGTGGATGCCCACGCATCAAAGGAGGAAAGCCCGTGCTGCTCCAAGGTTTCCCGCTGCAAATACCGCTGCATCGTGAACAGCTCCGCCATAGAGTTGCTGATGGGTGTACCCGTGGCAAACACCACGCCGCGGCTGCCGGTGATTTCGTCAAGGTAGCGACATTTCATATATAGGTCGCTGGCGCGCTGACTCTCGGTTTGAGATATACCCGCCACATTGCGCATTTTGGAAAGCACTGCAAGGTTCTTGAATGCGTGGGCTTCGTCCACCATCAGGCTGTCCACGCCCAGCTGTTCAAAGGTCACCACATCATCCTTGCGGGATTGGTCGTTGAGCTTATCCAGCTTTTTCTCCAGCTGCTTGCGCATACGCTCCATCTGTTTGACGGTGAAATTCTCGGCACGTTCCTCTTTCAGCTGTGCCACTTGGTTAATTACATCATGGATCTGGCTTTGCAGGTATTCGACCTGCCGTTCCTGTGACAGCGGGATGCGCTCAAACTGGCTGTGTCCGATCACGATGATGTCATAATTGCCGGTCGCAATTTTGGCGCAGAACCGTTTGCGGTTGGCTTTTTCAAAATCCGTCCTGCGGGCTACAAGAATATTCGCGTTGGGGTAAAGCTGCAAAGCCTCTCCGGCAAGCTGCTCGGTCAGGTGGTTGGGTACACAGATCAGGGTCTTGGAGCAAAGCCCAAGGCGTTTCTTTTCCATCGCTGCAGCGACCATTTCGTAGGTTTTTCCGGCGCCCACCACGTGCGCCAGCAGCGTATTGCCGCCATACAGAATGTGCGCAATGGCGTTTTTCTGGTGGGGGCGCAGCGTGATTTCAGGTGACATACCGTGGAACAGGATATGGCTGCCGTCGTATTCGCGGGGGCGCAGGGAGTTGAACCGTTCGTTGTATTCCTTTACCAGCATCTGGCGGCGGGTCGGGTCTTTCCAGATCCAGTCCTTGAAAGCGTCCTCGATCTGCTGCTGTTTCATCTGAGCTTCCTGCGTGGCAGCGGCGTTCAGAACGCGGATTTTGTTGCCCTGCATATCCTCTTTGGTATCAAAGATGCGCACATCCCGCAGGTTCAGGCTTTCCTCCAAGATGTGGTAGAAGTTGGCGCGCTGTGTGCCGTAGGTCACGGTGGCTTTAATGTTGCCGCCTGTATAGCTTTTGTTGGTCACATTCCAGACGCCGGTCAGCGGTATGTACAGCACCTTCACGCGGTCCCGCACATAGTAGGGCGCGTCCACCAGCTCATCGGCAAACTGCTTGATGAGTTCAGGTGCCAGCCAAGTGGCACCCAGACGCACGGCGATTTCGCTGGCCTCCAAGTCCTTCGGCTGCACGGTTTCCAGTGCCTGTACATTCACGGCAAAGGCGGGGTTGTTCTGTGCAGCCAGCTTTGCTACTTGCAATTTGTGGCGCACATCGCCGGAAAGATATTCATCAGCGGTATAGTAGCGCGGTTCGCCGCTTGCGTCCTTTTCCAGCGGGTCGGCAAAGATAACGCCTTGCAGGTCGTTCACCAATGTATCTTTGTCCTTGCCGGTCAGCTGCTGCATATATCCAAAGTCGATGCCTGCGCGCTCACCGACACTCAGCGCCAGTGCCTCGCTGGCGGTTTCCACGCGCTCGGCAGGGCGGGCAGCGCGGATAGTGCGCTTTGAAAACATATCCGACTTGCCGATGAAATTGCCCTCGCTGTCGAGGTTTTCCAAAGAGCACAGCAGAAAATATCCGCTGTCATCCCGCATATCCAGCGATGCGCCACGGCTGTTTATGAGTCCAAACTTTTGGTGGTAATTGTCGTACTGGCGGTTGAGTTTGGCTTGCAGCTCCGTGACGACTTCATCCGGCATATCTTCCAGCTGGGCTTGAATCAGTTCCCGTGTGGTATCCCGCAGTTCGATCAGCAGCCGCATACGCGCTGCGGAGGTAGCACCAAGGGAAACCTCGCGCATAATGGCGTTCTCGCGGTAATAGAATTTGCCGTTACGGATACAAAAACTGAAATTGCGCACATCGGGTTCGGCAGGTATGCTGGCTTCGACAGCGCCGGATTCCTGCAGCTCGATGTCCTGAAAGTGAAATTCAGCATGCAGGTGGGACATAGCCTCTTGCAGCACACCGGCAAGGGGCTTATCGGCAAACGCTTCGCAGGTCAGGGTCGGGCCATACGGACCGCTGACGGTTTTCAGCGTACCGCAGACCATTTCTGGGTGTTCGGCAAAATAGCTGTTGAGGGCAAGCCCATCCTCCGTCTGGGTGGTGTGCAGCCAGCCCGCGTCCTGCTCCAGAATGCGGTCACGCTTTTGCAGGAAGATAATATCCGCCATGGCTTTTGTGCCTGCGGTTTTGAATGTGGAATCCGGCAGGCGCACGGCACCGATAAAGTCGCATCGGGCGTTGATGTACTTGCGCACTTCCTCGCTTTTTTTATCCAGCGTACCGCTGGTGGTGATAAAGGCGATGATGCTGCCCGTGCGCAGCTTGTCGATGGATTTGGCAAAAAAGTAATCGTGGATCTTGAAGTGCAGCCGATTGTACTGCGGGTCAACCACGCTGTAATCCCCAAACGGCACATTGCCGATGACCACATCAAAAAAGCTGTCGGGCAGGTCGGCTTTCTCAAAGCCGGTGATTTGGATGTTGGCTTTCTGGTACAGCTGGCGGGCGATTCTGCCGGTCAGGCTATCCAGCTCCACACCAAACAATCTGGTGGTCGGCTCATACAAATAGCTGTGGCTTTGCCCAAAAAACGCGCCCACACCCATACTGGGTTCCAGAATCGTACCGGCACCCACGCCCATTTTGCGCAGGGCGGTGTACATTGCGTCAATGACTTCGGGCGGGGTGTAAAAGGCGGTCAGAGTGCTGCTGCGGGCAGCAGCGTATTCTTCCTCTGTCAGAAGGCTTTTCAGCTCGGTATATTCGCTGTGCCAGCTGTCCTTGTTGGGTTCAAAGGCATCGGACAAACCGCCCCAGCCGGAGTATTGGGCTAAGATTTCCTGCTCCTCGCCGTTTGCGTGGGGACCGCCGTCCGCCATACGCTTTTCGATGGATTTCAAAGTGCGAATTGCGGTGATGTTGGCTGCAAACTTTTCGCGCGGTGTGCGCGGGGGCGCAGGGTCCTGCGGCGGGATATAGTTGTTCGGCAAATAGGCTTCTTTGAGGGCAATGAGCTCCGCAGCCTGCAAGACCTGCTCACCAAAACCGGACGAGGTTTCTTCTGCGGGTTCTTCTGACGGTTCTTCCGGTGTGTCTGTTTCCTCAATGACCTGCCCCTCAACCACCGTGTCGGGTGCCGCCAGCGCTTGATTTTTGGGGTTTGCCGCCAGCAGCCGTGCAAACTCCCCGCGGTTGATGGCGCGCCCGATCAGCGGGAAATCCTCATCGCGCAGATGCACATCGAAGATACCGATCTCCTCCACCGTAAAGGGGTGGTCGTTTTCCAGATAGACGGTATCCCCGTCAGCCAGCGGCTTCTTTTCGGGTGCCTTTTGCGGGGTGTGCTGCTCTGCAAAAGCTTCCTCGGCTTCGCTGATGAAATCCTCAAAACCTGCCCCGGCTATGCCTTGCTCTGCCAGCGCATCTTCGTCTCGTCACCCCATCTATGGCGAGTGAGGACGCCGCAAAGGCCTTGTGTGCTATCGGACTGTCGGATTGTTTGACACAGCCAGCGCGGGAACTATCTGGCGGTATGCGCCGCCGTGTTGCAATCCTTCGAGCCTTACTTGCCGACTATGATTTCCTGCTTCTCGATGAGCCATTCAAAGGGCTTGACGAAAGGACAAAGGCCAATGTCATTTTTGATACACGCCGCCGTTGCAATCAGCGAACGGTTCTGATGGTTACACATGACAAGGATGAATTGTCGGCGATGGGTGCGGTTCAGACTATAAATTTATAGCGACAAGAACGGCAACAATCGTTATTCAGAAGGGCCTGTTTGAGTTATCTGCTTTTTGGAAATTAGGGGGTCTATGGCGAGTATTTTTGTGCTTCTGGAGGCATTTAACCGTAAAGAGACTGCTGCACTTGGATTTTTTCCTTGTGCAACAGCCTCATTTTTTGTGTGGCAGACAAAACAAATTTATTTTCCGACACGCTGAGTTCCTATGCAGACGATACTGTGCCTGTTTCGCGTAAAAGTCAATACGCCAAACAGTTTTACAGAGCCCCCTCCGGAACAAATTTGTGATGCAGGAACGGGACGTTTGTTGACGGTTTCTCGCAAATGTGCTATCATTATAATGGATTAGAGTGACATTAAACGGAAGTACGGCAAATTATTAGGGGCTTACATGGAAAGAAACAATCGCAAACGCGGGTTCACATTGGTTGAGCTTATTGTTGTGCTGGTAATTCTGGCGGTTTTAGCAGCTCTGCTTGTACCATCGCTTACCGGATATATAGACAAAGCAAAAAAGAAAGCTGTGATAACGGAGGCAAGAGATGTGTGGACAGCGTCGCAGGCTGCCTTGTCGGAGTGCTATGCCCTGTACCCGGAGAGTTTTACTGCTAAAATAGATTCGAATTCCAATAAAATCAACTGCCGGTTTTCTGTCTACATAAACAATAAATGGGTAAACAGTGTGGGCAAAATTTCTAACGCCGCGCTGAATGCATTGCAAAAGAACCCAAAGGATACGGTGGAAGAGGGGACGGCAAGCCGCAGAGTTTCCGCCATGGTGTTGGCGTATTTGGACAGTGCAGACAAAAACAATGCGCGCTATACATTTTTCGATGGCAAGACAATCACCAACGGTACAAAGCCAAGTACGTATTTTAATAAAACACCAAAGTCCACGGACATAATCATACAGCTTTTTCATACGGTTGATGGCAAAGTCATTGCGTTGAATTTCGGAAAAGATGGCTATATGGTAACAATCGTCCCCGGACAGGAAACTATCTGTGAGTATGATGGGGAATGTCTGAATTTCAAAGGATGATCCGGCGCCTATCAGCCGCGGGAGACCCCTTTTACCACCAAAATCGTCAAATTCGCGCAAAATAAAAAACAATCGCCGCATAATTATAGACAAAACAACTAAACGATGCTACAATATTCCTATTCCGGGGCGAAACGGCCCCGTCAAGAAGGAGCATTGCCGTGAAGCTGAACAACCGTCGCACGATTCTGGTGGGCCTGGCGTTTTTGTCGATCTGTACGTTCTGGCAGATGTACGACAGCGTGATGACCCTGATCCTGACCGACACCTTTAAACTGAACGAGACCTTCGCCGGGGCCATTATGGCGGCAGATAACGTACTGGCGCTGTTTTTGCTGCCGTTCTTTGGCGCGCTGTCCGATAAGACCAGCACTCGCATCGGGCGGCGGATGCCGTTCATTGTGGGCGGCACTGCATTGGCGGCCATTTTGATGAACCTGATCCCGCTGCTGGATGACCGCTATGCGGCAAACCCCAGCACCGGCACGCTGGTGCTGTTCATTATAGTGCTGGGTCTGCTGCTGGTTTCCATGGGCACCTATCGCTCGCCCGCGGTGGCGCTGATGCCCGACGTGACCCCTAAGCCGCTGCGCAGCCGTGCAAATGCCATCATCAACCTGATGGGGGCCGTGGGCGGCATTTTGTATCTGGGGCTGGCGGCGCTGATGTATCCGGTGTCCAAAACCAAGGGGGTCGGGCATGTCAGCTACCGCCCGCTGTTCTTCATCGTCTCGATGATCATGGTCGCGGCGGTGGCAATTTTGTACCTGACCATCCGGGAGCCGAAGCTCGGGGAGGAAAACCGGAAGCTCGAGGCCGCCCACCCCGAGTGGAACCTGGCCACCGACGACGGCGCCGGCCATGAGGTCCTGCCTGCGCCGGTCAAGCGGAGCCTTGCGTTTCTGCTGCTTTCCATTTCGCTGTGGTTCATCGGATATAACGGCGTTACGACGTGGTTTACCAAGTATGTGGAGGCCGTCATGGGCGAGGGTCTGGGCGGCGCGTCCACATGCCTGCTGGTGGCAACGGCGGGGGCCATTGTCTCGTACATTCCCATCGGTGCGCTGGCTGCAAAAATTGGCCGCAAGCGCACGATCCAGTGCGGCATTGTGCTGCTGGCAACCTGCTTTATGCTGGGCTACCTGCTGACGACGATGTACACCTCGATCCAGCCGATCATGTACGTGGTGTTTGCGCTGGTCGGTCTGGCCTGGGCGGCCATCAACGTGAACTCGCTGCCGATGGTCGTCGAGATGTGCCGCGGCAGTGACATCGGCAAGTTCACCGGCTATTACTACACCTTCTCGATGGCGGCGCAGGTCGTCACGCCCATCGTGGCGGGCTCCCTGATGCGGGCCATCGACTACCGCGTGCTGTTCCCGTATGCCGCGCTGTTTGTGGCGCTGAGCTTTGTGACGATGTGCTTCGTCAAACACGGCGACGCCAGAGCCGAGGCGAAGAAGGGGCTGGCGGCCTTTGAGGACATGGACAGCTGACCCGTTGAAAAGTTGAAAAAGCGCTGCCGCACGGAAGAACTTTCCGTGCGGCAGCGCTTATTTTGTTGGTTATTTGCTTTTCGGGTGGCCGTTCTCGACCTCGCTTGTGCCCTGCTCCATCAGATAGGTGGCGGTAAGGTCGGCGATATGCAGCTTGACGGCGAGGGGATAGGTGTTGTAGGCGTCGCTGACGGCAAAGCTGCCGCCGCGCACGGCATCGTCAAAGCCGCCCATGTGCCAGCGGATGGCGATGGCCTCGGCGGTTTTCAGCCGCATGAAATGCTCAATTAAATACACGCTTTTCTCGCCGTGGCCGTAGGGCAGCTGGTCAGCCACCTGATAAAACGGGACCTTCTCCCACTGGCCGGTAACGTCGTTCTTGACGTTGCGGGTGCCGACCTTGTAAAAGTTCGCCTTGCACAGGTCGTGCAGCAGGCCGCAGATGGCGTAGCTCTCGGCGCTTTCACCCTCGGTGAAAAAATGCTGCATCATCGCATTGTAGACGTTGATGCTGTGCATGACCAGGCCGCACTCGCACGCGCCGTGAAAGCGGGTGGACGCGGGCGCAGTGAAAAAATCCGTCGTTTCCAGCCAGTTCAGCAGGCGGTCAGCGCCGGGGCGGGTGATGTTTTTGTTGTAGATCTCCACAAATTCGGCGTGATAGTCCTGCATACGAACCTCACAGCTCCATGTCGTCCAGAATGCCCTTCAGGGTCTTCAGCTCCTCCTCGGTCAGGCTGATGCCCTTGGCCATGCGGCTGCCGTCGGGGGACCAGTCGCGGATGTCGTACTT
>OFRY01000417.1_pt1 | contig 27337 bp, 17 predicted proteins | sample 1543171 | NCBI WGS metagenome assembly OFRY01 (sample SAMN04209240, study PRJEB22552) | human gut metagenome | biome: gut; material: feces | host: Homo sapiens | place: USA: Oklahoma | reverse complement strand
CTAGCTGTAGAAAAAACAATTGTAAATGAAGTGGCTCACTTTACACCGGACAGATGGATCAATTAGCACCAGATTATTCAGGATTTAGCGTTTATCTGGATCTGGGCAGGGTTCTGGAAAAGAAACCCATAAACTGGATGGAGTGTGAAGTGCACTACATCAGCACCAAGACCAACTGATACAGCAGGGGAGGCGTCCACTGTAAACAGTCCATGCAGTAAAGGAAGGTCAGTAACAATCAAAAAACAAACAAGAGCTGTAGCTGGCAGTAGTTCTCTCCGTAGGGCATAACTCTGTTTGAAAGTTTAGCTGGCACTCAGTGTATTATGAGCAGATGGGACGAAGGAAGTTGGCATACGATGCCATTAGACACGGAAGGTTCATCATCATAGTTGATCAGAGGAATTCTAGCTTTTATAAAGCAAAAAACAATGGATGCTTTATTTTGTATACCTGTTTTTAACTATTCAGTACTTGATATAATGAATGTTCATGCACTTTAGCACTTGTTAAGAGGTAATTATTTAAAGAAAAAGTCCCAAAAATCAATGATTTAGGGCTTGAAATTATAGGAAGGAAAATATGAGTGATATTATTAGAGAAGTAATAACGACAGTTGCAAGTGTTGGAGTTGGTTGTATATCTACATTAGTGGTATGCTATATAAATAATAAACATGAAAATGAACGACTAAAGATATCTTTAGAATCTACTCAAATTACTAATCAAAAAAATATGAACATTCAATATATAACGAACAAAAGAATTGATCGGATTAACGAAGTAAGGAATATATTAGCAGAATATATTGCTATAGCACAAGAATGTGCGAACAAACTAGTTTTAGATAAAAAGATTGTAATTCCAGAAAAAGACTATAGAGATCTGAATATATGTTTAGCAAAATTAAGATTACTATCTAATTTTGATGAAACATATGAGAAAGAAGTATTATATTTATTAGATGAAATTAAAAACAATATTTCAATGAGAGAAGAATTCTGCCCGAATAAATTTCAAAATGATATTATTTCGTTGACAAAAAATTCTCAAAAATATTTAAAATTAGAATGGTATTGTATTAAGCATGAAATTCAATGAAAAAAGTAATAATCAGAGAACAGTATGATATGATCATGAATTTAAGGGGACTGAGACTTTAATAAAATTATATGATGAAAATACAATAAGGGAAGAAATGTATTTGAAGAACATAAAATATAAAGCTAATAGAAATATTAAGCCAAGAAAGGAAGATAATGAAATTACGAAGAATTGACGATAAAAAAGAGATAGAAGAGAAACGACAAGAAGGTTTATTTGAAAGTGAATTAAGATATTTGGATGACAATGATGTATTGTGCTACGTTGAGGAAGAAAATGACATTGTTGCAATTATCAGAATGTCTGAAGATGTTGAAGAAAGTAATAGTGTGTGGATAGATGAATTTGAAGTGTTAAAAAAATATAGAGGGCAGGGAAAAGGAAAATTTATAATAGAACAATTTATAAAAAGACATAACTGGAGAGTCAGATTATGTGCTAAAAATAAAATGGTAGCCAAATTTTGGAAAAAATGTGGATTCAAAGAAGAAAATGAGGGAGATATAGAAATTTATATGTATTGGGAAGGTAAGGATGAGCTTAAGACAGAGAGTTCACATAGACCTTACGAAATCAGATAACAAAATAAATTGATACATTAATCAAAATTAACCGAAAATTATAAACAAAATATACATTTAATTTACTAATCTACAAAATAATTAAGGTCCCATAGACATTAAGAAATCAGTCTACAAAATAGACTGCAACATTAAGACTGAATTATTCAAAAAATTCCAAATAAATTAAATAAGGATTTAGTGTATAGAGGGAAATTAGTTAGAAAGTCATATCAAAAATGGGTATGGCTTTTTATTGGTTTGCTCGCCATGGTGTTTGAGAGATCACAAACAATCACAAACAAAAATGGACTTAGAATAACAAATAATGTATAATAAAAAAACAATTATTTGACATTTGTGTATTAAATCTCAATGAAAATAGATGGAAAATATAAAAAAGTTTCAAAAAAAGGACCACTGTGTTATTTTTCTAAATATTGAAAAGTATAATAATTTAAATTTTACAGACATTAAGAAACATGAACAGTATCCAAATTCCAATAGGAATTTCCGATTTTGAAAAAATTTGTGAAAACAATTATTGCTATATCTATAACAGAGATTTGCTTATAGATATGCTGAATGAACAAAAAGGTTTAATTTTTGCATAAATGGGAGGGAAGATCATGGGCAGATATCTAAACAGTTCAACTTCATATGTCTTATACAAAGGACAAACAGAACAGCCATACTTTGTAGATAAATCACAAATGCTATCAGAATTATTTCCATTTTTAGATTCAGGTAATACCCATATATGCATTACACGTCCAAGACATTTTGGAAAGACAGTCATGGCCAATATGATCACTGCTTTTTTAGGAAAAAAACAGGATTCAGATTCAATTTTTAAATCATTAAAAATATCACAGAATAATTTGTATAATAAATACAGGAATCAATATAATGTAATATCAATAGATTTCAGCAAGATGCCAAGAGATTGCGATTCATATGCAGACTATATAGACAGGATCGAAACAAATCTGATCAGAGATTTAAGAAAAGAATATCCACAGATCGAAATTTATGAAGATGATTCGGCAGCAGATGTATTCGAGACGATATTCGAAGAATGTGACCAGCAAAGATTTGTTTTTGTACTGGATGAATGGGATTTTATTTTTCATAAGGATTTTGTTACAGAAGAAAATAAAAAGCAGTATGTGCTATTTTTAAGTAACCTTTTGAAGGATCGTTCATATGTACAATTGACTTATATGACAGGAATTCTTCCGATTGCTAAGTATTCCAGTGGATCGGAATTAAATATGTTTTGGGAATATACAATGGCATCTGAGGCGAAATATAATGAATATTTTGGATTTACAGATTCAGAAGTAGATCAGTTGTATGAGAAATATACGAGGAATACACGAGAGATTCATATTTCAAGAGAAGATTTGAAAGAATGGTACGATGGTTATACGACAAAATCAGGAGAGAGAATGTATAATCCAAGATCTGTAGTTTTGGCATTGACAAATAATAATATTGGAAATTACTGGACAAGTTCAGGACCATATGATGAGATTTTTTATTATATCAGACAAAACATAGATGATGTACAAAATGATCTCGCATTAATGATATCGGGAGAGGCAGTAACAGCAAAGATTCAGGAATATGCAGCAGTTTCGATGAATTTAACGACAAAAAATGAGATATTTTCTGCAATGATCGTATATGGATTCTTAAGTTACGAGAATGGGGAAGTAAGAATTCCGAATAAAGAGCTGATGAATAAATTTGATGATATGATCCAGGGCTGATTTTGGAGTTAAAAGTAGATCATACACCAGAAGAAGCCCTAGAACAGATAAAAAATAAAAATTATAAATTACGTTTTCAAGGGAAATTAGCTGAAAAGAAAGTTACAGTGAAAAAAATTCTTGGAATTGGTATAAGTTATGATAGAAGAACGAAAAAACATAGCTGTCAAGTTGAGTGGTTGTAAAAAGCGATGGGTTGAAAACTAAGAATCTTTATAAAACGATTCATAAGGCATCAAAGTTAAAAGCACAAAAGTATAACAAGAAGAAGTGGAGGTATGTGCAGAAGCAATTAAAGAAGTCAAAGAAAATATTATACAGCAATGCGGCAACACAGAAATCAATTAATAGTGCAAAATCGGATTTGAAAAAGAGTATAAATAAACTAAGGAGAAAATAAATTTGAAAAAAAGAAAATTAGTGTTTGCAATTACAGCCATCACGGTATTTTCAGCGATGATGTTAACATCAAACACAAAAGCGCAAGCTGCAGCAAAGAAGACATACACGATCACGCCAAAGTCATCACCATATAAAGGAAAGTACAAAAAAGCAAAAGGATACTACAATTCCACAACAAAACAGTATTTTGCGATCCGCTCTTATTTAGAACTGCTCGAAAAAAAGGGTGGAGGAAAATTAGTCATAAAAAAGGGGACTTATAAGATACCAAATGTTTTATATATTCCATCCAATGTTACGATCGAACTCAAAGATGGTGTAACGATTAAAAAGATCATGAAAACCAAAGCAAAGAAAATGAACCCAGGTGGTGGTATTTTTGAATTGTTAGAACCATCGAAAGCGAAGAAAAAGGGTGTGCATGGACGATATAATGGGGTTCATGATGTTAAGATATATTCAACAGGAAAGGCAGTGATCGATCAGGATTATCAGGGAAAAACTGGTCAGAATTGTATTGCACTTGTTATGTGTCATAACAGAAATGTTACGATTGAGGGAATTACATTTAAAAATATGAAATATGGACATTTTATCGAGATGGATGCATCACAGAATGTAAATGTCAATCGTTGTACCTTTACAGGATATAAAGCAAGTAAACGTCATACATCCGAGGCAATCAATCTAGATACTCCAGATAAGAAAACAAGAGGGTTTACTCATGGCTGGAGTCAGTATGACTGTACGCCAAATCAGAATGTGCAGATTACAAACTGTATATTTTCAAATCTCGAAAAAGCAATAGGAACACATCAGTATTCTGTAGAAAAATATCACACAGATATCTCAATCTCTGATTGCATGATAAAAAACTGTGTCAGCGGAGGGATTGAGATGATGAACTGGCAAAGAGTGTCTTTGACCAATACGAGATTTATGAATATTGGAAAAAACAGTAAAGGAAAATATACTTCCTATAACAGGGATCGTAAGATCAGAGCAATCTTGGTGCGAGGAGGTGTTTCAGAGATTAATATCAAGGATTGTACGTTTCAGAATCTTCCAAGAGTTATGCAGTGTATGCCATGGAAGAACCAGAATACGGCAACGCAATATCCAATGATATATAATCATATTACACAAGAAGAATACCAAAGGATTGCATCGCAGAATAAAGTGCTTCGTGGTGTTGATGTACCATATATTATTGTGAACACACGTTACAACGATTATAATTATCCAGAGAAATATTATTTTTAAAATGGATATTGGGAGATACCTTGATAATATAGATAAGAAGTTTACAAGAAAGGACAAAACAAAAATGAAACAATATGATTACCTGATCGTAGGTTCCGGTTTATACGGAGCCGTCTTTGCACAGCAGGCAACAGCAAAAGGAAAGAAGGTCTTAGTCATCGACAAACGACCAAATATTGCAGGAAATGTATACACAGAAGATATTGAGAAGATCCATGTACATAAATATGGAGCCCATATCTTCCATACAAACAATAAAAAAGTATGGAATTACATTACAAAGTTTGCAGAGTTTAATCGATTCACAAACTCACCAGTTGCAAATTACAAAGGAGAATTATATTCTCTGCCATTTAATATGTACACATTCAATAAGATGTGGGGTGTGATCACACCGCAGGAAGCTGCAGATAAGATTGAAGATCAGAAGAAAGAAGCAGGGATCACAGAGCCAAAGAATCTGGAAGAACAGGCGATCAGCTTGGTTGGAACAGATATTTATGAGAAACTGATCAAAGGATACACAGAAAAACAGTGGGGAAGACCATGTACAGAGCTTCCATCCTTTATCATTAAGAGATTACCAGTACGTTTAACATTTGATAATAACTATTTCAACGCCTTATACCAGGGAATCCCAGTGGGCGGATATACAAAGATGATCGCAAATATGTTAGGAGATGTAGAAGTTCGTTTAAATACAGATTATTTTGAACACAAAGAAGAACTGGATGCATTAGCAGAGAAAGTAATCTATACAGGTCCGATCGACGCATACTTTGATTACAAATTAGGAGAATTAGAATATCGTTCCGTAAGATTTGAGACAGAAGTATTAGATCAGCCAAACTTCCAGGGAAATGCAGCTGTGAACTACACAGATGCCGAGACACCATGGACAAGGATTATTGAACATAAGTGGTTTGAATTCGGAAAAGACGAAGAAGGAAACGACCTTCCAAAGACGGTTATCAGTCGTGAATACAGTTCTGAATGGAAATTAGGAGATGAACCATATTATCCAGTCAATGACGAAAAGAATGGAAAATTATATGAAGAGTATAAGAAATTAGCCGAGAAAGAAGAAAATATCATCTTCGGAGGAAGACTCGGAGAATATAAATATTACGATATGGATGCGGTTATTGCAGCAGCGTTAGATATGTGTGAAAAAGAGTTATAAAGATTTATGTCATATAAGAAAAGAGGAACAAGAAACATGAGCGAAACATTTTTACCAGCAAATATTTTAATGCCACAGGTAGATTCTATGAAGAAATGGGCCGTGATCGCTTGTGACCAGTTTTCATCCCAGCCAGAATACTGGGATGAAGTAAAAGAGTATGTAGGAAATACGCCTTCAACGTTACATCTAATGCTTCCAGAAGCATATCTTGGAAGTGAGGAAGAAGATGAAAAGATCCGAAAGATTCAATCCACAATGAAGAATTATGCAGATGATCATCTGTTGAAAACTTATGAAAATTCTTTGGTTTATGTGGAAAGAACCTTGCAGAATGGAAAGATTCGAAGAGGGATCGTAGGTGCAATCGATTTGGAACAATATAGTTATACGCCAGAACACGAAGCAAAGATCCGTTCCACAGAGAAAACAGTCATGGAGCGAATCCCACCAAGAATGAAGATTCGTTATCAGGCACCGATTGAATTGCCACACGTGATCTTGCTATGCGATGATTGGAAAAATGAAGTATTAGAAATCGTAACAGAGCAGAAGGCAAATCTTGAGAAATTATATGAATTTAATCTGATGCAGGAAGGTGGACATATCGCAGGATGGTTGGTAGACGGAGAGGTCAAAGAACAATTTTTAGAAAAACTACAATCATATGAAGAACAAATGACAGAAAAATATAAAGATTTAAGTGATGATCCAATGGTCTATGCAGTCGGAGACGGAAACCATTCTCTGGCAACAGCAAAAGCCTGTTACGAGAAGTTAAAGAAAAATCATCAATGGGAACATATCAAAGATCATCCAGCGAGATATGCATTGGTAGAACTCGAGAATCTACATGATGATTCCCAGCAGTTTGAACCAATTCACAGAGTCATTACTGGAACAGATCCCGAAGAATTAATACATGCATTAAAAAAAGAATGCTGCAGTGAAGAAGGACAAACAATTCGCTGTTATTACGGAAAGAAGGAAGAAGTTCTTCACCTGAATTTACATAAACATCAATTAGCAGTTGATAAAATACAGACATTTTTAGATAAATATCTCAAAGACAATTCAGGATGTATTGATTATATCCACGGAGAAGATGTCTTAAAAGAACTGTCAAAAGAAGAGCAGACGATAGGAATTGAACTTCCAGCAATGGAGAAAGATCAGCTGTTTCCAAGTGTGATGACAGACGGAACACTGCCAAGAAAGACATTTTCCATGGGACATGCTTGTGAAAAACGTTATTATATTGAAGGACGAAAGATTCAGAGATAGACGAGTGCCCAATAATTACTTTACAAGAAAAACTTTAATGATATCGTGAAATGTGGTATGATAAAAAATAGTGTAAATAAATAATATATACAATAATGGAGGAGAGATCATGGCTATTTTAGTAGCAGGTGGTGCTGGATATATCGGCAGCCATACATGTGTGGAACTTTTAAATGCAGGATATGAAGTTGTCGTAGTAGACAATTTATATAATTCTAGTGAAGAAGCTTTAAAGAGAGTAGAGCAGATCACAGGGAAAACAGTAAAATTTTATGAGGCAGATGTTTTAGACCGTGAAGCATTAGAGAAGATTTTTGATGCAGAAGATATTGATTCTGTGATCAACTTTGCAGGATTAAAAGCAGTTGGAGAATCTGTACAGAAACCATTAGAATATTATCATAACAATATCACAGGAACATTGATCCTTTGTGATGTGATGAGAAATCATGGAGTGAAGAATATTATCTTTAGTTCTTCAGCAACAGTCTATGGAGATCCAGCTTTCATTCCAATTACAGAGGAATGTCCAAAAGGACAGATCACAAACCCATATGGACAGACAAAGGGAATGTTAGAGCAGATTTTAACAGATTTCCATGTCGCAGATCCAGAATGGAATGTCGTATTACTTCGTTACTTTAACCCTATCGGAGCACATGAAAGTGGACTGATCGGAGAAGATCCAAAGGGAATTCCAAATAACTTAGTACCATATATTGCACAGGTAGCAGTTGGTAAACTTGAGAAATTAGGAGTCTTTGGTGATGATTATGACACACCAGACGGAACAGGTGTCCGTGATTATATCCATGTGGTAGACCTTGCCAAAGGACATGTGAAGGCATTAAAGAAATTTGAAGAAAAACCAGAAGTACGTATCTACAACCTTGGAACAGGAATCGGATATAGTGTATTAGATGTCTTACATGCATATGAAGAGGCTTGTGGAAAGACACTTCCATACGAGATCAAACCACGAAGAGCTGGAGATATTGCAACATGCTATTGTGATGCGACAAAAGCAAAAGAAGAATTAGGATGGGCTGCAGAAAAAGGAATCAAAGAAATGTGTGCAGATTCCTGGAAATGGCAGTCTATGAATCCGGATGGATATAGAACAGAAGATTAATTATTTCATTATCATAGCATTAGACAAAAGCTGTCGTAGAATATACGATGGCTTTTTTGAAAAATAAACAGGAGCAATAGAGATGAAGATTGAAAATAAAAGACAATGGGTCGGAGAGTTGTTCTTTTTATTAGGAACAATACTCTATATTACATACTACTTTTTTTATATAGCTTACTATTGGTATGTAGAGAAAGATCCGACAAGACAAATTCCAGTGCAAAGACTATTTTATATTGGATTAATCTGTTTTGTGGTCAAAATAATATTAACAAAATATCAATGGAAAGAAGTGATTATTGGAGCAGCAGGAGCTGTTTTGATGTATTTATGTTGGAAAAGCTCTGGAGGAATTGATTACCCCGCAAATTATCTGATCATTCTGGCGATGAAAGACGTAGATCTTAAGAAAGTGATGAAAGCAGTATTTGCATGTGGATTTGTTGGGTTAAGCTATGGTTTTACATGGTTCTTTGTGAATGCACCAGATAAATTAACAACAGTAAAAGATTATGGGCGAGGAATGATAGAAGTACGATATAAGTTTTGCACATGGCATGCGAACACGATTCATCTTATGATCATGGTTTTGATTGTTAGTTTTTTATATGCTTATTATAAGAAAATGAAATGGTGGGCATTTGCGATCATGTTCTATTTCAACTATGAGTTTTATCAACTATCAAAATCAAGAACAGCATTTTATTGTGGATCAGCAGCGATCATTGCCTATTTTATTTTAAGATATGCAAGAAAAATTTATGAGTTTAAGATTTCACTGATTTTATTAGAAATCGGAAATCTTGTAGGGATTTTCTTATCTATATATTATGGACTTTATTCTCAATTGACAGATCCAACATTTATGAGATTAGATCAATTGATCACAGGACGATTGACAGTTGCACGGAACTGTTTTCTTGGAGCTGGAATTCCTCTGTTTGGAAGTAACATTGGTGGAAAGGTTTGTGGATATGGAATTTATACACAGGCCAATGATGGATACGTAACAGAATTAGGAATTGTAAGAACATTGTTGGAATATGGGCCAATTGTGTTTGGACTTTTTTGTGCTTTTATGCTTATAGCTGTATGGGTACTTTATAAAAAGGGATATTTTGGGGCTATGGTGCTTTTAGAAATTGGATTTATCGCATGCGGAGTAGAAGCATATTTTCCAGCCGCTTACAATTTAAAGGCATTTGTATTTGGCCTGGCATTTTATCAGTTGATGGGATTATTTAAGGGAAAAGAAAAAGAAGAGAAACGAGGAAAGGCAGTCAATGCATCAGAATAATCGAATCATTTCATGGATTATATCATTTTTATTTTCAATATGCATGGTTATATCTATAAGTTATGATCAGAGAGATAACTGGTCACTGATCATATGCGATAAAAAACATATGATCAGTGCATTGATCATGACGATGATTCTTACAATGATCGTACATATGATCATGAATGTATTATATTCAAAAGCGGGGAAGTCTTTTATAAGGTTAAAGACTCAAGCAAACAGTGGGATAGGAGAAAAAATATTTGATCATCATCCTATAGCAGTTCCTTGGAGCATTCTGATTGTTTTATGGCTTCCAAATTATATTTTGTATTTTCCGGGTTGTTTAACTTATGATATTATACGACAGTATGAGCAGTTTTTCAGTGGAAATCTGACGAATCATCATCCTGTATTGACGACATTGTTTGAAGGGATGTTTGTCAAATTTGGAAGAAACATTGGATGTCAAAATGTAGGAATCGCAGTGTATCTGTTATTTACATTGTTATTTACAAGTGGTGTTTTCGCAATATGTTTTTATTGGATGCATAAGAAGAATACAAAGTATTGGATTCGCTTTACAGGATTGGCATTTTATGGATTGTTTCCTATCTGGTCGGCATATGCAAGGACAGCAGTAAAAGACACATTATTTTATCCAATATTTGTTTTATTTGTGTTATTTATATTTGATATAGTATTAGAACCAGAGAAGATATTTGATTCAAAAGTTAAGAGTATTTTGTTTTTAATAGTCTCTTTATTATTATGTTTGGTCAGACACAACGGGTTTTATATATTAATTTTTACGATGCCGTTTTGTATTGTAGGTGTAAAAAAATATCGAAGACAATTGATAGTTTTATTTATAATAATGGTGGCGTTTTGGGAGGTTTACCAAAAAGCAATTCTTCCCATGGCAGGTGTGAAGCCTGGCGGAAAGCAGGAGATGCTCTCCATCCCTTTTCAACAGACAGCGAGATATGTAAAATATTATGGAAATGATGTTTCGACGGAAGAGGAAAAAGTGATTCGAAAAGTATTAGATTACGATACGATCGGAAAGAATTATGATCCAGATCTTTCTGACCCAGTAAAGAATACTTACAAACAGAAAGACGAATATTTAAAAGATTATTTTAACATATGGTTTGAAATGCTTAAGAAGCATCCGACGGCTTATATTCAGGCAACGTTAAATGGGACATATGGATATTGGGGTTATATGACAGAAATAAGATATCCATATGGATATTATGTACAGCCAGAAAGTATGGATATATACCAAAAAGAATATAAAATATGTTATTCAGAAAAAACAAAATATATCAGATATATATATCATGGGGTTTTAGATACAATATATCAGAAAACTCCATTGACATTATTTACAAAACCGATGATATATTTATGGATTTTGATTGGATTGCTTGGCACGGTATGTTCTTTTAAAAAGACGATCAGATATTGGATTGCATTTTTGCCAGTAGTGACATCATTCCTTATATGTCTGGCATCACCTGTAAATGGCGATATGCGATATATGCTTCCGATTACAGCGAGTACGATTTTATATGTTGCATTTGTAAATGAAATAATATATAAAGAATATAATGAATTTTAACAAAGGAGAATGCGTAATGGAAAAAATTGCAGTATTGATTCCGTGTTACAATGAAGAAAAGACAATTAAAAAAGTAGTGGAGGATTGGAAGAAAGAACTTCCAGAGGCAACAATCTATGTATATAACAATAATTCCACAGATCGTACAGTAGAGATTGCAAAAGAAGCAGGAGCTATTGTAAGAAATGAATATCAACAGGGAAAAGGAAATGTGATCCGAAGGATGTTTCGAGAAATTGACGCGCAATGTTATATCATGATTGATGGAGATGATACATATCCTGCCCAATTTGGACGAGAAATGGCAGAAAAAGTTTTAGAATACAAGGTGGATATGGTTGTAGGGGACAGATTATCATCTACCTATTTTGAGGAAAATAAAAGACCTTTTCATAATCTTGGAAATAGCATGGTGAGAGCTGCAATTAATCATCTTTTTAAAAGTAATATCCGGGATATTATGACTGGATATAGAGCTTTTAGCTATCAGTTTGTTAAAACATTTCCAGTGTTATCCAGGGGATTTGAAATCGAAACTGAAATGAGCATTCATGCAGTAGATAAAAATATGCTGGTTGATAATGTGATCATCGAATATCGAGATAGACCAGATGGAAGCGAATCTAAATTAAATACTTATACAGATGGTATGAAGGTATTATTTACGATCATAAAACTGTTTAAAGGTTATAGACCATTTCAGTTTTTTGGAAGTATGGCATTCTTGCTTATGATCATTGCGGCAGGATTATTTATACCCGTATTTATGACATATCTTCATACAGGTCTGGTACCGAATTTCCCAACTTTGATCGTAAGTGGATTTATAGCACTTGCAGCGTTGCAGGCGTTCTTTTCTGGATTGATTTTAAGTACGATTGTACAAAAAAATAGGCAAGATTTCGAATTTAAATTACAGTTGATCACAAACAAAATAGATAATGAGAAAGATAATTAAATATGCAAGAAAGATCAAGAAAAGAGAAAAATATATTATATATTGTAGTGCCTTGCTATAATGAGGAACAAGTATTAGCTGAAACATCCAAACGATTAAAGGAAAAATGTGAAATGCTGATCCATGATGGTAAAATAGCGAAAGAAAGCAGAATTGTTTTTGTGGATGATGGATCCAAAGATCATACGTGGAATATAATCGATGAATTTCATAAAATGGATTCTATATTTTCAGGAGTGAAATTATCCAGAAATCGTGGGCATCAAAATGCATTGCTGGCTGGTTTGACAATGGCATCAGAGAAAGCAGATATTGTAATATCAATGGATGCGGACCTTCAGGATGATATCAATGCAGTCGATCAGATGATCGAAAAATATTATGAAGGATGCGATATTGTATATGGTGTTCGAAGTGCCAGAGATACAGATACATTTTTTAAACGTTTTACGGCAGAAGCATTTTATAAACTGATCAATAAAATGGGCGGAGAGCTTGTTTACAATCACGCAGATTACAGACTGATGAGTAAGCGGGCATTAAAAGGATTATTAGAATTTGACGAAGTTAATATCTTTCTTAGAGGGATGGTGCCGATGGTTGGTTATCAGAGTGATATTGTCACGTATGAGAGAGCTGAGAGATTTGCAGGAGAAAGCAAATACCCATTGAAGAAAATGCTTTCTTTTGCATTTGAAGGAATTACATCGTTGAGTGTAAAACCAATCAAAATGATTTTTAATGTTGGAATTTTAATCTGTATAATTAGTGTTTTGGCAATCATTTATTGTCTAGTACGGCATTTTACAAACAACACGGTAAGTGGCTGGACTAGCCTTGTTATGTCGATATGGTTTTTGGGTGGTTTACAGCTGATTGCGATTGGGATGGTTGGACAATATATTGGAAAAATATATTTGGAGACAAAGGCCAGACCTAAATTTATTATTGAACAGGTATTAAATGACTAGGAGAATGGAGATGAAGATAAAAGATTTTATATACAAATATTCGATCAGATTGTTTATTTTGATCGTAGCATATTTGATCGTAAGTTTTCCATTTCAATATACACAAGAAAAGATGAATGACGTTTCTCAGCCGGTTAGGTGGCTGGGGACGTTGTTATTTTTTATCATAGCTTGTTTTATCGTAAGATACAGAAAGAAATTAGAAGCTGTTTTTGCAAAAAAATCGTTATTTTTTATCATCTTTGTGATGATTTTTGCATTGCAATTGATGACAATCTATGTATTTAAGATACAGCCAGTGAATGATTTGTTATATTTGCATGATGAAGCAATCCGAATGATTCAAAATCCTATGATTTCGTTACAGCGTTTTGGTGGGTATTTTGCACATTATCCGAATAATTATGGATATTTACTAATCTTATATTGCTATTATAAATTGTTGGTGTCTTGCGGTATTTCTGTCGGAAGTCTGGTTCTTGCGGGAAATTTTTTGAATTTATTAGTAATTGATATTGGAATTTTATGTGGATATATTGCAATACGCATAGTTAAAAATATAAAACTGGCTAACATATGGATGTTGTTGTTTTTACTGAATCCGTGGACGTATTTCTGGATTGCTTATTATTATACACACACGATATCATTTGGTATGATCATGGTGTTGCTGTTGTTGTTTGTGCTAATACATAAAGAAAAAGACAATTGGAAGGGCATTTTGTACAGTGCTTTTTTAGGAATTGTAATTTATATAGGAATTAAGATCAGGATCACCAATTTGATTCTTTGTATTGCAGTGGGGATTACGTTGTTTATCTTTTGGAAGCAGTATAAGTTTAAAGTAAGACATATGTGTCTGATTCTTGGAATGGCAGCAGGAATTGCAGTTTCTGTTTTTGGATATCAGTACAAATTTCAGAATATGATACCAAAACAAAACACACAAGAATTTCCAGCAACACATTGGTTAATGATGTCTTCTCATGGAGTTGGGCGATATGATAGTGGTGATGTGTGGTTTACTTCACAACTTTCAACGCAAAAACAAAAAAAAGAAAAGACAATTGAAAAAACAATTCATAATTATAAAGAGCTTGGGATAAAGGGAACTTTACAGTTATCTGGAGTGAAGTTAAGAGAAGTCTGGCTGACAGGAGATGATGATTTTACAAAAATGTCTTATGTTTCAACAGATTATGGAACAGCAAACGAGTTCTTAAATGGAAAGCACAATGGATGGATCTTAATGTACAGCTATCTGATGCGGATGGCGGTCTGGTGCTTTGCATTAGTGGCAGCGATTGGAATGCTCAGAAAAAGAAACCCATGGAATTATGTTGTGATGCTTACATTACTTGGAGGAATGATCTTCCATGTATTCTGGGAAGCAAATCCAAAGTATAGCATATGCTTTATGGGTGTAATGATGTTTATGATGGTAACAGGAATTGAAAATCTTTGTGAAGAAGAAAAGAAAGAACAAAAACAAAAGATTTCAATGGGGAATGTTATGTTATGTTTGGTCGGAATCGGATTGATTGTATGTTTGCAGCCAATGCATAATTATTTAAAACAAAATCCAGAGGCGTTAGATCAATCTTATGCAGCTAGTCAGTTTGCACAAAGTCAGACGTTGAATCTGTCATTGAAGAAGAATGAAGCAATAAAACAAAGTTTTCTTACAAAAATCAGGTTTCAGAATATTACATTCAATTTATTAAATAATGAGAATGATTTTATTGTGCGTCTGCTTGATGAAACAGGAAAAGTAATGGAAAGCGCACGACAAGATCAATTATCTTATGCGCAAAATCAATATGAGTGGAAGTTAAACAAAGTTAAGAATTCTGGGACATATGCAATAGAGATTGTAAATCAGAAAAAAGATCAAAAATACAAACTTCCGGTATACTGGACTGGAAATTATGATGCATACCCAAATGGATGTATGTATAGGAGTAACAAGAAGATTGGGAAAGCAGATCTGGTATTTCGTGTATATCAATAAAAATTTAGAAAGAAAAATGCAGGTGTATAATTTGAAATACAGCTGCATTTTTTATACCATATTGTATTATTGCCAATCCGTAGCTTTTACCCAATTTTCATAATCATTAAAATATTCATACATTCGAATCGCACCACGGTCAAAATAGTTTTTAAAGATCAGAGCATGCTTCTTCTGAGCAACATCAGAAGGGAGTTTTGCAAGACCTTCTGGAATAGCATCCTGTGTGTAGAATTTTTCAAAGTAATATAATTTATCGTAATGCTCAGCATTTTCATGACTTACAGCAGTGACTAATTCATCTGTTTTTTTATGATGCTGATGTCCGTATTCGCCATCAGGATTGTGTGTTACGATCTTGCTCCAGTTACGATAATTCATGACACGCCGGATATCCTGTGTGATATAGTTAGTATAAGGATCCCATGCGACCTGATGTCTGCGATAGAGGTCAGGATAGCGGAGAATCACATGTTTTGCCCCGATATCATTCATCGCAGAGTCAAAATCCCTAGCTCGACTATCATAAGAGCCATTGGTTAGGCAAACAACAAAATAGTTATTTCCAGTTTCTTTTAATTCTTTAATTTCCTGAATCATATTTCCACCACCCCATAAGAGGTCATCATCTGGATGGGCAATGATCATCAGACGGTCCCCATCTTTTAAGTCAAAATAATCCAAATCTTCAGTAGATAATAAACCATTTTCAGCAGTGACAGTGATCGTGATATTGCACTTTCTGCTTGGATTTTTTATAGAAGTTGCGGTGATCACAGCAACACCAACTCCACGGGTAGTTACATGACCATTCTCATCGACAACGGCAACGGTATCATTGTTTGTGCTCCAGGTAAGTTTTTTGTCAGATGCATTCCATGGTTTGAAATTCACAGATAAAGTCCTGAAAGTTCCGTAAGGCATACTAATCTTTTGATGCCTTGTTGTTAATTTCTTTAATGGAATCGTTACATGAAAACGTCGTTTCAAGATAACTTTTTTATATTTTGCAGTCATTGTTATGTTGCCTTCTTTTAAAGGTGTGATAACACCAGATTTACTGATCGTGGCAATGGATTTATCACTGCTTCGAAAAGTAACGGAAGCAAGAGATGCATTCGCAGGCTTGAGAGAAACATTCCAACGATATTTGTTCGGATATTTGATCAGTGTTTCAGAAGCAGCATCTTCTTCACAGGAAATTGCTTTGATGGCAATTTCAGGTGTTACTTTTACTTTAATAGATTTTTTTGCAATGACCTTACCAGATTTTGTTCTGACCACATGACGGATCACTGACTTACCGGTTTTCTTTGGTGTCAGGATACCTTTTTTTGATACTTTTACAACTCTAGGATTAGAAGATTCCCATTTGATTTTGTAGGAAGCTTTTTTCTTCTTAGAGTATCGAACAGATAGTGTCTGGCTGGATTTTAAAGGTAACTTGATAGATTTTTCTGCATTGGTAAAATAGATTTTAAATTTTTTACCTTTGGCATATGTCTGGTGAGGACATAAGATAACAGACATGACAAGAAACAGATTCAGGCATGCCAGTTGTAAATATTTGCGTTGAACTTTCATTGATCACATCCCCTTTTTGTTTATTTGTAGATTAGCTCAAACAGGATAATTATAGACCGGTTGGCAAAAAAATACAAGGTTTTGCGGTGTATATAAAGTAAAAGTTTTTACAAAAGTATTACGTTGTGATATAATACAGGTCAGTAAAATTAAGAGGAGTAAGATTGAATGAAGTTTACAAAGGAACATACAATGCAGATGAAAGGGATTGCGATCATTATCCTGTTGTTTCATCATTGCTTTTTGAATGCACAGCGTTGGGCTACGGTTCCGTATGAGAAACTTGCGACGACGAAGGGATGGGGGTATTACCCAATTTCGTTTGCACCATTTTCTTCTCATACGATACAATATCTTGCTAGTTTTTCAAAGATATGCGTAGCCATGTTTGTTTTTATGACTGGATACGGAATGTGGGTTTCTTATGAGAGTCAGAAAAAGAAAACAACGATGAGTAATTATATAAAGAAACGAATGGTCACATTAATGACAGGATTTTTGATCATTTTTGTTGTGACAGAGATTCTTGCGATTCCAACTGGACGTTTTATAGAAGTTTATGGACATGATTTTCGTAGTGTGGTCTATATGATCATTGATGCATTAGGATTAGCCAAATTACTGGGAACACCGTTATTTTGTCTGACATGGTGGTATATGAGTCTTGCGATCGTTTTGATCATGATTTTTCCATTTGTACATTCAATTATGGAAAAATATCAATGGGTCGTGGTTGTTGCATCTATTATCGTTCCAAGAGCTTGTGGATTTGGACAATCAACAGATTTGTTCCGATATCTATTAGCATACACACTGGGAATGTATTTTGCACAACATGACTTGCTTGCGAGAATAAAAGAAAAATTTATGGAACAGAATGTGGCAGGAAAACTGTTGTCTCTGATAGTATCATTGATAGGTTTGGCAGTTATCATAAAATGCCGACAAAATGCATGGATTGGATGGAAATATCTAGATTTTTGGGATGGCTTTGCAGCAATGTATGTGATCGTAATTTCATATATTTATATATTAAATGGAAAATGGATCGTAAAAGGATTAGGCTTCCTTGGAAAACATTCTATGAATATTTTCTTGATTCATTCATTTTACAGAGACGTATTTTTCCATGAATTTACATATTCATTTTATTATGCATGGTTAGATTATATAGTACTTATGGCAATTTCATTGGTGACATCGATTGTATTAGAATGGTTTAAGAAATTAATTCGATATGAGAAGTTTATAGATTGGGTCAAAAGATTAGTAACAAAAGAAGGAGTAACAGTACATTGAAAAAAGAAAAGAAATCATCAATATTTTGGATATTGATCATATTTTTTGTATTATTTTCCATTTGGCAGTTATGGGTGCCGGAAGCACTGGATGATTGGCGATGGGGAAGTGAAGTAGGGATCATGAGATTAAAAACGTGGTTTGAAGGATATAATGGACGTTACTTTGGAGATATTTTGGTCATTGTTTTAACAAGATTGCCGATCGTATTGAGAAGTATGGCTATTTCTGGGATAATGACTGCAATGTTATACTTGATATATCAATTGACAGAATATAAGATATTATCATTTTTAATTTGTGTTTTTTTTGTAGTTAATATTCCAACAAGCTTAATGAGTCAGACGTATGGATGGGTATCAGGATTTTCAAATTTCTGTGTTAGTGCAACGATGATTCTTGGATTTTTGCTATATCATATATCTATTTTCAAAGAAAAGAAAGTGTCGAAGTTGAAAACAGGGATTTCAATGATCAATGCATTTCTTGGAAGCTTGGTTCTTGAAAATTCAACGGTATATCTAATTGTACTAAGTATCGCTTTTTTAATTATTTATGGTGTACAATATAAGAAGCTGCATAAAGGAATGTTACTTCATTTGATCATGGTTGGTATTGGTGCATTTTGGATGTTCTCGAATAGCGCATATCGTATGGCTGCGGCACATACATCACAAGGAACAGGAAAAGAGATCGCAGCGTTTGAATTAAGCTTTGAATGGTTTGCCTCTGCATTAAAGGTATACGCAGACACGATCATTAACTATTGGATCATGCCCAATCATTTATTAAATATAGTGACATGTGGAATGATTTTGATATTGCTTCAAAAGAGAAAGAAGAAAGGACAAGGATTGTTCTTGCTTCTGTTCAGTGGTTTTTTAGCATTTTATATATTTAATTTTATGAATCTTGGTATATGGAAAGATTATTTGGCATGGGGAAATGCAGCTCAGGCTGTAATAGCAACGACGTATTGTTTAGCATTGGTGGCTTTTAGTGCATGGTTTATTACAGATTTTAAGGATAAGGTGATCGTTCAGATCATTTTATGGTCACAACTGATTTTAATGGGACCATTGATCGTTGCAAGTCCGATTGCAATTCGTTGTTTTTATGTAACATATATCTTTTTTGTTTTATATCTTGGAGTATTGTTATCGTATAGTATACGAAGTGGATTTTTAAAGATAAGCAAAGGATATTTAAACACAGGGATCATGATGTGTATTTTCTTTGTGATGATCGGAAATATTGGTGTATATTATTTTGTTCATGGACAAGTGAATGACAGACTTCAATATATACAAACACAGATAAAACAAGGAGAGAAGAAGATTGAATTAAAGGAAATACCGCTTGGAGATACATACTGTTATGGTTTAGATGTATATAATCCAGCATGGGTATGGCGTTATAAGATGTATTATAATATCCCAGGAGATATTGAATTGAAATTCCCAGAGAGATAGGAGTAAGTGATGAGAGAGATAAAAGTAAGTGTTATCATACCAATTTATAACGTAGAAGAATATTTGGAAGAATGTCTGCAATCAGTTGTAGATCAGACATTAGAGGATCTGCAGGTCATCATGGTTGATGATGGTTCTTTGGATGGAAGTACAGACATTGCCAAGAAATTTGCTAGTCGATATGATCATTTTGAGTATGTAAGACAGGTAAATGGTGGACTTGGAAATGCGAGAAATACAGGAGTGAAGTATGCAAAAGGAAAATACATTATTTTTCTTGATTCAGATGATATTGTTCCAGATGATGCATACGAGAAAATGTATCTTGCAGCAGAGAAAAATCATAGCGAGATGGTAGTTGGAAGTGTTGCGAGATTTGACTCAAAGAAAGACCATATATCGAATCTGCATGAAATTGCATTTAGAAAATATATCGATAAAACACATATTACAGACAATACGGATCTGATTTATGATACAACCTCATGGAATAAATTAATTTTGAAAGAGTTTTGGGATCGTAATCATTTTGAATTTCCAGAGAGAATTCTCTATGAAGATATTCCAGTAACGATTCCTATGCATTATCTTGCTAATAATGTGACAATGGTGCAGGATGTCTGTTATCGTTGGAGAATTCGTGATGGAGCTAATAAGTCTATTACGCAGAGAGCAGATGACTTTACGAATATGAGAGATCGTATTACCGTTTTACGTATGGTAGATAAATTCTTTGAGGAGAATGTCAAAGAACAAGAATTATGGGATGCAAAATATTATAAATGGTTATATATTGATCTGATGATCTATGTGAACAACTGTATTTATCTTTCAGATAACAGAACACTCGAGATGATGAAGATCATTAAAGATTATATAGAAGAAACAATTCCTTTAGAAACGATCGATAAGTTACCAGTTTTATATCGTGAAAAATATGTGGCTTTGATGAATCTGGATGAAAAACGATTAGTAAAACTGCGTCAATATGAAGTTGATAATTATAAGAATTTAAAGATCGTGAAAAAGGGCAACAAATATATTGGAAAATTCCCGAAAGCGATCGTAACTGGTGATAAGGCAGATATGACAGAGGCATTAGATCAGTGGAGACTTACTCAATTGATTTATGATGTGGCATGGCAGAAAGAGCAATGTGTGATCGAAGGATATGTATTCTTACGAGGATTATCTGTGCCAAATGTAAATGTACAAAAATTATCAGCACATTTGGTATGCTTAAGTACAGGAGAGAAGATTCCACTGGAAATACAAAGTATTAAGTCACAATATGCACAGAAGAAATTTGGCTTAAAAATTGATAACGAGACAAAACAGATCCATTTAGCAAATTATAAAGGTTGTGGATACCGGATCATACTGGATGCAGCTAAGATCAGAGAATTAAAGCTTGATGGAGAATACCATATATTATTAACTTATGAGAGAGACAGATGGAAGAAAGAAACTATTTTAAGAGGAATCTTAAAATCTCTTGGCAATAAATTGGACAAGAAAACATATTTTAAAGATCATATGCTGATCGAACTTAGCAAGTCTTACAGATATGATTTTAAAGTAAAAATTTCACAAAAGAACATTGAATTAAATGATATGAAATTGGACGGTGATCAGTTAAGATTAAAACTTTCTGAGAAAGTTGATGCATTATATGAAGCGAAAGATGCACATAATGCGGAAATCTTAAAAGCAGCTATAACACAGGAAGATGTTTCTGTGGATATTTCAGATATTCCAGAAAATAAACGATATATTGCAGTTAAAAAAGGTAATTTATTTATTCCTGTATACAAAGAAAAGAAAAAGAGAATCTTTGTAGAAAACCAGAAGAATCAGTTAGTAGAAGAAACATCAGGAGATCATAGATGTTACTTGTTAAATCGAAAGGCAGTACCTGTGATACGAGATGTAAAACAGAATGAGGAACAGTTTTCATTTGAGATCATCAATAAAAATATCGGTAACTGGCAGAGGGCAACATTGTATGTAGAAGATCCATTAGAAGAAGAAAAGATTATTCTTGGAACAGGATCCGTGAATCAACATGGAGAAGAGGAGAAAGTAGTCATTTCTTTAAGTTTAAAGGACGAAAAAATCATCAAGAATCTTTATGCAAGACGTCGTCAGGTGTTTATTTTATATGAAAATAATGAACAGCAGAAGGTATGTGCACTTGGTGGGGAACATAAAGTTTTTGATAAAAAATACTACACGAAAGAAAGAAGATATCGATTTATTATTGATCCAGAAGATGATTTTCTGTATTTTACTACGCTGAGGGTCAAGGAATTCCTGACAAGAAGTGCGAAGAAAAGAGCTTTTGTCAACAGATTCTTATATCCGTTATTAAGACTTCTTCCATTAAAGAAAAAATGGATCGTATTTGAATCTATGTGGGGAAGTAAATTTAGCTGTAACCCTAGATATTTATATGAATATATTGATAAGAATCATCCAGATTATACGTGTATCTGGTCATTAAAAGATGAATGCATTCCGATCACGGGAAATGGTGTTAGAGTCAGAAGACTATCTTGGAAGTATTTATATTATATGGCAAGAGCAAAATACTTTGTGAATAATGTAAATTTTGCTGATTCTTATGAGAAGAGAAAAGGGCAGATTGAAGTACAGACGATGCATGGAACACCATTAAAGACAATTGGATTGGATGTACCAGGCGATTTCCCTACAAAGAAATCAGAAAAGAAGTATATTAGAAAGTGCAAACGTTGGGATTATCTGATCGTGCAAAGTAAGTTTGTTGCGGATCTTGCACCATCTGCATTTAAATTTGAAAATACGATCATGGATACTGGATATCCAAGAACAGATATTTTGTATTCTTCTAATAACGAAGAAGAAATGGGCAGATTAAAAGAAAAATTAGGACTTCCAAAAGATAAGAAAGTCATCATGTATGCACCAACATGGAGAGTGCGTGATAAGTTTGAATTAATGCTAGATCTTGAGAAGATGAAGGAAAAATTTTCAGATGAATATGTATTGATCTTAAGACTGCATCACTTTTCAGCAAAAGGTTGGAAAGGAGTTCCAGCAGATGGATTTGTGTATGATCTTACGGATTATGAATCTATTGAAGATTTATATATCATTACAGACATCCTGATCACAGATTATTCTTCTGTAATGTTTGATTATGCAGTTCTCGACAGACCAATGTTATTCTTTACATATGATCTGGATGAATATAGAGATAAGCTTCGTGGATTTAATATTGATATCGAAAAAGAAGCACCAGGACCATTACTATATACGTCTGATGAGGTGTTAGATGCGATTGAGCATCTGGATGAAACGATTGAAAATTCAAAACAGAGAGTCGATGCATTCCATGAAACATACATTCCATATGAATGTGAAAATTCATCTGAAAAAGTATTTAATATGATGCAGGGAAAATAAAAACAAACAATGCCATAAGGCAGAACAATCTTTAAGAAGGTCATTGAAAGGTTTAAGAAGGAAACATGGATAAAATAAGAAAAATTATTCGATTTGTAAAAAGATTATTTCCAAAAACTCCAAAGATGAAATTTATCTATGCCTGGTATTATAAACATGGCAAGATCAATGAAAAACAAGCACTCTTTGAGTCATTTCACGGCAAGGATGTGTCAGATTCATCTTTGGCAATCTTGCAGGAGTTTTTGAAAATGCCGGAATCAAAAGATTTCAAGATCTATTTTGCGACGAATGATAAGAAACGTGATCAGAAATTTATTGATTCTATCGGATTGAAAGTAGAACTTGTAGATATTGCAGATTTTAAATATGTAAAAGTACTTGCAACATCTAAGTATCTGATCAATAACAGTTCTTTTCCGGCGTATTTCATTCGAAGAGATGAACAGGTGTACCTACAGACATGGCATGGAACACCGTTAAAAACATTAGGAAAACGAATGCGTTTTGGAATTGAATCCATGTATAATGTGCAACATAACTTCTTACATGCCAACTACATCATGTTCCCAAATGAATTTACAAGAAAAGTGATCATGGAAGATTATAATCTGGAAGCTTTGTATACAGGAACTGTTGTGATGAATGGATATCCAAGAAATAGTATTTTTATGGATCATGAGAAGGCTGATCATGTAACAAAGAAGCTTGGAAATGAAGATTATACAACGATGGCATATATGCCGACATGGCGTGGACAGAGCAATCATGATGTGAACACGTCTGAATATAGCAGAGAGATCAATCAGCTGTTACATTATCTAGATGAGAATTTAAAGGATGATCAGAAGTTATATGTAAACTTTCATCCAATTGTGCAGAAGTTTGTAAAGTTGGATAATTATGAACATATTTATCAATTTCCAAGTGGTGTTGACAAATATGAATTTTTAAATAGTGTTGATGCACTGATCACAGATTATTCAAGCGTATTTTTTGATTACTCGATTACAAGAAAACCAATCATATTATATATGTATGACTATGAAGAATACATGCACGATAGAGGAATGTATTTTGATATCAAAGAATTGCCATTTAGAAAGATCTATGACAAGGAAGCATTAAGAGATTGTCTGGTCAACGAGACATTCCGCGAGGATTCTTATGAAAATGATATGGAATATACAGAAAAATATATTCAGTATGATTCTATTGATGCTGCAAAGAATATGGCAGAACTTGTTTTTCATGGAAATATGTGCGATATGCCAACGATCGATTACAGTTTTAACAAAGAAAAGAAACGAAGAGTTTTGCACTATCCAAACGTAAAAACAGCACAGACGATCGATACGATCGCACAGATTGCTAAGAAAGATGAAGATGTAGTGATCTTTGAAAAACGTTTCTTCAATCCAGAATTAAGCAGTCATTTACATGATAATTATCTTGATGATTTTGATTATATTTTTATTACACGAACACTTCCAAGAACCTATGCAGAAGAAGTGTTAAAGAGAAAGAGTGCCAAGGTCAGAAAAGAACTTCATAAGAGGGAGATCAAGAGATGCTTTGCAGATCTTCCAGTATATTCAAAGTTTGAGACAGAATACTATCATGGAGAAGCAGGAGAGACATTTTCTTTCAATAAGAAAAAAATGATCAATGCATCCATGCGAGTAATGGAAGACCATTTGGAGATTAAGTTTGAGGAAGGCAAGAAAGGTCAGCCAAAGAAGCTGTTACTTGTAAATAAGAAAAGTCAGATCATTTATACAAGGGATCTAACAGAAAAAGAATGGAAAGATCATTGTATCAAGGAATATTTTGATGAATTTCTTTCGCTTGAAATTGCAGATATGAACGGAAGATATCAGTTGATGATCGAATTAGAAGATGAAAATGGCAACAAACTGCCATATTTCTTTGTAGATCGTAAAGAATATGCAAAACGCAAAGAAGTGATGGATGAATTAGATAAATCTTCTGTATATATGACAGGGATCAAGAAACATGATATTACTTATCAGAATACATTCGAACCTGCGGATACAAGTGTGATTCCTTATATGAATGAAGTAGATGGAAGATTTTCTGTATTTATGGGAGATCAGGCACAGTTATCTGTTCGTAATATGCGTGGACAAGTACTGAAATTCAAGATCAAGGGTTCAAAAGTTCATGTGAAAATGAAATATAAAAACAAAGAAGCTGGAATCAAAAATGTCATATTATCATATCGAAGTAAAGTGGAGACGATCGATTATCCATTTGAATATAAAGTAACGAGGTCAGGTGATCATTATATTATTGATGCTCAGATTGATATGTCGGTATTATCACTGGAAGAACTGTTTTGGGATGTATTTGCTGTAACAGAGAAGAATGGAGAAGAAGTAAGAGTAAGTGCATATTGGAGCAGATGGCAGAGATTAAAATTATTACTGATGAATTATCAATGTGATGTTGATAAAGAGCATATTATTTTCCCTTATTCGACGATCACATGCAAAATGGCATTTACTTATCGTACAAGATCAAAATATGATGGATTTGATGTAAAGATCAAGGAATTAGCAGCTTTTGGTGTTTATACGTTGTTATTACCATATTGGAAAAAGAAACGAGTATGGTTAGTATTTGAAAAATTCTGCTCTATGGCGCAGGATAATGGGTATTATTTCTTCAAATATTGTATGGAGCAGCTTCCAAAAGAAAAGAAGCAGCATATTTATTATATTCTCGATACAGATTCTGCTGATTATGATAAGATGAAGCAATATGGAAAACATGTGATTCCATTTATGAGTTTTCGACATATTTTATATTCACTTGTTGCCAATTTATATATAGCTTCTGATTCAAAGAAACATTTATATACATGGAGAGCAAAACCAAATGTGATCTCAAATCGTATTTCAAAACATAATATCTTGTTTTTACAGCATGGGGTGACAGCATTAAAACGTGTACATCCGATTTTTGGAATGAAAGGTTCAAGTCCTATGACTCATTTTACAACGACATCAAGATTTGAGCATAAGATCATTGTAGAGAATTTTGGATATGAAGATGGAGATGCACCGATTCTTGGATTTACGAGATGGGATGTTCTGGAAGATACTTCAAAACCAGAGGAAAAGATCATTCTTGCAATGCCGACATGGAGATCATGGCTGGAAGAAAAGAGTGCAGAAGAGTTTAAGGCAAGTGATTATTATAAAAACTATATGAAACTGTTACAGAGTCAGAAACTTGCAAGAATCTTAAAAGAAAATGATGTTAAATTGATTTTTTACATTCATCCAAAGTTTAAAGATTATTTGAGCGAGTTTAATGTCAGTGGAGATAATATTGAGTTGATTCCATTTGGAACAGAGCCATTAAATGAGATCATGAAGAAATGTTCTATGCTGATCACAGATTATTCTAGTGTATGCTGGGATGTATGTTATCTTGATAAACCCGTATTATTCTATCAGTTTGATTATGATATGTATATGCAGGCGCATGGAAGTTATCTGGATATGGAGCATGAACTATTTGGAGAACGTTATACAGAATATGAGAAATTGATCGATGGAATTGAAGAGTATATTCACAATGGATTTAAAGAAAAAGAAGAATATACAAAATTAAAAGATTATTATTTTGAATATCGTGATAATGATAACAGTAAACGTACGTATGAATATATCATAAGCAAAGGATATTAAAATGGACAAAAAGAGGAGAATAAAATATATAGATTTGTGCAAAGGCTTAGGAATCTTGATGGTAACATGGGGACATATTACCAAGCTTGATAATCCAGTTGATACGTGGGCGGCATCATTCAAGATGGCAATTTTCTTTGTTGCCGCCGGCTATCTGATCCGGTATGCAGATTCTTATCGGACACAGACATTAAAGGGATATTCAGTAAAGCTATTGAAATCATTGATGCTGCCATATGTATTGTTTAGTATTTTGTCGATTGGCTT
>OFRY01000410.1_pt1 | contig 27720 bp, 20 predicted proteins | sample 1543171 | NCBI WGS metagenome assembly OFRY01 (sample SAMN04209240, study PRJEB22552) | human gut metagenome | biome: gut; material: feces | host: Homo sapiens | place: USA: Oklahoma | reverse complement strand
CAACCTGTTCAGCCAGAAGGCCTTCAAGTACGAGGGCGGCAAGCAGATCCAGGTGAACCTGCCGGACATCGGCCACCGTTTTCAGGGCCTGATCGAGGCCATGAGCGAAGCCATTGCCGAGACCGACGATGAGCTGATGGAAAAGTTCTTCGGCGGCGAAGCCTTCACCACCGAAGAGATCGTGGAAGGCATGCGCAAGGGCGTCAAGGACGGCCTGATCACCCCCGTGTTCTGCGGCAGCGCCGTGAACCAGCAGGCACTGGATATGCTGCTGTTCAACATGCACAAGCTCCTGCCCAGCCCGGAGCACGAAGCCAGCACGCTGGCCGAGGATGCCGCCGGCGAGCCGGTGGAACTGCACTGCACCGTGGACGAGCCTACCGCCGCCTACGTGTTCAAGACCGTGGCCGACCCGTTCGTGGGCAAGCTGAGCTACCTGCGCGTGGTCAGCGGCAAGGTGACTGCAGGCGAACCCCTCACCAACGCCCGCACCGGCGATGTGGAGAAGATCTCCAAGCCCCTCACCGTCATTGGCAAAAAGCAGGTGGACTCCGACGGCATCATTGCCGGTGACATCGGCGCAGTGGCAAAGCTGGTGAGCGCCAAGACCGGCGACACCCTGTGCGACGCCGACCGTGTGGTGAAGCTGCCGGCCCCCGTGTTCCCCAAGCCCAGCCTGTTCATGGCCGTCACTGTGGCCAAGAAGGGCGACGAGGGCAAGATCAGCAGCGCGCTGGCCCGCCTGATGGAAGAAGACCCCACCCTGAGCTACGAGAACAATGCCGAGACCCATCAGCAGGTGATCGGCGGTCTGGGCGAGCAGCATCTGGACGTGGTGAAGGCCAAGCTCAAGAACAAGTTCGGCGTGGAGATCGGGCTGGAAGCACCCCGCATCGCCTACCGCGAGTCCATCCGCAAGGCCTGCCAGAAGCAGGGCCGTCATAAGAAGCAGACCGGCGGTCACGGCCAGTTCGGTGATGTTATCATCAACTTCGAGCCCTGCGACAGCGAGCAGGTCGTGTTTGAGGAGAAGGTGTTCGGCGGCAGCGTGCCCAAGAACTTCTTCCCGGCTGTTGAAAAGGGCGTGCGCCTTGCCGCCGAAAAGGGCGTGCTGGCAGGCTACCCCGTAGTGGGCCTGAAAGCCACCCTGCTGGACGGCAGCTACCACCCGGTGGACAGCTCCGAGATGGCCTTTATTATGGCCGCAAAGCTGGCTTACAAGGCCGCTATGCCGGAGGCCGGCCCGGTCATTCTGGAACCCATCCACACCCTGAAGGCTCATGTGCCAAACGACAACACCGGCGATATCATGGGCGATGTGACCAAGCGCCGCGGCCGCGTGCTGGGCATGGAGCCGGACGATGACGGCCTGCAGACCATCATCGCTGAAGTGCCGCTGGCAGAGCTTGCAAACTTTACCACCTTCATCCGGCAGACCACGCAGGGCCGCGGCTGGTTCACCACCGAGTTTGCCCGCTACGAGGTTCTGCCCGAGATGCTGGTGCCTGCCGTTGTGGAGCAGGCCAAGAAGCTGGGCAATCTGGACGAGAGCGCAGACGATTAAACGGCAAACGTCAACTCCCCCAGTCTGCTGCGCAGACAGCCCCCTCACCGAGGGAGCTGGCAGAACCGTCAGGTTCTGACTGAAGGAGTTCCCACCGAAATACGACATCACCCCCGACCCCCGTTGACACTTTTCCCTCTGTCAGCGGGGGTTTTTGCGGGCAAAAAGCTTGACAATGCGCAGTGATACGGTATAATAAAAATAGAAGGGGCGCTGGTCCTATCATGGTCAGCTCCTTACCCTGCAATCAAGATTGACCGCGTGGCTGGGAACCGTTGGCGGTCAATCTTTTTTGTTATCATCGTCTTTCTTCTGCGAAGTTTTTGCCATGACCTCAACGGTCAGACGAATCACATCCACGATCAGGCCCAGCAGTGTGAGAATGAACGTGAGCAGTGCGAGAGTCTCCAACAGAGTCATCCGACATCCCTCCCTTCGCCTTCAGGGCTCCGGGCGGTTTCCTTCAAAAAAGTTCCCTCCCGGACCCCCTGCTTCGTTCCATGTACAGGAAGAATCAGCGATTCGGGCAAGAGAGCATGACCACCGGTCGATACGATCAGCGCCTTATTTTTAGTATAGCATATTTCTCGACCCAATACAACAAAAAGCCCCCGGTACTGCGAATACCGGGGGCTTTTTGTTTAGTGCTTGGGGAATGCCCTATTCCAGGTTTCGATCACGTTGAACTTCGGTGTCCAGCCTTCGGGCTTGAAGGTGTCTGCGCTCTTGGCCTCCATGATGCCCTGCTCCGCTTTCCCTCTGTCGGCGGGGATTTTTGTTGTTATTTTTCTCAGATCCTCTAAAATCTCTGCCATTTTTAGGCATCCTTCCAATCTTGTCTAAAATCCTTGATTTCTGTTGGGGGGGGGGTAGAATAAAGATTGGTGAATCTTTTTTGTCCACGATCCGCGCAGACAAGATCCACCCGCAAAAGTCGTATCAAGGAGGAATTTATATGAAAACGCGACTTATCAGCCTGCTGCTGGCATTCAGCATGGCACTGACATTTCTGCCTGTCGGGGCAGTCTCTGCATTTGCGGCGGAGACGGGCGATACATTTAACTTTAACGGTCTTACATACGAGATAACAAGTGACACAACCGCCAAAGTCAAAGGACCCGAAGCAAACACCTTATTGACCCAAGTAATTATTCCAGAAAAAGCAACAAATTCCTTGAATGGAAAATCCTACACTGTAACAGCCATTGCGGATAAAGCTTTTCGCAACACAAGCTCTAACGGCGAAATCACATCCATTACACTTCCCGATAGTTTGAAGGAAATCGGTGATTTCGCTTTCTTTTCTTGCCTCAAACTCGAAGACATCAATCTTCCCGATGGGCTTACTAAAATCGGGTATCAAGCTTTTCAGAACTGTTATAGTTTAACAGAAATCACCATTCCAAGCAGTGTAACTACTATGAGTTCACATGTGTTCAACCGCTGTATCGGACTAAAAAAGTTACCTTTGAAAAGAATTCGCAGCTAAGTGCGCTTCCTGATGCAACCTTTGCCAACTGTGAAAGTCTGGAGTCTTTTACCCTTCCCAATGGATTCACTTCCATCGGCGAAAATGCTTTTTATAAATGCGGAAATCTCACCACATTAAACATCTCGGATGATGTTACTGAAATCAAAAAAGATGCTTTTATTGATTGCGCAAAGTTCAACACTATCAATTATGACGGTACCAAATACTCTTGGAACGCTCTACTAAAAAGCGGCAGCGTAGATAACACAGTTTTGGAAAAAATTCAAGCGGACGGCTTCACCGTGAATTACTGGGTACAGCCTTTGGTCGTCAGCGGCGGCATTTTCACAGTAGATGGCGATCCTGTAGTTGGCGATACAGCTATTGTGCCCGTCGGTGCTACAGTTGAAATCACTTTTGATCAGCAGTCTTTCGCTGACAGTGGTCTCTCTTTTGGTAGTTGGGAGATTGATGGTTTAAGCAATTCAGAATACTACAAAAATAAAGAAAGCTTCACCTTTACTATGCCTAAGAATCGCGTAGCAGTCACAGCTTCAACAATGGATATTCCCAGCGCCCCCACGATCGACGACGCCCCTGTTGACCCTGCCATCAGCACTGCGGTAACGATCATTGGCGGTGCACTGCTGGTGGGAGGGCTGCATCAGCTGGGCACCGAGATGTGGCTGATCCATCATCTGCCCAAGGGTACCGCCATCCCGGAAACTCGCATCGAACTGGCCGAAGTGCTCTGGAAGGATGCCGGACAGCCTGCTCCTGCTGCCGAAGCCGCTTATGCCGATATCGACACCGACGACACCGATGCGCAGCAGGCTGCACAGTGGGCAATTGAAAACGAGCTGATGACGCTGCGCAGCAGTGAGCATCCGGACAAATTCGACCCCCATGTGCCGGTCTCCACCGTAAAAGCCATTCGCGCGTGGAAAAAGGCACAGCAGATGAAACCGTCTACCAAGTAACACCCAATGGAATCAAAACAGCCCGTTCTCCTTTTTTGAAGAGCGGGCTGTTCCGTTATTTGCTCCAGCCGACACATTTTTCTGCCCTACCGCCGCCTTTTTTGTTGACAAAGCAGCCGCCTGCTATTATAATAATGTAGTCAAAATGGCATTCTTGTGCGGCTTTGCGGCTGCACAGCACAAATAGAGACAAGGAGAGATTCTCAAATGGCACAAGAGATCAAGATGTCCGCTGCCGGTCTGAAGGCAATGCAGGAGGAACTGGAATACCTCAAAACGGTGCGCCGCAAGGAGCTGGCCGAAGAGATCAAGGAAGCACGCAGCCACGGCGACCTTTCCGAGAACAGCGAGTACGACGAGGCCAAGAATACGCAGGGTCTGGTGGAGAACCGCATCACCGAACTGGAGCAGATGATCAAGAACGCCGTCATCATTGATGAGAGCGAGCTGAGCGTGGACAATGTCTCTGTGGGCACCCACGTCACCATCCTCATGACCGGCGAGGACGAGAACGAGGAGTACGATATTGTGGGCCGCACCGAAGCCGACCCCCTGAACGGCAAGATCAGCGACGAAAGCCCCGTGGGCCACGCTCTGCTGGGCAAGGCTGTGGGCGACAAGGCCGAAGTGCTGCTGCCCACCGGCCACACCGTGGAGTACACCGTGCTGAACATTACCCACGCTGCAGGCTGAGCAGGCCAAACGAATAGGAGAAACCATGGAAGAACAAAAGAAGAACCCGGCGCAGGGCCTGTCCGAGAGCGAGCAGGTGCAGGTGCGTCGCCAGAAACTGGCCGACCTGCAGGCTGCAGGCCACGACCCCTTCACCCTGACCAAGTACCCGCAGGATGCCTACTCTGCCGATTTGAAGGCCGAGTTTGCCGACCTGCCCAACGAAACCGACAGCGGCAAGACCGTGGCGCTGGCTGGCCGTATGATGTCCAAGCGCGTAATGGGCAAGGCAAGCTTTGCCCACCTGCGGGACGATAAGGGCGACATTCAGCTGTACGTCCGCCGCGACGAGCTGGGCGAAGAGCCTTACGCCGCCTTCAAGAAGCTGGACGTGGGCGATATCATCGGCGTGAAGGGCGAGGTGTTCCGCACCAAGACCGGCGAGCTGAGCGTGCGCGCCACCGAGCTGACCCTGCTGGCCAAGAGCCTGCGTCCCCTGCCCGAGAAGTTCCACGGCCTGACCGACACCGAGATGCGTTACCGTCAGCGCTACGTGGACCTGATTGCAAACCCCGAGGTGAAGGACACCTTCGTGAAGCGCAGCCAGATCCTGAAGGAGATCCGCGCCTATCTGGACGAGAAGGGCTTCCTGGAGGTGGACACCCCCATCCTGACCCCCTTCGAGATCGGCGCATCCGCACGCCCCTTCTACACCCATCACAACAGCCTGAACATGGACATGGTGCTGCGCATCGAGACCGAGCTGTACCTCAAGCGCCTGATCGTGGGCGGCATGGACCGCGTGTACGAGGTGGGCCGCATCTTCCGCAACGAGGGCATGGACCCCAAGCACAACCCGGAGTTCACCAGCATTGAGCTGTATCAGGCCTTCACCGACTTCCACGGCATGATGGATCTGGTGGAGGAGCTGTACAAGCGCCTTGCCCAGAAGATCTGCGGCAGCATGGTCATCCCCTATCAGGGCAAGCAAATCGACATGGGCCACTGGGAGCGCCTGACCATGGTGGAAGCCGTGAAGAAGTATTCCGGCGTAGACTTCAACGACTGGAAGTCCGACGAGGATGCCATCGCCGCCGCCAAGGAGCACCACGTGGAGCTGCCCGAGGTGCCCACCAAGGGTTCCATTCTGGCTGAGTTCTTTGATGCCTTCGTGGAGGACAAGCTCATCCAGCCCACCTTCATCTACGATTACCCCGTGGAGATCAGCCCGCTGGCAAAGCGCAAGCCGGACGACCCCGCCTTCACCGAGCGCTTTGAGTATTTCATCGACTGCACCGAGTACGGCAACGCCTTCAGCGAGCTGAACGACCCCATCGACCAGAAGGGCCGCTTTGAGCGTCAGGTGGCCGAGCGCAAGGCCATCGAGCCCGACTGCAAGGCACAGGTGGACTACGACTACGTGAACGCGCTGGAGTACGGCCTGCCCCCCACGGGCGGTCTGGGCTTCGGCGTGGATCGTCTGGTCATGCTGCTCACCGACAGCGCCTCCATCCGCGATGTGCTGCTGTTCCCCACGATGAAGCCGATTGAGCAGTAAATTCCGCGTTTGCGCAGCAATGAAAGCCCCAGTGGGGCTTTTAAGCGGCCGAGCGGTCTTGCGCCAGCAAGATGGAGGGGCCTTGCCCCGACAAGCTCCAATTTAAGCAAAACAAAGCCTGAAACTTCTTGATGTACCGAGAAGTTTCAGGCTTTTTCTTTTGATGAATTTCCAGCGAAAACTACGCCATACGCCAAACGTGGAGGACGAATACGGCAACACCCCGGCACAGCGGGCAGAGCTGGACTGGCTGCTCTACAACAAGCCCTTGGAGTATGCCCAGCTTGTGCTGGGTGGGGAGATTGGACATTATCTCTCGCTTGGTTGCGACCATGGCAGGCTGGAAGAGCAATAACATAACAAACACAGCCCCGCTTTGGCGAAGGAGAAGCCAAAGCGGGGCTGTATTCAATGAAGGAGAAATGAAAGGAATATCAGGTTACAGATTCAGCTCAAACTGTTCCACCGTAACAGTTGCTTTGCCATCGGCGGCAAAGGTGATGCCATCGGCAGACTGGGGGGTGTAGATCCATGCGGTCATGGTCTGCTCACCGTCGTTGGCGAAAACTTCGATGCTGTTTTTATCCAGCAGGATGCGGAGTTTGAGCGCACCGTTCTGGCTGCGCACCTTGCAGCTGCGGCGGTGAACAATGTCGGCACGGGAACCGGCATAGCTGCGATCCAGCGTCAGCTCGGAGGTGTAGGGGTCGTAGGTCAGGCTGGTGTGATGGTCTGCATCGGCGGCCAGCTTCAGGGTGAAGGAGCGGTATTCGCCGGGCTGTACCGTGACGGTCAGATCCGCCACACGGCCCTTGATGCCTTCCAGAGAAGTTTCGCTTTGCACCGTCACATTTTCGTGCAGGGTGCGCTTGCCGTGGACGGCGTCCAGCTCCCGCACCGGGGCCTGAACAATGCGTCCATCCTTGATGTGCAGCTCGCGGGGGCAGATGGTCTGCCCGAACCACTTGCAGCCCTTGGGCTTATCCTCGGTGTCCGACCAGGTCTGCAGCCATGCGGTCATGATGCGGCGGCCATCCGGGGCAAGGGTGGTCTGGGTAGCGTAGAAGTCGATGCCGCCGTCCATCTGCTGCACGTTTTCCCTGGTGAAGGTGTGGGTGGCTTCGTCGTAGCTGCCAATGAAGGCAATCACGTTGTGACCGTTGTGGAACTCGCCCTTGGGCAGCATCTCCATAGGACCGAGCATCAAGACCTGCTTGCCGTCCAGCGGGAAGAAATCCGGGCACTCCCACATTTTGCCGTACTGATTGTTGCAGCGTTCCAGCACCGTGACAAAGTGCCAGTCGAAGCCGTCCTTGCTCTGGAACAGTGCCGCTGCGCCGCTGCCGTCCTCGGCCAGGCAGACGGTGACGGCGGAGTAGGTGCCGTCGGCTTCACGCCAGATCTTGGGGTCCCGGAAATCGAACTTACTGAAGCCCTCCGGCAGGTCTTTCTGGGTCAGCACCGGGTTGCAGGCAGGCTTTTCGTAGTTGAGACCGTCACCGATGGCAATGCTCTGGGTCTGGATGTCCCGCATCTCCCCATTGGGCTGCTTTTCTGCCACCACACTGGTGTACATCAGCAGCTGCTTGCCGTCATCCATCTCGGTAGCAGAACCGGAGAAGCAGCCGGGGCCGTTGTCCGCCGGGGAATCCGGGGCGAGTGCACAGGGCAGATACTCCCAGTGCAGCAGGTCGGTGCTGACCGCGTGACCCCAGTGCATGGGCGCCCACCGCACATCGTAGGGGTTATACTGATAGAACTGGTGATACTTCCCTTTATAATAAGAGAAACCGTTGGGGTCGTTCAGCCAGCCCACATAAGGAGTCATGTGGTAGGCAGGGCGTTCTTCCGGGGAGATCGCTGCGCCGTGCTCGGCCTCGTAGGCACGGGCTTTTTGTAAAGTCAAATCGTTCATGGAATCCTCCAAAGGAAAGAATTCTTATGCGTAGTAAGCATCCAGATATTTCTGCATAATGCCCAGATAGTCGGACAGGCCGTAGTCTTCCAGCTTGCTCAGATATTCGTTCCACTCTGCATCCTTCGTGCCGTTCATGATCCAGTTGGCCTTCTGCGTATTCATGTAGGTCTGCAGATCTGCCTGCAGGTTAGAGACCTGCTCGGTGTCCTCGCTGCTCATAAAGACATTGGGATAGACATAATCGTTGTTCATATCCGGGGTGTAGATCTCCTTGATCCAGTCCAGACGATACTGTGCATCGTCCGGGCAGGTAACGTATACACCATAGTAATCATCCAGAACCGCCAGAGGTCCACTGACACACTGCGCTTCACGGACTTCCACGGGAGAAGCATCGCCCAGAGGAGCGTGCTTCAGCATGGGCTCGCCCTTATCGTTGGTGGACAGTTCAAAAATGTTAAAGCCTTCCGCATCGCCGTAAGTACCCCAGTTGTTCTGCGGAGACTGGAGGGGTGCGTACATCTGATCCAGCCATGCGCAAACCAGTGCAGGATTAGTCGCCTTTGCGGTGACAACGCATCTGCCGCGGGCAAAGCCGCTGGTGAAAGAACCGTTCTGCGGGGTGATATTGCGGGTATCGGCGGTCAGGGCGGGCAGCGGCTCCCAGTCGGTCAGGTTGTCAATGTTGGCAACATCCCAGCTGAAGCAGACACCATAGCGGCCAGCCTTGCCCTTGGAAACATAGGTGGACCACTCCTGCGTGAAGCACTCCGGGTCGATGAGCTTCTCGGCATACAGCTTGTGCAGCCAGTCCAGACCATCGCGGTAGCCCTGCTGGGTGGCGGCACAGATAACTTTCCGGTCGTTGGTAACGGCAATATGGCGGTCCTTGTCAGCATCGCCGTAGCCTTCGCCAAAGCCATTGATGAGGATGCTGGGGTCCTGATCGCCGTTGTTGACGATGCAGGACATGGGGATGATGTCGCCGTCAATGCCATACTCCGCCTTGATAGAAGCGGCGTTATCACGGAATGCAATCAGCACCTGCTCAAACTCGTCCACTGTGGTGGGCATCGACAGACCGAGGAAGTTCAGCCACTTGGTATTGATGAAGCTCATATTGCCAATGGTCTGGATGGCGGTCTTTTCCGAGCCGAGCTGCTCGATCCAGGGCAGTGCCCAGATGTGGCCATCGCTGTCGGTGCACATGGTGCGGTACTCCGGGTACTGCTCAAAGACCTTCTGGAGATAAGGCATATTGTTGTCAATGTAGTCTTCCAGATTGAGGATGACACCCTGATCTGCGTAGCGCAGCAGATTGCTGTCGGTAAAATCAGCAGTAAAAACAAAATCCGTCAGGGTGTTGGGGTTGGACATATTCAGGGTGATCTTATCGCTCCACTGGTCGGACTGGATGGCGGTCCAGTCGATGTGCACATTGGTCTGCTCTTCCAGACGCTTGAAGATGGTGCGATTGTTCGGTTCGGGTTCGCTGCCCACAGGGAAGCTGGTCATACCGGTAAAGGTGACCTTTTCGGACAGCGGAAATGTAACGGCACCGGTCACGTCCACAGCTGCGGCAGCAGAATCGCCGCTGCCGGTGGATTTGCCGCCACAGGCAGACAGAGCAGCGGCAGAGCCCGCCAGAGCGCAGACCTTGAGGAAGTTGCGGCGAGAGATCAGCTTTTTCATGGTATTTTCTCCTTTTTCATGTTTCTTTTTTCGTGTAACAGATGAGCGTACCTGCTTATAAAATTCTGGAATATCCTCAGCCTTTAATGGAACCAGCCATGATGCCGGCATCAAAGTACTTCTGGAAGAAGGGATACATCACCAGCAGCGGCAGACTGGAAATAATAATGGTTGCATATTTGAGCAGCTCTGCCATCTTGGCACGTTCGGCAGTGCTCTGGATATCTGCGATCATGCCGGATTCCGGCTGGCTCTGGATCAGGATGGAACGCAGCACCAGCTGCAGCGGCTGCTTCGATGCGCTGTTCAGGTAGATCATGGCGTCAAAGTAGCTGTTCCACATTGCCACGAACTGCCACAGAGCCAGAACTGCCACCACCGGCATACAGACGGGCAGCAGGATCTTGAAGAAGTAAAGCATCTCGCTGGCTCCATCCACATCCGCAGCTTCGCGCAGCTCACGCGGGACGCCTTGATAATAGGTACGGGCAATGATCATGTTCCACACGCTGAATGCTCCCGGCAAAATGACCGCCCACATGGAATCCAGCAGACCCAGATTGTTGATGAGCAGGTAGGTGGGGATCAGACCGCCGCTGAAAAACATCGTGATCACAAACAAGGTGTTGAAGATCCCTTTGCCTTTGAAGTCCGGCAGCGACATGGGATAAGCGGCAAGCATCGTCACAGCTACCGAGATGATGGTGAAGATGATCGAGTAAAGCACCGCGTTCCTGAAGCCGACCCAGATCTGCTTGTCCGAAACGACACGCTGGTAAGCATCCAGACTCCACTTGCTGAAATCAAAGGAGATGCCCTTGTTTTGCAGCGTGACCGGGTCCATAAAGGACGCGATGACGATGTAGATCATCGGAACGATGATCGCCAGCAGGAACAAACCCAGAAGTGCGTAGCCGCAGTACAGGATGATCTTATCTTGTCTGGTGTAGAGGGCCATTTTTGATTTTTTCTGTTTTGCCATGGTAAACCCCTCCTTACAAGCCCTTGCCATCGTTCATTTTGGCAACGATCTTGTTCACTGCGATCAGCAGGATGACGTTGACAACGGTGTTGAACAGACCGACTGCCGTGGAAAAGCTGTAATCGCCGTCCAACAGGCCCTTTTTATAAACGTACGTTGCAATGATCTCGGCAGTGTTCAGGTTCAGGTCCGTTTGCAGGGCATAGGCTTTTTCAAAACCGATGCTCATGATGTTGCCTGCCTGCAGGATAAACTGAATAACGACCATATCCTTAATGGCGGGCCACTCCACCGTCATGATCTGCTGGATCAGGTTTGCGCCGTCGATCATCGCAGCTTCCTTCAGATCTTTGCTGGCGTTAGAAAGGGATGCGGTGTACATGATGGATGCCCAGCCGGCACCCTGCCAGATGCCGCTGATAATGTAGATGGGGCGGAACGCTTCCGGCAGCGTCATGAAGTTGATGCTGGTGTGAAGCAGGCCGTTCACCGGACCGGTGACACTCAGCAGCACTCGGACGATGCCGCACAGCACGATGACCGAGATGAAGTTGGGCATATACAGCACCAGCTGCACCTTCTGCTTGATCTTCTTGCTCTCGATACGGTTGAGCAGGAATGCCAGCAGGATGGGGATCGGGAAGCCCCACAGCAGACCGTAGACGCTCAGCTTCAGGGTGTTGATCAGATAGCGCTGGAAGTCCGGCGAGGACATGAAGCGGGTAAAGTTTTTGAAGCCTACCCACTCGCTGCCCCAGATGCCCTTGAAGGGATTGTACTTCTGGAACGCGATCAGCACACCGCCCATGGGAGCGTACTTGAACACCAGCGTCAGCGCCACGGCAGGCAGCAGGAACAACAGGTAAAGCTGCCAATGCCGTTTGATGTAGACCCATGTGTTGTGCAGCTTGCGTTCTGCTGTCAGCACAGCCGTTTCCGGCGAGGCCGTCTTTGCTTTCATGAATCATTCTCCTCCTTTTTGATTTGCTTGCCGTTTGATTTGTGTTTTACATTTGCACCTTTGAATTTTACATTTTTCACTTCGTTTGTGCAAATGTAAAACTCTGTAATTCATTTATACCACTCACGCAAGCGAATGTCAACGATAATTCATGGTATACATCAAAAATTATTGTGGATTTGTACAGATGCACAAATCCAAAAGTGCGCAAATATGCAAAATGATGATTTGCATTTTTGCATTTGACTAATTTGTGCATTTGCACTATACTGGAGTCGCAAAGAATAAGATCCGTCACCAGACTTTATTTATAAAAGGAAGAGGATGACTTATGGCAACCAAAGTCACCATTCAGGATATTGCAAACGAGCTGCAGCTTTCCCGCAACACAGTTTCAAAGGCCATCAACAACACCGGTGTGCTGGCAGATGCCACACGGGAGAAGATCCTGCGCAAAGCCGCCGAAATGGGCTATAAGCAGTTTGCCTATCTGCCGCTGTTTCAGGAAGACACTGCAAAAGCAGCAGAGCATTCCATTCTGCCGAGTGACAAACGGGAGATCGCCATGCTGACGACCCAGTTTCTGAGCAGCTCTCACTTTTCCTCCATGATGCTGGATCGTTTCCAGTCGGAAATCGAGCATCTGCATAGCTGTACGACCATTCATCGCATTTCTCCCATAGAGCTGAAAGAGAAAAAGCTTCCATCTTCTCTCAACATCCAGCGCACAGCCGGCATCATCTGCATTGAAGTATTCGACTATGACTACGCACAGATGCTGTGCGATCTGGATGTTCCGCTGCTGTTTGTAGACACCCCTGTGATGGATATGCGTCCTCCCCTTAAAGCCGACCGCCTTTATATGGAAAACCGCATTGAGGTCCAGAATGCGGTGGCCCACATGGTCCAGCGCGGCAAAAAACGCATCAGCTTTGCGGGGGATAAAAACCACTGTCAGTCCTTCTTTGAGCGTTATATGGCTTATAAGGATGCAGTGGAGTACTTTGGTCTGACAGAAGGCCTGAGCACCTGTGCGATGCCATCCGGACAGCAGAACTATCCGGTATCCCTGTACGAAACCATACGTCGGTTCAAAACGATGCCGGATGCCTTTGTCTGCGCCAATGACTTTGTTGCCATGGATCTGGTCAAGGCATTGAATGAGCTGGGATATTCGGTTCCCGATGATATCTGGGTCTGCGGCTTCGATGACAGTCAGGAGGCTTCTTACTTTGCCCCCCATCTGACTTCGATCCATATCCATGGACAGATCATGGGCTACACCGCTGCCAATCTGCTTATGACCCGCATCGAAGAGCCATCGCTGAACTATCGCACCGTCTATACGGAAACCAACCTGATCCTGCGCGAATCCACAGGAGATTGAGCGAAAGGAGAACCCCCATGCGTGACCTGTGCAATACGGACAAGCCGCTGTTTGCTGTGCTGACGAAATTGACTTACAGTGCTTACCTGAACATCTTATGGCTCGTGTGCAGCCTGCCCATCGTTACCATAGGAGCTTCTACGACCGCATTGTTCTACGTCACGCTCAAAATGGCGGAAGATCGGGACGATGGTCTGACCCGGATGTTTTTTAAGGCGTTCCGGGAAAATTTTAAGCCTGCCACAAAACTCTGGCTTATCCTGCTGACAGTCGGCAGTTTCCTGGCTGCGGATGGCTTTGTGCTGCGCCGAATGTGGAGCGAAAACATTTTCTGGACGCTGCTCACTGCAGTGCTTATTGGTGCGGCAGTTCTGTACGGCATCGTTCTGCTGTATGCCTTTCCTCTGCTGGCACGGTTTGAAAACACCACCTTCGGCATCCTGAAAACAGCGTTTCTCGTGGGTGTCCGGTATCTGTTTTGCACCCTGCTGATGGCGGCGATCTATGGCATCATGGGGTACGTCATAGTGTTTGTGTTCACGCCTGCATTCCTGCTGGGCATGGGCTTGTGCGCCATGCTCTGCTCCTTTCTGATGCTTCGGATCCTCTATCTGATCGGTGGAGACCCTGATGCAGTACACGAGGAATACGACCATGACAAAAACTGACCGGGATACGCTCCGCTCCCTCCATGGGCGCAAAAAGTGGGAGCACATCTGGGCATATTACAAGCTGCCCATTGCGATCCTGCTCATCGTCGTCTATATCCTCGGGTATACAGCCTACCGTCATGTGACGAAAAAAGAGGATGTGCTTTACCTTGGTCTGGTAAATATCACTGCCGGGTCTGATCTGACGGAACAGCTTACCACCGGCTTTGCCGAGGCGCAGGGTCTGACCAAAAAGCAACAGGTCGATCTGCTGTCCGGCTTGCTGCTCAGCGAAAGCGAACGCGCAGAGGAGCAGTATGTATATGCTTCGGAGATGAAGCTGCTGGGTGCAGTCAGTGCCCAGCGGTTAGATGTTATTCTGATGGACGAATATGCACGGGATCGACTGTTGGCAGAGGATTATTTTCTCGATCTGCGGACACTGGATGCGTCTTTCCATGCACTGTCGGGTCTGAACGCCGGTGGGACCGTGCTGGATATTTCGGACACGCCGTTTGTCAGGCAGGCAGGTTTTTCTGGCAGGGTCTATCTTGGGGTAGTGCAGAATGCACCGCACCCGGAGCGTGCAGCCGCTTACATTCATTATCTGTTCCAGCGGTGACCGTTGGGTTTTAGCTTATAGGATAAAAATAAGGAGAAAACGCATGGACATTTTAACGATTGGTGAAGTTTTGATCGACCTGACCCAGACCGGCAAGGATGCGCGCGGCATCCCCCAGTTTGCCGCAAACCCCGGCGGTGCACCGGCCAATCTGGCTGTGGCTGCTTCCAGACTGGGCGCACAGACCGCCTTTATCGGCAAGGTGGGTGCGGATGCCTTTGGCCGCTACCTGAAAGAGGTTCTGGCAGAAAACAAGGTAGACGTTTCCGGTATGGCGGTGGATGCAGACCACCCCACCACCATGGCGGTGGTCTCGGTGGATGCCACCGGCGAGCGGGATTTCAGCTTCTACCGCAGCGCAAACGCTGACGTGATGCTGTGCAAGGAGGACATTTCGGACGAGGCTCTGAAAGCTGCCAAAATCGTCCACTTCGGCTCTGTCAGCCTGACCGCTGACCCCTCCCGCACTGCCACGCTGGATGCTGCCGCCCGCGCCAAAAAGCTGGGTGCTACCATCACCTACGACCCCAACTACCGTGCCAACCTCTGGAAGAACAAAGAGGATGCCATTGCCCAGATGAAAGCTCCCCTGCCGCTGGTGGATATCCTGAAGGTGTCCGATGAGGAGTTGCCCCTGCTCACCGGCACCACTGACTGCGAAAGCGGCACGGCACAACTGGCACAGAACGGCATCCGGCTGATTTTCGTCACCTTGGGTGCAAACGGCGTATTCTACCGCTTTGGGGACAAGACCGGTCATGTGGCGGGCGTTCCCTGCAAGGTGGGCGACACCAACGGCGCAGGCGATACCTTCTTTGGGGCGGCTCTGTCCAAGCTCTGCAAGGAGGAGCTGAACACCCTGACGGTGGACAAGCTGGAAGGCATTCTGGCCTTTGCCAACAAAGCGGCCAGCATCACCACCAGCCGACATGGTGCTATCCCCGCCATGCCCACCCTTGCAGAAGTGGAGGGCTGAACCATGGCAGCAAAACAGGAATTTGAGTCCCGGTTTGCCAAGCACAAGGACGAGCTGGAATGGCTGTTCATGGAACTGTACCACAACCGGGAAGGGCTGGAAGTTCTGGAGCGGGAGATGGCAGAAGCCTACAACGCCCGCAGCGCCGAGCTGAAAGCGCTGGACAAAGCACGCTCTGCCGACCCGGAGTGGTACAAGCGTGGCAATATGTTCGGCATGACCATGTACACCGACCTCTTTGCCGGAAATCTGAAAGAACTGGCAAAGAAGCTGCCCTACCTCAAGGAGCAGAAGCTGACCTATCTGCACCTGATGCCCCTGCTGCAGATGCCCCATCCCCACAACGATGGCGGCTATGCGGTGGAGGATTTCGACACCGTAGACCCGGCCCTTGGCACCAACAAAGATCTGGAAAACCTGACCCGGGAGCTGCGCAAGGCAGGCATCAGTCTGTGTCTGGATTTTGTCATGAACCACACCGCCAGCACCCACCGCTGGGCCATGGCGGCAAAAGCTGGCGACCCGTGGTTTCAGGCCTATTACCACCTCTACGAGGACCGCACCATCCCCGACCAGTACGAGCAGACGGTGCCGCAGGTGTTCCCCAATACCGCGCCCGGCAACTTTACATGGTGTGAGGAAATGCACAAGTGGGTGCTGACCACCTTCCACGATTATCAGTGGGATCTGAACTACGCAAACCCGGCGGTGTTCGTGGACATGACCAAGAGCATCCTGCATCTGGCAAATCTGGGCGTAGAGGTGTTCCGCATTGATGCAGTGCCTTATATCTGGAAGCAGCTGGGCACCACCTGCCGCAACCTGCCGCAGGTTCACACCATCGTGCGGATGCTGCGCATGGTATTGGAATGCGTCTGCCCGGCGGTCATCCTCAAGGGCGAGGTGGTCATGGCTCCCAAGGAGCTGGCGGCGTATTTCGGCACCCCGGAAAAGCCGGAATGCCACATGCTCTACAACGTGTCCACCATGGTCAACCTGTGGGGCGCCCTTGCCAGCCGGGATACCCGGCTGCTGAAGGCGCAGCTGGATGCCCTCCACGCCCTGCCGGACAACTGCTGGTTCGTGAACTATCTGCGCTGCCACGATGATATCGGCTGGGGTCTGGACGAGGCGGTGGAAAAACGACTTGGCATTGACCCGCAAAAGCACAAAGAATATCTGTATCACTTCTATGAGGGCAATTTCCCCGGCAGCTGGGCAAAGGGGGAGCTGTACAACTACGACCCCGCCACCGGCGATGCCCGAAGCTGCGGCACCACCGCCAGCCTGTGCGGCGTGGAGCAGGCGCTGGAAAAAGGCGACAAAACCGCACTGGACTACGCCGTAAAGCGTGACCTGCTGCTGCACACTGCTATGGCGTTTTTGCAGGGCTTCCCCATGCTGAACTGCGGCGATGAGATCGCACAACTCAATGGCTGGGACTACAAAAACGACCCTGACCGTGTGGAGGACAGCCGCAATCTGCATCGCACAAAATTCAACTGGGAAGATGCCAAGCAGCGCACCCGGAAGGGCACGCTGCAAAACCAGTTGTGGCAGGGCATGGAGCAGCTGCGCCAGATGCGTGCAGACCCCTGCTTTGCCCCGGATGCGTGGGTGACCACATGGGACAGCCACAACCCCGGCGTGCTGGCGCTGGTGCGCAAGCGCGGTGAGGAAACGCTGGTGGGGCTGTTCAACTTTACCGAGTACCCGGCAGGGGCCAGTCTGGACGCTCTGGGCGGCGAGTATCACACCCCGGAGGGCACTTCTGTCTGGCTGGCGGATGTGGAACTGGAGCCGTATCAGGCATTGCTGGTAAAAACAAATAAGTAAAGCGGAATACTCCGGTAACTTTCTCTTGGTTGGAAAGTTGCCGGAGTATTTTTGTTTCGCGCAAACTGCAAGGTCACTGGATCATTGAAATGTCGGAGATGATTGCCACCGCCAATGCCACGCGTGCCTGCGCAAAAAATCCCCCCGATACCGGGTATCCGGTATCGGGGGGATCTGTCATTCTGAGGCTTTACGGAGGAAGCGCTCAGAGGTTACTTTTTGGGGAACGCCTTATTCCAGATCTCAATGGTCTTGAACTTGGGCATCCAACCGTCCGATTCAAACTTGCCTTCCCGTGCATCCAGCAGACCCTGCTCCACGCACCACTGAGCGGCCTTGGCCAGCTCGGCATCGGTGATGTCTGCAAAGGCGGGCTGTGCGGCGGGTTCGGGCTTGCCCTTCTCAGTCCAGATGAGCAGTGCCAGCTGGCCGCGGTTTGCGGGGATGGCCGCGCCTGCAGGCAGCAGGTCGTTCAGGATGACGCGGGTGGTGATCTCGTAGCCGCCCCAGACGGCTGCACCGCCCAGCGCTGCACCGACCACGATCGCACCAGCTGCGCCTGCGCCGCCGTCGCTGGACTCAGGCTCAACGCCGAAGCCGGGGTCGAGATCTTCGTCCGGATCTACGATCGGATTCATGCCAGAAGCCTTCCAGTGAGCAACAAGCTTCACTTCGCACTCAGGCACCTCGAAGGAGATGGTCGGGCTGTGGATGTCACCGATATCGAGGTCTGTCGGGATGACCTCCCAGTAATCGAACTCCATGCCGGGGAAAGTCTCTTCGTCGATCTCGGCCGTGATGGTCGCGGTCTTGCCGACCTTTTCCCATGTCTCATCCGAATGCTCGCCGATACCCTCTTCAAACTTTGCGGGAACACTGAAGACGGTAACTCTTGCTTTGTAGTGGGCGGTCAGCTCCACAGCGCCGTTCACCATCTCGAAGGTGGTCTTTTCGCCGTATTCATCGGCCAGGGTCACGTTATCGGTGTCCACCGTCCAGTGGTCGAAGACCAGACCGTCAGCATAACGATCTTCTGCCTTGATTGTGATGGTCTGTTTTGCCTTGGCGATGTCGGTCTCGCTGAAGTCCTCGTCATAAGCAGTACCGTGGTTCATGGTGATGCTCTGCAGATGCTTATACTTGGCTTCCACGCTTACCGGCTCGTCCGGCATGATGAAGGCAGTCTCGTCTGCGTTGGGGTCTTCCAGAATGACGTTATCCGGGTCGATCTCCCAGCGGTTGAACTCGTGGCTGTCGCGGTCATTGGCCACAATGGTGATCTTGTCACCCACCACGGCGCTGGTGATCTCTTTGCCATCGGCATCGTAGGCCGTGCCCTTGGACACTTCGATGCTGTGGTACTGCTTATACTTTGCCTCGATGGTCACATCATGATCGGGCATGGTGAACTTTGCCGTCAGGCCGTCCTCGGTCAGCTCCACGCCGTCGGAGGCTTCCCAGTGGTCGAACACATAGCCCTCGCGGCTCTCTGCCGTGACGGTGATCTCAGTGCCCACGATAGCGCTGGCCGGGTCTGCGGTGCAGAATGTGGCACGGATGCTGTGGATGGTGTTGTACACAGCCTCCAGCGAGATGGACTCGGCCGGCATGGTAAAGGTGGTTTCGGCCTTGTATGCATCTTCCAGCGTCACATTGCCGGAGACGATCTCCCAGTGGTCGAAGACCTTGCCGTCAAGATTTTCTGCCTTGATGGTGACTTCGGTGCCCTTCTTCGCAGTGGTGATCTCCTCACCGCCTGCATAGGCCTTGCCGTTTTCCAGAGTGATGGACTGCATTGCCTTATATCTTGCAGTCAGCACGACCATGCTGTCGGGCATGGTAAAGGTGGTTTCGGCCTTGTTTGCATCTTCCAGCGTCACATTGCCGTAGTTCACTTCCCAGCGGTCGAACACATAGCCCTCGCGGCTCTTTGCCGTGATCTTAACAGTGTCGCCGATGACAGCTTCTTCAACATCGGCATTGCCGTTGTGCACGGTGATGGCATGCAGATCGTTGTATACGGCCGTGATTTCCACAGCGGTCTCCGGCATGGTGAACTTCGTCTCAGGTGCGCGCTGATTATCCAGGATCACGTCTCCAGACACGATCTTCCATTGGTCAAAGCGCTTGCCTTCGATCTCGTCGGCCTTGATGACAACAAGTTTACCCTTCAGGGCTGCATCGGTCACGGCATCTTCCACATAAGCCTTGCCGCTGTTCACCGTGATGCCCAGCAGCTTCTTATACTTTGCGACGGCGGTCACAGGCGCATCCGGCATGACAAAGGTGGTCTCTTCCGCGTTCTTGTTAACCACAGCAACATCGCCGTTGTTCACTTCCCAACGGTCGAATACATAGCCCGGGCGGCTCTCAGCCTTGATGGTGACGGTCTCGCCCTCAATGGCGGTGTCCTTGTCTGCAGTGCTGAACTTCACGCCGATCGTGTGCAGAGTCTTGAACACAGCCTTCAGGGTCACTTCTCCTTTGGGCATCGTAAACTCGAGGGTCTCGTTCTTCAGCTGCTTCTCCGTCAGGCCGTCCACACCGGTCACTTCCCAGTGGCTGAACTTCTGGCCTGCAGGGGCAGAGTCTGCCGTTGCAACGATGGCGTCGCCCTTTTTGGCTGTCGCTGCGGTGCCGCCATTGACGGTAAAGGTGCCGCCTTCAATGGCAATGCCGTGGAGTTCCTTGTACTTTGCCTCTACCTCCACGTCTTCACCCTTCACGGTAAAGGTCGTGGTCATGCTCTTGGCATCGGTCAGCTCCACGTCTCCCTTGTTGACCACCCAGCGGTCAAACACGTAGCCCGGGCGGTTCTCAGCCTTGATGGTGACTTCGGTACCCTCTTTGGCCTCCGTCAGGGTTGCAATGCCCTTGAGCACTGTAATTGCATGGAGCTTTGCATAATTCGGCTTCAGGGTCACATTGTTTGCAGGCATCTCGAAGTTCGTGTAGTTCACGCTGTTGCTAGTGTTCAGCGTAACGCCGTCCACTTCCCAATTTTCAAAGACGTAGCCGTTTTTATTATTGGCCAGCGCCACAATGTGCTGTCCTTCAAGCGCCTTTGCCGTTGCCGTACTTCTGTCATTGTCCACCTTGATTGTAACATCGTCGGTCGAGGTGATGGTGTAGTACTGCTTGTAACTCGGGGTCAGAGTCACGTTATTGCCCGGCATGGTAAAGGTGACTGTGGGGTTCGCCTTCTGCTCCTTTGTAAGCGTGATGCCCTCAGCAGTCCAGCCTGTAAACTCTGCGTTTTCTCTGCCTGCTGCGGCCACGGTGACCTTTTCGCCCGCAAAGGCAGTCTTCAGTTCTGTACTCTGCCCCTGCAGCTTGATGGTTGCATCTTTTGCAGTATTGATGTCGTAGCGCATTTTCGGCGCAATGCGCACATACTTTGCCGTTTCTACTGGGATGGGCATAACATTCGGGTCAATTGCAGTATCTGCTGTATCATCGGTGTAGTAACCATAATCACCAGCGTAGGTAATGCTCTGTGCAATTCTGCCGTTTTGGTTCTTTTTAAAAAAGGTCGCCGGGCAGGCGCATTCAATTATCACATCGCCACCGACCGCAGAATCGCCCTCGCTTTCGATCTGCACACTTGCCGCGCTGTGTACGGTAAGGTTTCTGCCAATAGCCGCCCAAGAACTGTCATTCGTTATAACGGTCAGCTTCCCGGTGCAGGTAACATTTACATCGCTCTGAACCGCTGCAAATTTCTGACTGGAAACCGTCACATCATTCGCATTTTCAATTGTCAGGATACCGTTAAGTCCGCTATCCTGCAATGCAAAATACTTGCCATTCAGCTCTACATCCACGCCCGGTGCATTGATAGACAGGAGTCCGTAGATGGTTCCATTTGAGGTCAGCTTTTTGGCAGCCGGATCATAGCTGAGGGTACTGTCACTACTGTCACCAAGAATATTGTCGCAGTTTGCGCTGGTAACAGGTATTGCCTTTTTGCCGTGTGTAACAGTAATACCGTAGTTAACTATGTCACCATTTTCCGCGTCCAGCACGCTCACGGCGCTGCGGCGAGTCATGCTCAACTGCATCAGCGCATCGGTGCTTTCGGCCAGCGCCGGAGCGGAAAAGGTGAACATCATGCATCCGGCCAGCGCCGCCGATACTGCACGCCGGATAAGTTTGCCTTGTTTCATGGTACAACCTCCTTTTTCCCCTCGCATTTTTACGGGGGGGGGGTATATATTACAGTATCTTGATTATCCCACACTTTACCGCATTTTGGAAGCAAACCTGCGTGAATCGCCCTAAAAGCAGCGTGAAAAGCACGATTTGTGCCGGTTTTGTTGCAGATGTCCGGCCCGCAGGCACAGCAAAGCCCCCGGCAGGTTTGCGCCTGCCGGGGGCTTTGCTGTTTTATGAAAGATCAATCCTTCTTCTCTGCTGTGCGGGCAAAGAAGTTGGCGAGGATCGCACCGGAAATGTTATGCCACACGGAGAACACAGCGCCGGGAATGGTAGCCAGCGGATACTGTGCAAAGTGTGCGGCGGCCAGACTGGTTGCAAGGCCGGAGTTCTGCATGCCCACCTCGATGGAGATCGCGCGGCACTTGGTGGAGTCCAGCTTGAGCAGCTTGCCCACGCCAAAGCCGGTGAGGTAGCCCAGCACATTGTGCAGGATGACCACCACAAGGATCAGCAGACCGCTGGTCATGATCTTGGCGCTGTTGGCGGAGACCACGGCGCAGATGATCAGCACGATGGCGGTAGTGGAGACCAGAGGCAGCACGCGGACGGCTTCCTCGGTGAATTTATGGAAGAAGTGATTGACCACAAAGCCCAGTGCGATGGGCACCAGCACCACCTTGACGATGGACATGAACATGCTCATGGGGTTCACGTCAACACGCTGGCCAGCGTACAGCAGGGTGAGCAGCGGAGTGAGGAGAGGAGCCAGCACGGTGGAAACAGCGGTCATGCCAACGGACAGTGCAACGTCGCCCTTGGAAAGGTAGGTCATCACGTTGGAAGAGGTGCCGCCGGGGCAGGTGCCAACCAGGATCACGCCAATGGCCAGCTCGGTGGGCAGGTGGAACACCTGCGTGAGCGCCCATGCCAGAAACGGCATGAGGGTGAACTGTGCAACGCAGCCCACGATCACATCCTTCGGGCGGCTGAACACCACCTTGAAGTCCTCCGGCTTCAGGGTAAGGCCCATGCCGAACATCACGATGCCCAGCAGGTTATTGACCCACGCCGTCTTTACCACGCTGAACGGGCCGGGGAAGAACAAGGCACCCGCGGCCACCACAATAACGATGGCGGCCATGTACTTGCCCACAAAGTCGCTTACTTTTTCAAGTGTTTTCATAATTGCTTCTCCTTTTCCTTCTGACATGCTTTGGGACAAAAGCATCCGCAAAATAAAACGCCCTTGTCCCCTACGGTCTGTAAGAGACAAAGGCGTGTAATATCCTCTGCGGTACCACTCTTATTGCCAGCACAACGCTGACCACTCAGTGCACGTCCAACAACGCGCGGCCCGTGATAACGGGGGCCTGCCGTTCCTGCTTACTGGGGCGCACACCGTCCATTCAGCCGGAAAGCTCGGAGAGGATCTTCCCACGGATGCCCTGCACTGCCTTGCACCAACCGGCAGCTCTCTGCAGCATTCCTTCCGGGTACTTTTTCTCGTCATAGCCGTAATATTCTTGGTGACATGGAGTATACTCCCCTGCAAAGGCAAAGTCAATAGAATGAGGCCTTCTGATTTTTCATGCAGTTCATTTCAGGAGTGAAAGTGGTTCACGCAGCAAAGCCGCCCACCCACAACGGGCAGACGGCCTTGCCCTTCGGCATCAGGCTGCTGGCAAAGCCCACGCCAAGGCAGCCCGCCTTGCGGAACTCCGGGATGTTCTCCGGCGTTACGCCGCCAATGGCAACATAGTTTGTGTCGTCCTGGAATCCGATAATCTGGGGCAGGAGAAAAACGACCTCTGAGCCGCTTTTTCCTGTCTGATACGCAAAAAAGATCCCGTTCACCCAGAAGTGGACGGGATCTTTTATTGCTTATGGGGCTTTACTGCAGCCGATCAGGCTTTGACGAAGGCAGCCGCTTACTTTGCAGCCAGATACTTGCCCAGCTCGCGGCCCAGAGTCAGGCACATACCAATGCTCACGCCGGGGATCGGGGTGATATACTCGGGGCCGAAGCGCATACCGCAGGTGTTGCCGGAGGCGTACAGGCCCTCGATGGGCTGATAATCCTCGTTCAGCACCTGCTGGTCATTGGTGGTCACAAAGCCGCCGGTGGTCACCAGTGCAAAGCCCAGACTCGGGGTGGTGACATGGGCGTAGAAGGGAGCCTTTGCAACTGCATTCAGGAAGTGCGGGTCCTTGGCAAAATCGCTGTCGTAGCCCTCGGCGCAAACCTTATTGTACTGCTCCACAGTAGCGGAAAGGGCTGCAGGCTCCACACCGATGTACTCGGCCAGCTGCTCGATGGTGTCGGCGCAGTACCAGCCGTTGGCGCCCTCGGCACCCGCAGCCTTTGCGGCCTCAAAGTTGCCCTTCATGGCTTCCACCACAGCGGGCATGTCGTACTCGAATGCCTGATGGCCGGGGAAGCCGCGCAGGATCTGGGTCTCATAGGTGCTGTCGTAGATGGAGGTGATATTGCCGCGCTTTGCACGTGCCATGAAGAAGCCGTTGATCTCCGGGCCGGCAAAGGCTTCGTTCTGGAAGCGCTGGCCATTCTCGTCCACCCACAGGGGGCCGGGCAGATAGTCGGGCACGGCCATGGAGTCGAAGTTCATGGTGGAGATGTCGCCCTCCAGACGGCCGCCTGCCCACACACCCATCTGGATGGTGGAGCCGTCGCGGCCAAAGGGAGCAAAGAAGTCCTCATCCTTGGTGAACAGACGCTTGATGTCCGGCAGCAGATCGTCCATCATTTCCTTGTTGCCGCCAAAGCCGCCGCCTGCCAGCACAACGCCGTTCTTGGCGTTGATCTTGAGGTAATTGCCGTCGCTGTCCTGTGCGATCACGCCGGTGACCTTTGCACCGTCCATTACCAGCTGCACACCCTTGGTGCCAAACAGAGCGGTGGCATTGTCAGAGAAATTCTCCTCCACATAATTGTAGTTGTCCCAGCTCAGGTCCTTCAGCTCCAGCTGACCGGCGGTGTTGTTGTTCTTCTCGCCGCTGGCGGGGTTCTCCCAGTAGTTCTCCCACCATTCCAGCGTGCCGGTGTAGTAGTGCATGCCGTTGTTCAGCTGGTGCACGGTGTACTCGTTGTCCGGCCAGAACTGGATGCGGGTCTTGGCCAGCGTGTCCGGGTTGATCTTGTCCAGCCACCAGTCCACAGTGCTGCCGCTGTTCTTGGCAAACTTCATCACCAGTGCGGTGTTTGCCTTGCCGTGGGTCTGCATCATCCAGTTGTTCACAAACTCCACTTCGTCCACCTTGGGCACACCGTGGCTCAGCAGGTAGTCCGAGTTGATGTGACCGATATCGTGGCCGACCGTCCACCAGCTCTCGCGGGGCATGGCTTCCAGCACCAGAACGTTCTTGCCCTCTTCGGCCAGCTCACGGTAGCAGCTCAGGCCGGCATAGCCCATACCGATGATGGCAACGTCAACATCATAGGTCTTGGTGATCTCACTGTCCGGGATGGCTTCCGGGGCGGTGCGCCAGCTGGAAGCCTGCTCAGAAGCTTCCGGGGCAGACACTGCAGTGCCTCCCATAGCCTGTGTGATGCAGTCGTTCATGCACTGCTTCACAGCATCGCTGGTAATGGTTGCACCGGACACGCCGTCGATGGTGCTGTTCTGGGCTTCCAGCAGCTGCTTGATCAGGTCATCCTTTGCGGCCTGACCAATGGAGTCGGTCTCACCGGACAGATCCAGCTGGATGTCGGTAATGGCTGTCTCGCTGAAGGTGGCGGTCATGGTGATATCGCTCATGCCCTTGGCCGTGGCAGTGTAGGTACCCGGGGTGTACTTTGCAGCGGCAGAAGATGCAGCCGTGCTGCCGGAAGCAGCATTGCAGGCAGCCAGTGCACCGGCGGTGATGCCGCTCATGGCAGCAGCAGAAGCCAGCTTCAGAAAGCTTTTGCGCGAGATCTTTTTCATCTTGGTGGTTCCTTTCGTTTTTCTCTTTCTTCTCAATGTGCGGGGTCGTGTGCCCCTTTCGATTGTTAATTCTATCACAATATCTCGCACTTGAAAAATATTGCTTTCTTCTTATAATTAGAAGTAAAAGTTATAAGCAATTTTTTAAGAGAAAAAGGAGCCGGTCATGACCCTGCAGCAGATGCGCTATTTTATTGCGGTGGCACAGAATTTGAGCTTTTCCAAAGCGGCACAGCAGCACTATGTTTCCCAAACGGCGGTCAGCCAGCAGATCAAGCTGCTAGAAGAAGAACTTGAAACCGAGCTGTTCCAGCGCACACGGCACTCGGTGGCGCTTACCAGTGCCGGGCAGGTATTCTACGAGTATGCGGTGCGCATCACCGACCTTGCGGAAGATGCCGCCCGCCGCACCCGCGCCGCTGCTGCCGAGTGCAGCACCCCGCTTGAGATCGGCATGATGAGCGGCATGGAAAACCTGCCCATTCTGGAAAAGCTGCTGCTGTTCAAGGAGCAGCACCCTGCCATTCCGCTGCACTTTCATCTTGGGGATTTTCCCACCCTGAAAAAACGTCTGCAGCAGAAAAAGCTGGACTTTGCCCTGCAGCTGGAGCTGGTCCCGCTGGAGGATGCCTCCTCCCTGCTGCGTGCTCAAGTAGGCCAGCTGCGCCAGTACGTAGTGCTCAACCGCCAGAGCCACCTGTCCAGCTATGCGTCCCTGCACCGCAGCCAGCTTGCCAGCGAACAATATTATGTACCCGCCATGGATCGGGAGCTGTGGAACCAGTTTGCGCAAGTCCTCACCCGCCACGGCAGCGACCCGCAGAACATCAAATTTGCGTATTCCATGGAGGAGTTGATGTTGCAGCTGGCTTTCTACGGCGGCTATACCATCCTTGCCGAACCGGTGCTGGCTCAGCTGCCCGCCAACAAAAACCTCACCTTTATCCCGCTGGAAAACGATACCGTTCCCGCTTGGGCCGTATGGAACCGCGAGAACATCTCGCCCGCCCTCCGGCTGCTTCTGCGTGAGCTGGATATTGACCCGTGACCTGCTGCAGAACGCATTGACGATCTTGCGCAAAAGCGCTGCTCTTTTTTCAGAAATTCAGCAAGAAAGGTCTCTCCGGCGCTGCGTGGAGAAATGCAAAGGTCGATCACATGAATCAAAACGATCCTGTCCCGGACGATTTCACTCTTTCGCCGGCCCTTGTGGATGCACTGCCCGCGCTGTTTTTTTGCCTGCAACATGGTACTGGTGGCAGGAATTTTGCTTTTATCATGAATATGCAGTGAGCCGGAAGCCTCTGATCTACAGAAGGCTCCCGGCTCATTTGCTATGGACTTTTTACGTGGATGCCATTCGAGTCCTTGATTGAAACAAAAAATTCCACGTCATGCGACTTGGGATTTCCTGGTAGCCTATTCTGTTGCTCAAACATCCCACTGGGGTGTTTGTTGCTGTCGCAAACGCAAACTTCCGATAAACAAAACGTACCCGAACCCTTTTTCATAAAGAATCGGGTTCGAGTACGAACTGTATGGTGGAGCATCAGGGAGTCGAACCCTGGCACCGGTCTCCCGGCCTATCGCATTTCGAGTCTTTAAAATTGTTGGATGAAGCTGGTCCCGCGCGGCTGTCATTGGCAGCTGAGGGCATTTTTGTAACCTCCCAAAAGGCACGTCACACCGCAATTTGCAGGCAAAATTCGGCCACTTTTTGCGAAATGACGTTAGAAAAAGCCTTTTTCACACGGGGCGTCAACGGCTGCATTTCAGGTGTAGTTGTGTTAGATGTCCGTTAGAATTATGCAGTGCTGCCGTTGCTGTGCCAGCTCACAGCAGGCTTCCCTGTCTGAACGCAGCGTTTCCCGAAAGCCGGGAGATGCTGCGTTTTCTCTTGCCCGCATTGGGCTGAAAGGGAAGCCGCCATGTCAACATTCCGCGTCAATAAAAACGTCAACTACACCGTTATGAGCAACCACCACCTGCAGGATAAGAGGCTGTCCCTGAAAGCCAAGGGACTGCTGTCCTATATGCTCTCCCTGCCGGACGATTGGGATTACACGCTGCAGGGGCTTGCGCAGATCAATAAAGAGAGCATCGACGCCATCCGCGAAGCTGTGCGCGAGCTGGAACGTGCCGGTTACATCAAGCGCAGCCGCGAACGCGATGAGCGCGGCTGCCTGCGCGGAACCGTCTACACGATCTACGAGCAGCCGCACGCGGAGCCAACGCCGGAAAAACCTGCGCAGGCTTTGCCTACATTGGATAATCCAACATTGGAAAAGCCTATGTTGGATTTGCCTACGTTGGAAAATCCAACGCAATTAAATACTGAGAGTACTAAGA
>OFRY01000401.1_pt1 | contig 28313 bp, 35 predicted proteins | sample 1543171 | NCBI WGS metagenome assembly OFRY01 (sample SAMN04209240, study PRJEB22552) | human gut metagenome | biome: gut; material: feces | host: Homo sapiens | place: USA: Oklahoma | reverse complement strand
TTATATATTTGTGTCCGCGCAACGAAGGCGCGGGGAAATGGAGGAAATTATGAAACAAAGATTTATTAAATATATATGTTTAAGCATATTAGGAGAAATGGCTATATCGTTTTATATACTTGCTGATACATTCTTTATTGCCCAGGGAATAGGGGATAAAGGACTCACTGCATTGAATCTTGCGATACCTGTATTTAATTTTATTTATGGGATAGGACTCATGTTAGGAATAGGATCTGGTATTAGATTATCTATTTTGAAAATAGATCACAAGCATGATGAAATCAATCAGGTATTTGATCATACAGTGCTTTTAGGACTTGTAATAGGAGTACTTTTCATGATTACAGGAGTATTATACAGTCCTTCTCTTGCAAGAATGCTAGGAGCCAATGATGCGGTATTACAAGATACAGTCATTTATCTAAGAACTATTATGATATTTACACCTGCCTTTATCTTCAATAATGCGCTCAATGCATTAGTAAGAAATGATAACAATCCCGCTCTTGCGACAACAGCTATGATTGTAGCTTCACTGATGAATGTTGTACTAGACTATGTATTTATATTCTTATGTCATATGGGAATGTTTGGAGCTGTTTTTGCGACTTGTCTTGCACCTTTGATTGGCTTAAGTATTCTCTCTTTACACTTCATTAAAAAGAAGAATACATTCCATCCCGTTCAGCTTCATTTTCAGTTCTCTATGATTAAAAGAATTATTAAACTAGGTTTTCCTTCTATGTTGATAGAGATATCAAGTGGTTTAGTTGTTCTTCTTTTTAATACACTTATATTAAAGATTACAGGTAATATAGGTGTTGCTGCTTATGGTGTTGTATGTAATATATGGCTTGTATGTGTTGCAATATTTAATGGTCTTGCAAATGGTATGCAGCCTCTTACTAGTGAATCATATGGTTCTCATGATACAAAGAATCTTATTATGTTAAGAAGAATGACTCTTACTATCTCTTTATTAATATCTTTTACAATTTACTTAACAGTCTTCATAAACTCCTCTATGATCACTTCTCTATTCAATAAGACAAACAATCCAACATTATATACACTAGCAATAGAAGGCTTTAAAATAATGTTTATTGGCTTATTCTTTGCAGGGGTAAACATTGTCTTAACGACATACTTTACTTCAACAGAAAGCGCTAAAATAGCTTCTACACTTATTCTATTGCGTGGTGTAGTTCTTATCGTACCTGCATCTATTATTCTTTCACAATTAGGTATGAAAGGAATCTGGGCTTCATTACCACTATCTGAAATCATGACTACATGTGTAGGACTTACATATCTCAAACTTAAAAGAGCGATTGACTAAACCGCTCTTAAATTCTTTTTCTTAATATTATATAGAGTATGATTGAAAGAAGAGGAATAAGAAGATACATTCCAACTATGATGAACATATTAGAAAGAGTACTAAAGGCTTTTGTCTGTTCATATAACATCATAGACATCGATATCGTACTATAGTGCATCACAAATATACTAATGACTTCTACACCTATAAGTAGATAAAATAACTTAGACATCTTTGCCTTTATTAATAGGAATGTAAGGAATAATGATACAATCAATAATGGTAGAAGCTTAAGAAATAAGCTGCTATAAAGAGTTTGAGAAACATTCATAATATTCACCTGCACTTTCGTTTATGTTTTTCCTCTACAATTATTATATGAATTATTTAAGAAGGAGTAAACATATATCACTATTTAGAAAAAAAGTCTATTTATATGTAGAAGTTACAGGAGTCTTGTAACTTACATTAAAATAGATTAAAATACATATAAAAGGGGAATCACTATGAAAGAAACGACTAAATCAATTATCTATGGGGCAACTCCTATAGCACTTTATATCATACAAACTTCATCAACAGAATATGTACAGAAGTTCCAGCATGCACTCACATTACTTACACAGGATCAGAATTATTCTACTGCTATTTCTTTTTCCATTATCTCAAATATCTTAATTGCGATATGTTTTATTCTTATGTTTGTGATGGCAACCAAGAATAATGTCACTAAGCTCATCAGTGCTGTTTATGCTGTAGTAGGTCTATTCCTTCTCTTTGACCAATATACTGCCACTATTCAGAATCATCTTTATACAAATGTGATTACACAATTCACATATAATAATATTTCTTTGATTGTGATAACGACAGTAATTATGATTTATAATCTCTATAACCTTCTAAAAAATTAGAAATCAGTGATGATTTCTATTTTTTTATAGCCCATAGCCTTTAAATTTATTGATATAAATTATATAATTATTATATATAGTGAAAAATATACTAAACAACTAGGAATTAATGCATGTTGGTAATGCTGATTCTATTGATGCTAGGGAGGAAATCTAATGGAAAACGTTATGAACAATACATCAAAGGTATTTGAATCGCACATAAGAATTCAAATGATTGCCAGTTTAAGTGTTGAAGATCTCACTTATAAACAGATGAAAGAGATTCTAGGTTGTACAGACGGGAATATGACAACACATACTAAAAAGCTAATTCAAGAAGGATTTATGGAAGTGAGAAAGGAATTTGTAAATAATAGACCACAGACAACTTATCATTTGACTGATGAAGGTAGAACACAGTTTGAAGAGTATGTAGCTTTATTGAATAAATTAGTAGAAGAGGGAAAAAATGCACAGAAAGTCTGATTTTTATCAGATTTTCTTTTTTTTTTCTTTTTGGATAGTATATAATAAAGTTTTAGTGATAAGTAGTAAAGATAGTCATATAGTTCATGATCATATTAACAGGAGGAAATTATGAAAAAGACCCTATCGTTTAAATCATGCATTATCGTGTTCTACTTACTTGTATTTATCGCATTTATAATAGAGAAAAGACCTATTCTAAGTAATAGTACACCTTACTTCTCTAGAATAGCTTATGCGACTAATCTTGTTCCGTTCTACTATGATCCTAATTCAAATTATCAGGCGTTACAGATGAATATTATCGTGAAGATATTCTTAGTGATGCCAATCGCATTATATTATGTGATCAAGAAGGATTGTACATTAGGACAGTTAATCACATTTATTTTAGGTGTTAGCTTTATTTTCGAAGTAGCTAAATTACTTTCATTAAGAGGCTATTTTGATGTTACTGATTTCTTCTATTATATGGCAGGTGCTGCCCTTGCTTACTATATCTATAGAAGTATCAAGTTCTTTACAAAGAAATAAATAACTTAACATCATGAACTAAAAAGGAGGAAAATCAATCGATTTTCCTCTTTGTGTTTACTTTTCATCCTGGTCTGGAATAATGAGTGAAACTGCATGTCTTAAACATTCAACATGAACAGGGAAACTCTGTCCTTTTTCACCATCAATATCATAGACAATATCTTCATCACAACTGATTGTGATATCCTTTGCCTGAACATAACGAATCATTGGATTTTGAGGATGAAGATTACGCTTATAATCCATAAAGACATTAAGTAGTTCAGCTACATTCCCTTTTTTAATAATAATAAGATCTAACTTACCATCACTTGTAGAAGCATATGGAGTCACTCCTGGAAATCCTCCTACATGAGAACTATTCGTAATCATGAATAAGGCGGCATCTTCTTCAAACTCTATTTCATCTGCTTTTACTTTAAGATGAAGTGATAAGCCTAACTGTTCAGGTAACATCTTCAATCCATTGATATAGTAGGCAAGAGGACCAAATTTCTTCTTTTCCTCTTTAGTGACAAGAAATCCAATATCACTAAACATACCACCACTTAATACATTCGCAAAACAATGATCATCTACATAACCTGCATCAATCTTCTTTGTCTTAAAACGAGCAATCATATCACGGAATGCTTCTGGTGTATTAGGAAGATTAAGGTAAGTTGCAAAGTCATTGACAGTACCTGCTGCTAGTATCGCAAGAGGAATCTTAGATTCACTCTTAATAAGTCCTGTTATGATTTCATTAATAGTACCATCTCCACCTACTGCCACAATAAAGTCATATTCATTTTCAGTCAGTCTAGCAGCACGTTCTAATCCATCATTCTTTCCTCTAGTAAAGTAAGTATCAATTGTATTTACGTTAGTATGAAGAATTAATTGACCAATAAACTGATCAATAGATTTCTGGAATGCATGTGTCCCACTAGAAGGATTAATGATAAACAAACACTTCATATATTATGCCTCCTTAATCAATTCAAGAAGTAACTTAACACCCTTTTTCATAGAATTAATACTACAGAATTCATAAGGACCATGGTAGTTATATCCACCAGTACCTAAGTTAGGACAAGGAAGTCCCATAAAGCTTAAATTAGCCCCATCAGTGCCACCTCTAATAGGAGATGCAATAGGCTCAAGTCCTATATTAATCATGGCCTGTTTTACCTTATATACAATATCAGGTGTCTTATTGATAACTTCAATCATATTCTTATACTGTAAAGTAAAGTCAATATCAATATAATTGCCATGATTAACCTGATTTAAATAAGAAGCAGCAAGCTGCATTGTATGAATCATATCATGCATATTATCCATGTCATGATCTCTTAGAATATAAGTCATCTTAGCTGTAGAAACATCACCTTCCATATGATGAAGATGATAGAAGCCTTCTTTGTGTTCTGTTGCTTCAGGACGCTTATTATCACCAAGCATTGTATCAAACTGACGACCTAAAGTAAGAGCATTCACCATCTTACCTTTAGAATCACCTGGATGATAACTCTTACCAGTAATAGTGACATCAGCCTTATAGGCATTGAAGTTTTCAAAACTGAATTCATCAATTCTACCACCATCTACTGTATAGGCATAATCAGCACCAAATCTCTTGACATCAAAGTTTTCAGTACCTCTACCTACTTCTTCATCAGGAGTAAACGCAATACAGATATCACCATGCTTAAAATCTCTATTCTGGCAGATATACTCTACCATACTCATAATAATAGCTACACCTGCTTTATCATCTGCACCAAGAAGTGTAGTTCCATCAGTTGTAATTAAATCATCACCCACAAGACCTTTTAATTCAGGATTTGTTTCTGGATCTAAATACATCTTTTTTTCTTCATTAAGAATAATACGTCCCCCTGGATATGAACGGATAATACGTGGATGAATATCATGTCCACTTGCATCTGGAGAAGTATCCATATGGGCAATAAATCCAATTGCTTTCATAGGCTCATCAGAATTACTATAAATCTTTCCGTATACAATTCCCTGATCTGTTCTTTCTACTTCATCTACACCTAAAATCTGCATTTCCTCACTTAAGAAATCAGCTAAATCAAATTGTTTTTCTGTAGAAGGAGATGTTGTAGAAGATTCATCAGACTGTGTATCAAAACTCACATATTTCAAAAATCTCTTTTCAATCAACATAAAATAACCTCGCTTTGTTTATTTCTTTCATTTTAACATAGTAAATAGTTTTTGTGAACTTGCATAATTAACTAGACAACGCCTATTGTTTTCATTATTATGGGGTAGGTGATAAAAATGAAATATTATGCCGTAAAAAACGGAAGAGTACCAGGTATTTATAACTCTTGGGCAGAATGTCAGAAGCAGATTCATGGCTTTAAGAATGCTTCTTATAAGTCCTTTACATCACGCACGGAAGCAGAAGAGTTTATTTCTGATAAAAAAGAAATACCTCAAATGGAACATGGGTTAATTGCTTATGTAGATGGTTCTTTTAATGCAAAAAAGAAAGTATATGGTTATGGTGCTGTATTAATTGATGGACAGCAGGTCATTAAACGTCTTTATGGTCATGGAGATAATGAAGAATGTATGTCTAGTCGTAATGTCGCAGGAGAAATATTTGGGGCACTTGCAGCTGTAAAGTATGCAGTAGAACATCCTGAATATGATGGTATTGTGATTTATTATGATTATATGGGTATTGAAAAGTGGGCTATTGGAGAATGGAAAGCCAATAAGAAGTTAACACAGTATTATGCTGATAAAATGGCTAAATACCGTAAACAATTGCCTATTGTCTTTGTGAAGGTAGAAGCTCATACAGGAGACTTCTATAATGAACAAGCAGATCAGTTAGCAAAGAAAGCAGTGGGAATTGAATGAGTGAAAAAATAACAATCTTTGATATTGAAGAATTAAATAATGATCCTGTTAGTATCTGTTCTATTGGAATAGTGGTATTGGAGGATATGAAAGTAAAGGAAACATTCTATTCCCTTATTAGACCTCCTAAATTGACTTTTGATCCCTATCGTTATAAGGTTCATAAGATCAGACCACAGGATTTAAAGAAACAACCCACTTTTCCAGAAATCTGGCCAAAGATTAGTCAATATTTTGAAAACAGTATTGTGATATCTCATGATATCCAATCAGATCTAAATCATCTATTGGCAGTATTTAGAAGGTTTCGTATAAGAAAGCCTACTTGTTTCTTATCATGTACATTAGTACTCGCAAAGCTGTTTCATCCTGAATTACAAAAGTATGGCTTAGGTTCTCTATGTGATTATTATTCAGTGGAATTAGAGAATGCCCATAATGCATTGGCTGATTCTTTAGCCTGTGCAGAGCTTTTAAAGAAGATGATGGATGAACATCACTATACAAGTCTTAAAGAGCTCCACGAGAAGGAAAATGTCCCTTTAGGACGTATGACAAGTTCTTTTATTGAACCTCTTGTATCAAGCGATAAGGTACAGGAAGTAAAGATGGGAATACAGAAAGAAACAGTTGCTTTCACGGGGAAACTTGCTCATACAAAACAAGAAATAGAAGCATTTGTAGAACAGGATGGTATGACACCATCATTCCATGTCACAACACAGACAAGATATCTCGTTATTGGGAAAAAGGACTACAAGCAGACAAGATATCAAAAAGGCAATAAGAAGATAAAAAAAGCCATGACACTATCAAGACAAGGTCAGGATATTAGAATCCTACATGAAGACCAGTATATTGATATGGTAAGAAAAAGAACTCTTAAGGCATAGAGTTCTTTTTCTTACACGCTATTTTAAAAAATGACGCTTTTTTTATTGTAAACAGGATAAAAGTACAGTTTGGTGCACAAATACGTCATTTTATTTAAAAAATGTATTGAAAACGCTTCTAATATTTGATACCCTTATTATAGGTGATTAATTATGGCAAAGACTTCAAACTATTTATTTAAACTTGATTTAATGATTTTAAGCTTATTGAAAGAAAAAGATCAATATGCGTATGAACTAACTAAAGAGATTGCAGAAAAATCTAAGGGTCGTATTGAACCGAAGAATGGTACTATGTATCCTATTATCTACAAACTCATTGAAAATGGCTATATTTCAAGTAATACAATCATTTACCACAATAAAGCTAGAGTGTATTATCACCTAGAACCAGCCGGAAAGGAATATTTAGACAAGATTATTGTGGAATTTGATGAACTAGTGGATTGCATCAATTCATTTATTCACAAAGATTAAAATAGAGTTCCCATGATGGAACTCTATTTTTTTGCATAAAAAAAAGAAATAGGCAAATGCCTATTTCTTGATTTCTTTATAACTGACTGCGAAAGGTCCAGTTTTAGTAACGATTGTGATTGTATCGCCTTTTTTATACTCTTTAAATTCTTTGGCAGTAGCACGATAAGTAAATTTCTTTTTACCTGTTTTTACATTGAAATGATATACCTGTGAGAACTTAGTTGTATAATGTTCTGTCTTAGTAATAACACATTCCTCTGTATTAGTTACCTTTGCAAGAGGATCATTGATCCAGCATAATGCAAGTGGAATAAAGATAACTAAGAAGCATGTAAATAATGCATCTCTAGGTAATCCAGCTTTTTCACCAATCCAGCGATAGAATACAAAGATAATTAAGAATACAATAATTGTTGCATAAATAACAGGTCTTGTATTTTCCATTGCATATTTAGTAAATAGAATTAACCATCCTGTAATAGTAGGGATAATAAAGTTACCGAAGAACAATCCATACAATTCTTTGATTGCTGGCTGATTTCCTTCGGCAGTTAGACCTAAATAGTAAATACCTGCAAGCACAGGGATAACGATAGAAATTAATCCACCCACAACAAGAGAATCAAGTGCACCAATCATACCAGCCACTAATGACACTAACTGGATAAGTGTTAATACAAGCATCACTGGTTTAGTAACTGATACAGAAGGCATACGACTAGGTGCTTCCTTTGTACCCTCAACATCTTCATAAGGGATCTTATGATCAGTACATTCTTCAACTAATTCAGCTAAATCAGCCACTTCAAATTCTAATGAAGAAAGCTGTGCAATCACTCCTTCTTTAGAATAAATAGTGAGTGTCTTACCATCATCTACTAGTTTAGTAATGTCTTCATAAGCATACTTCTTTTCATTATTACCTTCTTTAAAAGTAATATCATCTTCAGTCATCATATAAGAGAAAGTCTTCTTCTTGTTCACCTTTAAAGTGATATAAATCATAAGTAGAAGCCCGATGACACCAAGCCCTGTAATCACATAATAACCGTCTTTTGCTTCTATAAAGCCAAGAACTAACATGATAATACCAAATACAGGACAAAGGATTTTCATTGTACTAATATGAAATAGTAAACTATCCTTATATGTTACATCTCTATTCATTTTTTTAACCTCAACTCCTTACGTATACAGTATATATTACATTAATTTTAGATGTAAACACAAGCGATAGTTGATAAATTATAGCCTTATTAAGGTGATTTATGGTAAAATAAATCTATATGGAGGTAAATGTATGAAAACTCTTACAGTTGCAGTGCCTTGTTATAATTCACAAGATTATATGAGACATGCTATTGAACCATTATTAATATGTGAAAATGATATTGAAATCTTAATCATTGATGATGGTTCTAAGGATAAGACAGGAGAAATAGGAGATTTATTAGAGGAAGAATATCCTGCAACAATCAGATGTATACATCAGGAAAATGGTGGACATGGTGAAGCAGTGAATACTGGTTTAAAGAATGCAACCGGACGCTTCTTTAAAGTATTAGACAGTGATGACTGGTTTGATGAAGCATCTTTAGTTAAAGTGATTCAGACATTAAAGAAACTTGGCAATGATGTCGATATGATGATCTGTAACTATGTCTATGATAAACCATCAAAGAATACACAGAAGCCTATTCGTTATACAAATGCATTACCTGAAAATAAGATTTTCAGATGGTATGATGTGAAATATTTCTATCCATCGCAGAACCTATTAATGCATTCAATTATCTATCGTACAGAAGTATTACGTGCAAGTGGTCTTGTACTTCCTAAACATACATTCTATGTAGATAACTTATTTGTGTATGAACCTATTCCATTTGTTCAAACTATGTATTATCTAAATGTTGATTTATATCACTATTTCATTGGTCGTGATGATCAGTCAGTGAATGAAACAGTGATGATTGGACGTATTGATCAGCAGATCAGAGTGAATAAACGTATGATTGATGCGATTGATATTGATAAGCTTAAATCACGTAAGATGAGAAAATACTTAATTAAGTATTTATCTATGATTACTACAGTAACTACAGTACTCTGCGTAAAGAGTGGTACAGAAGAAAACCTACAGAAACGTAATGATTTATGGGCTTATATGAAGGATACAAAGCCTGCCGTTTATAAGGAAGTAAAGAAGACTGCGTTAGGTCTTGCTATGCAATTAAATGATCCACTAGGACGTAAACTAATCGTTGGTGGATATAAACTTGCACAGAAACTATTTGGTTTCAATTAACAGTGATTCTATCACTGTTTTTTTTATGTTGACTATTACCTACTGAATCGATAGAATAAAATTTGGGTGATTAAATGATTAAGAAATTCATAAAGACTCATGAACATGCATGGGTTCTTGTCTATTTTGTATTTTATATGCCTTGGTACTTTGGCTTACAACAAAGAGATATTAGTCATTTCTTTGATATGTATGTAGGATTAGACCGTATCATACCATTTGTACCAGCATTTATTATTCCTTATATCTATTGGTTTTTATTTGTTGCAGGAACTTTGTTATTCTTGTTTTTCTATGATGCAGATGAATTCTATCGTGGCTTTTCATTTCTAGCCTGTGGTATGACTATTTCACTTATCATATTCACAATCTTCCCAACAACATTCTGTCATCGTCCAGAAGTACTTACAGGGAATGCCTTTGAACAATTCTGGTTAAGATTTATTTATGGGGCAGATAAACCAACTAACGTATTTCCAAGTATTCATGTATTTAATTCAATAGGATGTGCGATAGCACTTATTAAATCAAAGAAATTCAAAGACAATAAACCAATGCATATATTTGCGACTATCTCAGCAGTACTTATTACATTATCTACAATGTTCATCAAACAGCATTCATTTATGGATGCTGTAGCAGCAAGTATAATCGCATATGTGCTCTATCAGCTCATTTATAAGAGAGAACATCCACGTTTACGTCAATTTGTATATTCTAAGTTTCCTAATAAAGGCTAAAGGTGTCAGTAAAATGACACCTTTTTAATCTCAATAGTTTATTATGATTGAAAGTTTTACGGTTTAAAACCGCAAAACTATTGTTGAAATGGTAGTTTTGCGATTCCATATACATGGAAGAGGTGATTGTATGATAGAAAGACCACTATATTTAGACAAAATCATGCCTTTTGTAGATACTCCATTTGTGAAAATATTGACTGGAGTTCGACGCTGCGGTAAATCAACAATTCTGAAAATGATTATTAAAAAAATCAAAAAAGAAAAGAATGTGGACGATGAACAGATTCTTAATTATCGCCTTGATTCTATGGAATATGAAGATATGACTACAAAAGAATTGTATCTAGAAATAAAATCGAAAATACTGCAATCAAAAAAGGCAATATAGAAAAGGTACTATATTGCCTATTACTGATTAAATATGAATGACTCTTTCACAAAGCTTCGCAATATCTAGATCATGTGTCACAATCACTACAGTGGCACCATTATGATGATATTCTAATAATAGATTCATCATCATTTTTGTATTTGTTTCATCAAGTGAACCGGTAGGTTCATCACATAACACAATCTTTGGCTTTTTAAGAAGCAGCTTACAAAAGGCGATACGCTGGGCTTCTCCACCAGATAAAGAATATATTTTTCTATTCTCATATCCTTCTAGTCCAACAGTAGATAGTGCTTGTTTTACCGCATTCACTTTTTCTTTCTTATTGAATTTTGAATACTTCAACACAATATCAAGATTCTCTTTGACGGTATAATCATCTACTAGAGCATTGTTTTGAAACATATAGCCTATATCATATCTCATAAGTAATAATGCATCTTTCTTATTTGAGATTGAATGATGATTAATGATAATTTCTCCATCGTCTACCTCTTCTAATAACCCCATGATATTAAGTAATGTAGATTTACCAGAACCGCTATTTCCTACAATTGCGACAAGTTCATTTTCTTCTATAGTGAGATTAAAATGATCGAAGATTGTTTTTGTATCATAGTGTTTCTTTATGTTTTTTAATTCAATCATTTATAAAGTTCCTTTCAATAGATGAATGATATTCTTTCTCTCAAATTTCTTTATGGAAAGTACATAAGTCATACCCCATAGAGTCATAAGAATCAGGTGAATAATAAGAGTGTAGATGAAATAAGAATGACATAATAAAGAAATCAAGAATGTCGATATAAATAAAACAACTGTTGATTTCACAAAATAGAAATACTTGCTAAGAGGTGTATAACCCTCCATTGTCTCTATCGCAAGAAGTGATGCATGATACTGGATGAATATATGAATGTTCTGGTAAATCATTAATATCATTAAACTGACTAATGCGACAGAAATCATAATAACCGCAATAAAGAGTGTTTGTTCTTGATGATTTAGAAGAGACATTTCATCATATGCGGTAATGATTTTAGAAGCATATTGATTTAAACTATATTTCTTTAAAATGGACTGAATTCTCTTTTGAGAGCCTTTGATCTTATAAGGATTATATTTATATCCTAGAATGACATCATAATCTTCAGGTAATCCATTTTCATTTGTAAGAACCTGTACAACAGGATTTGTGATACTGTTTGAATAATCAGATACGATTAAAGAGTTATAAGTAAAGAATTTCTGATTGTCTTTATAATAGATAATCTTAATACCATGTGGTGTATCAAACATAGCCTGTGTCATCTTATATATCTTCTTTTTTGAATAGTTTTGAGGTGCTAAGACTACTCTTTTCTTTTCATCTTCACTGATGTGAATAGTATGGCCATGTATATCTTGGATCACTTGTTTCTTTAGATAGTTTGTATTGACATAGGCCATACTTGTATTTGTATATGTTTCCTTATCAAATTCATTAAAGTCTGCATAGAGACTACCAAGATGATTGAATTCTTGATAAAGTTCTTTTTGTTTGTTTAAAAAATTCTGACTAGTAAACAAGTCACTATTCTCTACATTGGAGACTTCACTCAAGATAGAATAATGTTTCATTGTATTCCACTCATTATGATTATTCATTCTACTTAATAGCGAATAACCAGTCTCTATTCCAATAGATGAGAGAAATAGAATAACTAAAACCATTATGAATAAGACAACTTGATTGAAATAAATGATTGTTTTAGATGGACCTTTGTTTTTGAGGAAGTCTATCGCTTTCACTTCTTTAAAGTGATTGATCATAAGAACACATATAATCAAAGTGAGTGATAGAAATAAGAATAGGATCAAGAAATGATCAATTAAAAAATGAATGACAGATTGATTTATATGCCTGCATACTAGTAACGTAAGGACAAAGAATCCTATGAAAGTAATAAGAAATTGTGATTGTATAATGGGACATATATAATCATACCCAATAGAAAATAAACTATATCCTTCAAGTCTCTTGATGCTGAAAAGTTTATAATTCTGCAGTAAGTTATAAATAATAACCAACACAAGAATGAAATAAAAAGCAGCTAAACAAATGATAATCCAAATCATATAATCTGCCTGTCCGCTTGAGTCATTGAGGTCTTTTATAGATATATGCAATATCGCATTCATCTCATTCTTAAATTGATTGAAAGACTGTTCATTTAGGAAGGTAACATGTACTTCTCCTTCTAGCTGATATCCATCACTCAATAGTTTATCTAGCGTGTAAATATTAAAAGTGAATGTATGATCAAACATAGGAGTAGACTTTAAATATTGATTCTTATCATGAGTAAGATAAACATATTTCTTGTAATAGTTATCCTTATTCTTCGTGATAAACAAATTACCCTGATATTTATTTAAACAATTCTCTACAGTATGTAATATTTGAGTCGAATCATTATTCATAATATCATGAGGAATTTGAATAGAATAAAAGCCAGGTAATTCTTTTTCTGCATATACAATATGATTAAAGTATTCATGGCTTGTGAGAGTATAGCTTACAGAAAAGAAGTTACATGTAAGGATACAAAAGATGATAATAATAGCTTTTTTCATATCAATTCCTCAATTATTTAATAGGTACCGTAATAAGATCTATTAGTTTTCCATCCACCTAGATAGTAGTTTGTATAGGCATTTGCCCATTTACCTTTGGAAGCCTTAATTCTTCCAGTGTATTTATCATTCATCATTGCATTAGCATAATGCTTTTTCGTTTTATGATAATATTTGGACTCTTGTCTAAACATGATGTTGCCTATTGTGCCTACGCCATAAGACCATTTGCCACCACCAGCATTGACATTATTCATATATGCATGAACAGATGTGCTACAGCATAATATAGTGAGTACAGCAGTGAATGTTGCAATATGTTTTTTTAATTTGTTCCTCATTTTAATCCTCCTGATATAATCCTTACGGCTGAAATCTAACATAATAAAAACTGCACTTACATTTAATTGTTGTAAAGTGCAGTTTATTGTTGTTTAGTGAATCACATCAAAGAGTATGATGTCATTCACTAAACATTGGTCTGTTTGCTGGTATTGATTGATTCCATGATATTCATCTATAATCTCATTAATGATTGTGAGTCCAATACCATGATCATTTTTATTTTCTTTACTTGTATAGCCTTCTTTAAGAGTGACAGGTCGATCAATTGAGTTCTTTATTTGTATATATAGATTGTTGTTTTTATTTTTTAAAGAGATAGAAACGTTTTTATCTGTTGTTTTAGAAGATGCTTCAAAGCTATTTTTAAATAGATTATAAATTAACGATGATAGCTTTGAATCATTCATTGCGATAGTTCCTAGTACTTGATCATCTATATGACTATGGACTTGAGGATATTCCTCTTTGAAATACAGATACAGCATATTAATGATATGATTTTGTGAATCATTATCGGTCTTATATAAGTGATGACTGAGTGTATTTAAATAAGGAAGCAGTTGATCTTGTTGATTTAAATAATAGTCCTTAATCATGAGAATCTGTTTATTGTAATCATGCTTGAATTTTCTAAGTTCCTGATATTTGTGGGTATAAGAAGAAAGATATGACTGCTGCAACTGGATGATTGTTTCTAGATTCTGTTTTGATATGTCTTCTTTTTTCTTTTCATAATTCATTTTCAAACAGAAATATAGTAAGAGCATCAATAATAGTGATGTAATGAGAAATAAAATGATATTCCATTTTATACTCTTATTCATAGAAATGTAGAGATTAGTCAATAAGACAAGCTGTGCTGATAATAATATACAGACAGAAGATAGAATAATCAAAATAGAGTTATTAATGATTAAATGATTTCGCTTTGTGATAAAACAAAGGAGAGTTATAAGAATCAATGATACAAGTGCATTGATGAATGATAAGTTATTGATATCATAGAATGACAAGAACGAATTGATACATATTTGAAAGAATACCATGACAATATAAGAAGAAATAAATTCTTTGATAGATTCCCAGGATAAATCAAAAATAAAAATATAAGCAAGAAACATAAAGACAATATTGATGATAGAAGGACTGATTTCTTGCTTTAATACAATCATAACTAATGAAGTTAAGAAACAAATTATTCCCTTAACACAATGGTGTTTATTGAACTCTTTGTTGAATAATAAATAACTGATCATTAAAACATTCAACATGAGCAGTATTTGTTCGCAAAATGAAATCATAGTGTACTCCTTATATAATCATAATAGCTTTGTTGGATATCTTTGAGTTTGCCTCTACTGATTTTGATTATTTCTGAAGTTGTGAGTGTAAGTTCTAAGTGATTGATATCTTTCAAATAATCAAAGTTAATAATGTATGACTTGTGAACACGATAGAAAGGGAAGTGAAGTTCTTTCTCCATATCTTTTAATGATTTGCGAATGAGATAATCTTTATTGTATGTATGGATTATTGTGTAAACATTATCTGCCTTTAAGTAGATGATCTCTTTATAATCAATCATCTGATTGTCTAAATAGATACAATCTGTCTTTGATATTTGAATGAGATATCTTTCTAAGTCCTGTGACAAGGTATGACTATTTTTTAATAAATAAGCAATTACATGATTACCAAATGCTTCTATCATTCTATCCTGGTATGAAGAGAGAAAGATGATAGGAGTATGAACTTCTAATGAGTTCTTAGTTAAAATACCATCCCCATCATTCATTTCTATATCTAATATAATAAGAGAAAATATATCTTTGTTGTTGAGAAACTCATTACCAGAAAAGAAGTGAGATACTGTAAAATGTATAGGGTATTTGAATAATATAGAAGTAATCATTTCTTCTAACTTTTGATGAATCGATTGATCATCATCTACAATCGCAATATGAAACATAATAGCCTCCCTGTTTAGAGAGATAATAAAAAATATATTATATTTTGTCAATGACAGTATCTAATCCCTAAGATGACTAGGATTTATTATTACATTGTTTGACCATCAAATGATAAATCCTTATAATAGGGAAAAAGGAGTGGGGAGAATGGCGAAAACTATTGTTGGTGCAGTATTAGAGAATGATCCAGCATCACGTAACTGGTTCAATGTAATATTGAATTATCCAGGTGTACATGCTATCTTTTTTTATCGCATCAATCATTTCTTATGGACAAAATGTCATATGAAATTAATTGCACGTTTCCTGTCACAAGTAGCACGCTTTTTTACAGGGATTGAAATTCATCCAGGTGCAACCATTGGTAAACGATTATTTATTGACCATGGTATGGGAGTTGTAATTGGGGAAACAACCATTATTGGTGATGATTGTTTATTATATCAAGGTGTGACTCTTGGAGGGGTAGGTACAGGAGAACATACATGTAAAAGACATCCAACCTTACACAATAATGTAATGATTTCAGCTGGTGCAAAAATCATTGGTGATATTACTATTGGAGATAACAGTATTGTAGGTGCGAATTCAGTTGTATTGAAAGATGTACCACCGAACTGTACAGTAGTAGGTGTTCCTGGTATGATTGTGAAAGAGAATGGTGTCAAAGTACATCGCGAATTATAAAAAGGGGCATAAGCCCCTTTGTAAGTGTCTCAGTAGCTCAGCTGGATAGAGCATTCGCCTCCTAAGCGAAAGGTCGTAAGTTCAAATCTTATCTGGGACGCCAGCTAACAACGCCGGAAGCCTTTATTTTCAAGGGTTTTCGGCTTTTTTTATGAATAGGTAAGAAGAAACTCTTTCACTATATGAGATGAAACTTTAATCTAAAATTTGATTTTTGATAACCTCTCCAGATTCGAACGGTTGTTATAAGACAAAATTGCCAGCTAATTTTTAGCAGAAAACGGGCTGTTCTTGCTAATGAAAATGCTCTTCCTGCTAATCAGCTCCAAAATCGTGCCAAAAATCCAGATAATCAAAAAAGGCGGATGTTTTGAGTACCATGCAGTTGTTTGAGTAACATATCTGTTTCCTTCTAAGTAGCCATCCTCACGCTTGCCAGCATCTAACACTTTGGCAATGCTCTGTGCAACCGATGGCTTTTCAGCCAAAACTAATTTCATTTACATCTGCTCCTTTCGCAAAAAATAAGCAGCCACACACCGTAGTGAATGATTGCTATGTAAAAAGTTTAGAAAGGATTTTTGCAACCTGACACAATTTTCTGTTTAATAATCTCCGTCATAGTAAAAATATCTACCTCATTTGTATATGAAATGAGGTAGATAAATAATTTGTGACTTAGATTTTTACATATCCTGTAGCCGGACCTGAACCGACCTTCGCAATGTACTTACTCTTAACTAAATCTGCCAGAGTGCGTTCCACCGTGGTTTTGCTTATATCAGGGAGAGCATCCATAATTTCTTTCTTTGTGATTTTACCAACTTTCTGATCAATCATCGCTTTAATTCTTTCTGGCTTAGAAAGAGTGCGGTTCTTTAAATGTTCTACACGGCTTTCAAATTCATTATATGCTTTCAACATGATACCTAGATAATACTTAACAAAAGGCTCATAGCTGTTCTCATTTTCATGCCATCCTGTCGAACTTGCCTGTAATGCTTCATAGTAAGTTTCCTTTGTTTTTTCAATCAACATTTCCATGCTGACATATTTTCCTACAATATATCCTGCCTTATAGTACAAAAGAAGCGACAGTAAACGGCTCATGCGTCCATTACCGTCATTGAAAGGGTGAATACAGAGGAAATCCAGAATAAACATAGGTATCAAAAGTAATCTATCAATTTTATCAGTATTCCATGCTTCTAAAAACTGTCTGCATAATTCATCCATAGCTTCCGTAGTCTGAAAGGCAGGAACCGGAATAAATATTGCTTTCTGGTGACCTTCTGCATCTGTTTCTGCAATTACATTATCAGCATTTTTATATTCTCCACCGGAACCGGCGTAGGAATACAAATCACGATGAAGCTGCAAAATAATATTAGGTCTGGGTACAATATACTCATAGCTTTCGTGGATTGTAGAAAGCACCTCTCGGTAACCTGAGATTTCCTGCTCAGATCGATTTCTTGGTTCTGCCTTTTGGCTGACCAATTCTTCTAATCTCTTATCTGTTGTATAAATACCCTCAATACGGTTAGAAGCACCTGTACTTTGAATCAAAGCAACTTCAAGAAGGGTTTTCAATTCATCAATATTAGCTTCCAAAAAAAGCTCTTGCTTACCTTTGTGCTCATGAATTTTTCCAATCATTTGCACAATTTCAGGAGTAAGCAACTTTTCTGGCTCTTTTATATAATCAAAAGCTTTCATGTTATCTACCTCATTTTACTCTAAAATGATGCAGATTTCAATGGGATGAGGCAGATAAATTTTCCGGTTACTATGACTGATATAATAGTATGCACACCTACCACACAGAACATTCAAGATGTCGCTTTCAAAACACAAAATATTTTATTTCTTGAAAGCAGATGCTATGTAAAGGCAATCCGAAGATTGCCCCAGGCATCAAGCCTATCCCAGTGGAGTCAACTTAAGAAGTTGGCTCCACTGGGATAATGATTATGATGCTTTCTGGTATAAGGTATATATTTGTGTTGATAAGAATACATATAATAATAAGTATTTGGAGGAATATGCATAAATCCATTTTTTGAAGGGCTTTTTGCTTTGGAAATGTAGTAATATCTCTATTTCTTTGTATTCTCTATAATTTTTTCATATTTTTCTCACCATTGATCTGATAATCGGTTCTGAACCCAAATGCCTCACTCAATTTCAGGATATACAGGTAATTCTAATAGATATAGATCTTTAATTGCATATGCTGGCTTTTCGATTATTTGTCCCTTTTGTGATAACAACATCACTTCATTTATATTTTTAGTTAACGCTAAACGTTCATATAATGAAGAATCATATTGTCTTTTTAGTTCTGATAGACTCCAATCATTTTTGACAGATTCAATTTCATAGAAATGTCTTTCTTCGATATTAGTAATTCTCATTATTCTCAAATAATGCGGCCAGCTTAGATAAAATTTACGTCCAGTAATAATGACAGGATAGTATTGAATTGGCTAAACACTGTTTCCCCAATTGCGTCAGTTTTATAGATTTTATAAAACTTTCTCATTAGTTTTAGGTTGTCAAAGGAATATCCCTTACCATAATGTTCAGTTAAATAAGATGATAAGTTTTTAATTATATATTTACCTTATTCAGCTCGATTATCGCCATTTTGTTCAGCTTCAATCAATAAAGAAACTCTATCTAGAAATTCGTTGTTACTTACTTCATTCATATGTAATACACACCGCTTTTGATATATATTCTCATTATAATTTCGTTCACCATTTGTATCTATAGTACAGCGAACTTTTTTTACTAATCATTAAAGACAAGAAAGGGTACTACACTCTATAAAGCCCTCCATGGTGTATAGGTTTCTTAAACTAAAAATTATAAGTTTAAATCTTATCTGAGACGCGAGTGAATAATGTTGAAAGCTTGTTTGGAGTTCGTTTTCTTTAAATGAGAACAGCACCTGGTAATTGTACCAGGTGCTGTTATTTTCCAAATAAATCACTGTGTGTTCCTGTTCGGGATAATGTCAAGACGAGTAAATCATTCTCAATACGATATACCAATAGCCAATCTGGCAGAATGTGGCACTCACGATGCCCAACCCAGTTTCCAGTTAAAGCGTGATCTTTATTTTTCTCTGGAAGTTGTTCATTATTTGCAAGTTTGCGAATGATATCGTCAAGAAGGTCGATATCAAGATGGCGTTTCATTGCTAGCTTGTACTCTTTTTTTGAATTGACTTGTCCAAATAATATCTAGCTTTTTTCTCATTCTTTCAATGCCTTTAATGCTTCCTCTACATCAGAGTAGCGTTTTACAGATGGATCACGAGCGATACGTTCTGCTTCTAGCATTGCTTCTATTGTTTCTTTGTTTGGTTGCTTTAAGCGAACATCAAAAGGGAAACCGCCAACACGAAGTGACTGACGAAGAAATACATTGATGGCAGTAGTAAGATTGATTCCTAATTCACCATACACCGCTTCGCACTGTTTCTTGATATCGCTATCCATACGGACGCTAAAATTAGTTGTGTTAGCCATAAATATCAACTCCTTTTCTTTCTATTGCACTTATATTATATATCTTATGCATTGCATAATCAATCTGTTTGATAGAATATTAAATAAATGGAACCATATAAATAGGAATATATTGAATTCCATTTTCTGATTTGTAATCTTTCGTATGAACAACATATTTATCTTTGATTCTATTACTGAATTTATCACAGAATAAATCTAATGATTTGTGGGATCTATAGTTTCCTGACTTAACCTCTATTGGACATATTTTATTGCCTTTGGAAAATAAGAAATCAATTTCATATAGATGATTAGAATTATCACTATTCATTGTGTAATAAAATAAATTATTGCCTTTCGCCAATAACATTTGAGCTACGACATTTTCGTACACATATCCCAGATTAGTATCGAGTTTATTTGATAAGAGTTTATTATAGATGATATTTTCGGTGAAATCTTTATCTTTGAATATAAGTGTTATAAACAATCCTACGTCAGAAAGAAATAATTTATAACGATTTATATCCTTTTCTAGAGACATACCAACATTAGGGTTGTTTGCATGATATGCAATATTTATAGTGAATGAACTAAGCATATCAGGAATTAATTCTCGAACTCTATTTGATCTTATGCCATTTCTTGCGGTTGATAATATATATCTTGATGCATTACTGCTTAAATTTGCTGGTATAGCATCATAAATGTCTCCTGCAAGTCCAGTTCCATCAATTTTGATAAAGTCTTCTTCATATAAGTCTATAATTTCTCTTTTTACTTCGTCTACTACTTGTAAATTATTACTTTCTAGATATGATTCTATAGCTTGAGGCATGCCACCTATAAGCATATAAAGTCTGAAAGTGCGCATAAGATTTCTATGTAGTGCATTACCAGCGGGCTTTTTACTCTTCATTAGTAGTCTTATTGTATTGGCAGTCATATTATCACCGATAGCCCATAAAAATTCTTCAAAGTCCATAGGATACATAGATATCTTGTGTTCTTCGCTAGGTATTAAAATGTCTTTGGTGTTTTTCTTGATGGATAAAAGAGATCCAGTTTCAATATATTTGTATCTTCCATCAGCCACCAGATATTTAATTGCTTGTCTAGCTTTTGGAAGGAGTTGTACTTCATCAAAAATAATGACTGATTCATTCTCATATAAGCGAACACCTGTGAATTGTTGAAGTTGTAAAAAGAAAAAGTCTAGATTGTACATGTCATCGAATAATTCTATGATTTCCTTACTTGTATGTGCAAAGTCTATTAGTATGTATGATTTAAATTCTTTTTCTGCAAACTCTTTAGCAATTGTACTTTTTCCTATACGTCTCGCTCCTTTGATTAGTAATGCATATTTATCACTTCGATTTTCTTTCCACTCAAGTATTTCATTGTATATTTTTCTTTTGAAAACTGATTTTTCCATAGATTATCACCTCACATTTTCTATTATAACTTGAATTAGAGTGCAAGTAAACGCAGAAAATGCGCAAATCCCCGTTCGTATAAGTGCCAAACATATGCAAATCCCCATTCATATAAGTGCTAAACATACGCAAATCCCTATTTAAATACATGGAATGTTTCGAAATGATCCTTGCGAGTGATTCATTTTTTCTATTGTTTGAGAGAATAATGGTAAAATATATTACAAGAGAGGTGACTGAAGAAATGAACTTTATGGATCATGCAATATCAGAAATCACAAATGGCGAAGACTTTGTATAGGTAATAAATGATATATATGAATACCTTGAGATAAGAAGTGAATTAGAAAAGTATCCTTCGTGGATCAAGAATACTATTGCTGTTATTGATTCTATTACAGGATTAGTTATGGATGGATTAGATTTAAAATCATATGCTGATGCTGTGAAAGTATTTGATGAGATAGGACTTATAGAAGAAGCAGAGGTACTTCGTGGTTGTGATAATGATATCAGAAGAGAATGCAGAGAAATGCTATAAGAGATTAGTTATTAATAATGATTATGATGCTTTCTGGGATAAGGTATATGTTTGTATTGATAAGAATACATATAATAAGTATTTGGAGGAATATGCATAAATCCATTTTTTGGAATAAGTCTCTTTTGTATAAACAACTTTTACAGATTATGGTACAATAAATAAAGAAATATTTTGAATATATTACTAACTTTAAGTGAACTTAAAGTTTAATTGTAATAGTAGGGGATGTTGCAAGAGAAAATGAGAAAGTTAGGCTTTTATGTTTTGATTTAATCTAAGAGATCGGAGAAGAAGATATGAGAAAGAAAACTACAAAGAAAAGAACTACAAAAGCAGCTGCTGTTAAGGAAGAAACAGTAACAACAGCTGCTAAGGATACAACAGAAGAAGCTGCTCCCGTAAAGGAAACAGTTAAGAAAGCTACAGCCACTAAGACTGCAACTAAAAAAGAAACTCCCGTAAAGGAAGCAACTGCTAAGGTAGAAACAGTAGCAGAAGCTGAACCTAAAAAAGCGACAGCTAAGAAGACTACAACTACTAAGAAAACAACAGCTAAAAAAGCGACTGCAGCTAAGACAGAAGCTGTAAAAGAAGAAGCTCCTGTAAAGGAAACTGCTAAGAAAACTACAGCTAAGAAAGCTGCTCCTAAAAAGACAACTGCTAAGAAAACTACAGTTTCAAAAATAGAAGCAGTTAAAGAAGAAACTCCAGTAAAGGAAGCAGCTGCTAAGGTGGAAACAGTAAAGGAAGCTGAACCTAAAAAAGAAACAGCTAAAAAGACTGCAACAAAGAAAGCAACAACTAAGAAGACTACAGCTGCTAAGAAAACAACAGCTAAAAAAGCTGCAGCTAAGACAGAAACTGTAAAAGAAGAAGCACCTAAAAAGACAACTAAGAAAGCAACTGCAAAGAAGACAACTAAGAAGGCTACAGCTACTAAGAAAGAAACAGTTAAGAAGGAAGAACCTAAAGTAGAAGAAACAGTAGCTCCTGAAGTTGAAAAGAAGGTTGAAGTAGAACCTGAAGTAGTCGTTCAGGAAACTCCTGTTGAAGAAGCACCTGCTCCAGCACCAGTTGATTTAGGACCACGTAGAAGTGTAGCATTCATTGGTTCTGAATGTTATCCATTTGTAAAGACAGGTGGATTAGGAGATGTTATGTCTGCTCTTCCTAAGAGTCTTGCTAAGTTGAATTGTGATGTTAAAGTTATTATTCCTAGATATAAATGTATTCCACAGAAGTTCCAGGAAAAGATGGAATATAAAGGTTCATTCTATATGGACTTATGTGCAGACGGTAAACAGTATTATGTAGGTATTATGGAATACCAGGAAGATGGCGTTGTTTATGATTTTATTGATAACGATGAATTCTTCTCTTGGGGTAATCCATATACTAATCTAATCGATGATATTCCTAAATTCTGTTATTTTGGTAAAGCGGCTCTTGCAGCACTTAACTATTTAGATTGGACACCGGATGTTGTACATTGTCATGACTGGCAGGCTGCTTTAGTTCCACTCTATTTAAGAACATGCTTCAAAGACAGCAATGTAGGACGTGCAAGCTGTGTACTTACTATTCATAACTTAAGATTCCAGGGAATCTATGATAGAAAGACTATTCAGTACTGGTCAGGACTTCCTGATTATGTATTTAATAAAGACTGCCTCACACAGAATTGGTTGGATGCGAATATGTTAAAGGGTGGTATTACTTATAGTAATGTTGTAACTACAGTAAGTAATACATATGCTGGTGAAATCCAGACTGAAGAATATGGTGAAGGTCTTGAAGAACACTTAAGATATCATCATAACAAGCTTGTAGGTATCGTAAATGGTATTGATACAGATATCTGGAATCCAGCAACTGATAAATTATTAGCTGCGCCATATGATAGTACGAATGTTATTGAAAACAAGAAAGCAAATAAGAAAGCTTTACAGGAATCATTAGGATTAGAAGTAGATGATCATAAGATTGTCATTGGTTTGATTTCACGTTTGACTAACCAGAAGGGTCTAGATCTTGTAAATAGTGTAATTCCACATATTATGGATGAACATACACAGGTTGTTGTATTAGGTACAGGTGATGCAGAATATGAAGATGCATTCCGTTATTATGAAAACGCGTATAAGGGTAACTTCTGTGCTTATATTGCCTACAATGAAAATGTAGCACATAACATCTATGCTGGATGTGATGCATTATTAGTACCATCTAGATTTGAACCATGTGGATTAACTCAGTTAATTAGTATGAGATATGGTTCAGTACCAATTGTAAGAGAAACTGGTGGATTAAAAGATACAGTACAGCCTTATAACTTATTTGATAACACTGGTAATGGGTTTACATTCGATAGATATGAAAGTGGTCTTTTATATGATGCAATCAATCGTGCTAAGACACATTACTTCGAAAATAGAACATACTGGGATGATATGGTAGTTCGTAACATGAACAAAGATGTCTCTTGGGAACAGAGTGCAAAACACTACAAAGATATGTATGTAGGATTAACACCTAAATATTAATGTAAATAAAAATGCAATGTTAGAAATCTAACGTTGCATTTTTTTCTCCCAATATAATTATTTATCTCCCAAAAATGGTATCGATTTGGGAGAAAAAAGATGTGCTTTGGGAGATAATCATGTTGAAGTATAGTAAAAAACAACTAAATAATTCATAGATTTTGACAATTAAATGATACATATTAGTTATTTTCTCCTAATTATATTCTTTTTCTCCCAAAACATGTATATAATTGGGAGAAAAGAGATGCTTTTTGGGAGAAAAAGAAAGGAGAAGAGTATGAGAAGTTTTGATTACAGTTATTTAAGTTTACGCACATGGGATAATGAGATATTATCTTATGTTGCGAAAATTCATGAATACAAAGGGAAACAGGAATTATATCTTCGCCAAAAACCAGTAGAGTTAGAACGTTTAGTTGAGGTTGCAAAAGTACAAAGCACAGAAAGTTCAAACCGTATTGAAGGCATTATAACTACGAAATCTCGTCTCCAACAATTAGTTGAAGATAAAACAACACCTAGAAATCGTGATGAAAAAGAAATATTAGGATATAGAAACGTTTTGAATCTGATTCATGAAAATTATGAATATATCCCTTTTAGATCAAACTATATATTGCAGTTACATCGTGATTTACTTCAGTATACTGAATTGACTTATGGTGGAAAATATAAGACTATTCCAAATGAGATAGATGCAGTTTTACCAAATGGAGAGAAAAGGATATTGTTTAAGCCTTTAGAACCGTATGAGACACCAGGTGCCATTGAACAAATATGCGATAGTTATCAACGAGCTTTAGAACAGGAAATTGTTGATCCTTTGATTCTAATACCGTGTGTAATTTTAGATTTCCTCTGTGTACATCCTTTTAATGATGGAAATGGCAGAATGAGTCGATTGCTTACATTATTATTGTTGTATAGAAATGATTATGTAGTTGGTAAGTATATTAGTATAGAAAAAGAAATTTCTGAAACAAAAGAAGTCTATTATCAAACTTTAGCACAAGCAGATTTGGGATGGCATGAAGGTGCAAATGATCCCAAGCCATTCATTAAATATATGCTTGGAATTATTTTGAAATGCTATCGTGAATTTGAAGATAGATTAACTATAAGTGAAAAGAGTGGAAAAAGAAGTACATCTTATGATGTTGTAAAAACTTATGTGAATAATACAATTGGAACCTTTACTAAGAAAGATGCAATGGAAAACTGTCCAAGTCTAGGTAGTTCTTCGGTAGAGTCTGCGTTAAAGAAACTTGTAGAAGAAGGTGCTATTATACGTAAAGGTAAAGGGCGTGCATCACACTATGTACGTAAAGATGCGGTAGAATAAGTGATTTTTGTTTATTAGTAATAACGCTTAAAGTTCTAAATGTAGATATTTGAAAAATGCAATGTTAGAAATCTAACGTTGCATTTTTTAGTGGTGTTAATTTGAAAGATATAATTTCTAATCAAAAGTTACTGTCCAATGATCAGATTGATAAGCGTCAAAACACATCAGTATTTGTTCTTTGTTACATTTATGTTCAGCTAATTCTGGAAGTTCTTCTTTAGAAAAATATCTACTTTCAGTTGTTTCTATATTTTCAATAAACTCTCCACCTAGTACTTCACATAAGTAGAAGATCTTTACAACACCATAAGCATAAGGTGGAAGGTTATGCTTATCTCTATCTTGTACCGATATAACCTTTTTAACACAGACATCCAAGCCTGCTTCTTCTTTAGTTTCTTTCACTACATTATCAGCAGGAGAAAGATTAAATTCACACCATCCTCCAGGAACAGACCATTGCCCTTTCTCTTTTACAAGAAGAATCTTCCCATCCTTGAATATAGCTGCACGAGTGTCTACTTTTGGCGTTTGATAGCCTACATCATTACAGAATAATCCATGAATCTTTTCGGCTGGTACATCTGTTCTTGTTAATATCATTTCTGCTGCAATCTCTCTTATACGCTGATAACGCTCTTTATCATATACATCGTGTCCATAGAAAAGTCCTGCTTGTGCAAGGCTCTGTAATTCTTTTGCCCATTCTAATACTTTGTCCATAACTTATGCCTTCTCACTATTTCTTGTTAATAGTATAGCACTAAATAGGATCCATTAAGCAGATGGTATATGAAAATATTATTATATTATATTTGAAAATAGTGCTGTGGAGGATATCTCTTTTGGCATGAAACATTATACACTTAATGATTCTTTCAAGACAACAGTCTAACGAAGGTAACATTATAGATGCTGATGAAGTACTTGAAATGATTATGAAAAATACGAACTTTAAAAGAACCTGCTCATTTGAACAGGTTCTTTCTACATAAATGATTCCACTACATAGAGTCTCTTTTCTTTCTTGTTTCATAATATGATTATTTCACTATGGTCTTCATGTGACTTATACCAATAGACACAATCTGTGTGAGTAGGACGACTTATTGCAAGTACATTAATTTCATCTAACCACTTATTTGTTGCATCTATATAGTGACCATCATAGATGGTTTCTTCTTGATCTTTTTTCCATGAGAACATCTTTTTAATAGGCTCTTCGTTTTCATAAGTAAAAACATGATAACGAATACCATCTCCATTAAAACTTGATTCAGAATCTTTTCTATATACTTCAGAATAATCAGAATCTGAAGGAATAGATATATTCCAGTTCTCTTTGATTACATGACTATAGTCTTTAGAATAATTCCAATACATGATTCCACTTACAATAATTATACATGCAAATATGATTGATATAATCCTTTTCTTCTTCATAGAAACACCTCTTCTAGTCTGCGAGTTCTTTTAAAGTATCTCCTGCAATTCTATATACTGTCCAATCTGACATAGGCTTAGCACCAAGAGACAGATAAAAATCAATACTAGGCTTATTCCAGTCAAGACACCACCATTCTAAACGTCCACAGCCACGTTCTACTGCAATAGAAGCGAGCTTCTTAAGAATTGCCTTACCATAACCGTTTCCACGACATTCTGGTTTTACATACAAATCTTCTAGATAAATGCCAGAACGTCCTAGGAATGTAGAGAAGTTATGGAAGAATAAGGCAAAACCTATTTCTTTATTATCTACTACCGCAAAGATCACTTCTGCTTTTTGCTTATCGAATATCCATGTTTCAAGTGTGGCTTCATCTGCTACCACTTCATCTAGCATCTTCTCATAAGCAGCTAACTCTTTGATGAATTGAAGAATGAGTGCTGTATCACTACGTTTCGCAAATCTGAATGTAAGAGTCTTGTTCATGGTCATTCCCTCCGTTTATCTCATTATACTAATAGAATATATTGTAATGGACTTAAGTTTTCTTAAGATAGAGAAATGAATTGTTCAAAAAATTACATAACTTCTTTTATGTAATTGATCAAAAATAATGAAATTAGATAAAAATCGTCAAATTTACATAAATTTTCACCAAAATAACATAAATGATTTATGTAATAATGATCAAATTAGATAAATGAATGAAAAATAACATAAACTTTCACCAAAATAACATAACTGTATGATGTTAAAACAGTAAATAAACTAAATATTAGATAAAATAAGCAAACTCATTGATAGTGTCAAGAATCTTGTGTAAATTCTTATTTCCTGTAAATTAAGTTTTCAGTAGATAAGGTTAGTTGTTATCTATTAATTTGGAAACCATTGATCACGACCAAC
>OFRY01000395.1_pt1 | contig 28597 bp, 20 predicted proteins | sample 1543171 | NCBI WGS metagenome assembly OFRY01 (sample SAMN04209240, study PRJEB22552) | human gut metagenome | biome: gut; material: feces | host: Homo sapiens | place: USA: Oklahoma | reverse complement strand
AAGAAGGAGTAACATCGGGACTTGCAGCGACGGACCTCAGGACACTCTTACACCACGTCTGCGCGCGCGACCGAAGCTGCTTCTGAATTCGCCTTTTCTCTTCTATAAACCTTCTGAGCACAAACTGTCTCAGGTCCTCTTGCATGATTTGAAAGTCTTTTGGTAGACGCGAGGGGCGTACGCCCTCTTTCCGCTGGATTGCTTCCATGACCCTAACGAAAGAGCTGGCATGCATAAAGGAATAACGGCTGACGGTGATGATTCCGTATCCCATGGACGCAAGCGCATTCTTGCGTTCCTCATCGATGGCGCGGTCTTCTTCCGCGTCATGATAAAAACCGTTGTATTCAATGTCTGTGCGAGATTTCTTTAGATACGCATCCATAAAGAACTTTTTGCGTCTCGTGAGATTCTTTGCGGCGGCGGTGACCTGCACCTCGTAATCGGTCTCAATTCCCTTAATACCAAGCCCTCCTTCGCTTTTGGGCAGCGTTAGCATCATGACAAATGCCGTTTCCATGGGAGACCGGCATCCGTCGCGTACACATTGGATCGCCTTTCGGGCAAGGGCCAAACCGTCGCATCTGGTAATGGAATTAAAGAACTGCTTTAACCTCTCGGTCGAGGTGAGCGCGAAACGCTCGTTATAAGAGGTGGAAGAGCCGGTTCCAAGGGAGTAAGCGCTGCACAATTCAAAGTAGTACTCCACCAGTTCGCGAAAAGGGAGATAGGTGGCGGCTTGAAGTGCGCAAAGCTCAACGCCAACAATGAAGATGCCATCTTCAAGCTCTATAAAGCGTGAGTTCGAGAATCGTTTTGACGAAACGTGGCATTGACAGTTCATTGCATAGCGCGCATTCCTGCGATCAAACACCATCACCTCGAGGGAATCATTTGCGCCGAGGGAAACATCATGTTTGGCGAGCCATTCTGCGGCTGCGTCGAGGAGTGCTCCGCTGGGGCATGATCCGTAAATTGTGGCAGGACTACAGGGCTCGGTGTCTTTCGCAGATACCGAATGCGCGGTCTGGTAGACCGTTTTCGCCGTGGTATGTGACAATACGATACTCATGGTATATATTGTGTCAGCTAATGCCGTGTTGATGGCGCTGAGTGGAAAAGTCGTTTTAGAGGTCTAACCGAATGCTGTCCAAAAGCTTGACGCAATTATGGGTTGGTATGCCCTAAATAAAAGTTTTCGCAGCTTAGCTATGGCATATAAATACTCAATTGCTGCACATTTGATATCGATGCATTACCATCCGATAACGAATTACGTGTCGGGAATTGGTCGAAATCGTTCAAAATGAGGGTTCAGAATTTGTGATGGCAGATCTATCTGTGGAACGTAGGGCGGCCCCGCTGCGGGGTTTCCCGCTGCTGGGCCGCTCGTGAACGGGGCCATGCTTGTCGTAGACGTTTCTACTTGGCAAACAGGTTCTTGAGGTTGAACTCGGCTTGGACGGTGCGGAGCATGAGGTCGGTGTCGTCGAGGCCCAGATGCTGCTCGTTGGCGTCGGCGGCGAGGGTTCCACGGCGGCGCGCCCAGTTCTCGAGCGCGGCGGGCGTGGACTCGCGGGGGAGCGAGCGCACGTCGGCATCCAGGCTGCGGCAGATCTGGCGCGAGTCGATGACGATGATCTTGCCGGCGCGGCGTGCCTCGGCGTAACCGTCCAGGTGGATCTTGAACCAACTGTCCTCAAAGGCGGCGTTGTGCGCCATGTACGGGTACTTCTTCATAAGCTTGAGCAGCTGCTTCTGCAGTTCCTTGTTCTCGCGGAACGGCTTTTTGCCGTCGATGTCGTCCCAGGTGATGTGGTGGATATTCGACAACGGCACATCCTCGCCGCGGTAGATATCGGGCAGGCCGCAGTAGTGTGCCTCGGCGTCGTGCGGGACGGCGTCGCTGGTGAGCTCCATGATTTCCCAACCCACATTGATGATATAACCGCGCTCGGGTGCACGGCCGGTGGTCTCGATGTCGATACCGAGCACGGTGCCCTGGATGGGCTTGCGGGCGTAGGCCACGCCGAGCGCGTCGCGGTCGCCGCGGATCTCGCGCATGACCGACGCGGCGGTGCGCTTTTGCATCTTACCGATGGCGGTGCAGGTGTCGGCATCGGACAGGCCGCGCGAAAGCGTCGCGGGCGTCACGTTGCGCAGGCGCGCCTCGCCAATCTGGTCGCACAGGTCGCGGTTGCGGTCAGCCAGGTCGCGCACGGTGGCAAAGTCGAAGCTGGGGTCGCCCTCGGCGGTAAAGTACTCGGTTTCGAGCACCTTAAGGGCCTCCTCGCCCTTCTGGCGCTCGGATTCCATGGCGCCGTGATCGCCATAGATAAACATGGGAATAAACGGCTGGCGCTCGTATTCGAGTGCTTGTGAAACGTTCATATAACTGCTCCTTGGATGGGCCGCGTCGTGCGGTTCAGGGTCATTAAGATGTGGCGAGATGATAGTTTACCATGGGCAACTATTGGCATCGCGCCTAGGACAACTACAATACCCTAGTTGACCGCTAGGACTTTTACAATGCTGCCGAAAGACATGAAAGGTTCCATCCGTCATGGATTTGCTGATTGATATTCTGCTCGACGCCGGCAAGGACACGCTCTCGCTGGCGCCGTTTTTGTTGGTGACGTATCTTGCTCTCGAGACACTTGAGCACGTTGCGGGCGACCGCGTCAACGGCGCTATCAAGCGCGCCGGCGCTGCGGGTCCCGTGGCTGGCTCGCTGCTGGGCATTGTGCCGCAGTGCGGATTTTCGGCCATGGCAGCAACGCTGTACGCCGGCCGTGTCGTGACGCTGGGCACGCTGGTCGCCGTGTTCCTCTCGACCTCCGATGAGATGCTGCCGCTGTTGCTCGCCGAGCAGGTGCCCGTGCAGACCATGGCGATGCTTTTGGCTTCGAAGGCACTGATCGCGCTGGTCACGGGCTTTATCGTGGACGCGGCTATCCGCGGCCTTCGTCGTAATGCCCGCGCGCATGCGGCGATTCGCCGTACCGTGCTGGGGACCGCTGCCAATCCGGCTCATGTGAACTGCGCGCACGACGACCATACCGGGGGCGACATCATTGATGAAGTGGCCGAGGCGGGCGTGAGCGCCGACCACATCCACGAGTTGTGCGAGCGCGACCATTGCGGTTGCGATGATGATGAAGATGAACACGAGCGCGACCACGGACACGGCCATGACCACGGTCACGCAGGCGAGCATGAGCACCACCACGGCCATGGGCACGACCACGGTCACTCCCACGAAGGTGCGCCCGTCCTGTCGATTATCCGCAGCGCGATCTCGCACACCGTACAGGTTTCGGTTTTTATTTTCCTGGTGACGCTGATTCTAGTTGCCGTGCTCGAGACCTTCGGAGAGTCCGCGATCGAGCAGTTCCTGCGTGGCAACGAGACGCTCGCCGTCTTGGGCTCGGCACTCGTCGGCCTGATCCCCAACTGCTCGGCCAGCGTGGTCATTACGCAGCTGTACCTGGAGGGCGCGCTACAGCTGGCGCCGATGCTCGCCGGCACGCTCATTTCCGCCGGCGTGGGCTATCTTGTCCTGTTCCGCACCAACCGCAGCGCTCGTGAAAACGCCGTGTTCCTGGTCATGATGTACGTCATCGGCGCCGGCTGGGGCCTTATCCTATCCGCCTTCGGCCTCTAAGTAGGCTTAAAAAATGGGCTTCAAATAGCCATGCTCGGCGCCTGCGCAATGCGGCGACGCATGGCATTTTGAAGCCCGTTTTTTGTTGAGCCATGGATTCCGAGCGCTCACACCGCTCAAAACAAAAAGGTAGATTTCCGGGCATGTCCCGAAAATCTACCTTGGTTAGCGCAGCAGCTCGGTGAGGTTGCGCTTAAAGCGGGCACGGTCTTCGCTGGTAAATGCCGCCGGACCGCGAGTGCGACCGCCGGCGCGGCGCACCTTCTTTTCCTCGTGGCGAATAAACAGTTGCATGTCGATGGTCGCCTTATCGTAGACGCGCCCGCGTACGCCGATGGCGGCGGCATCGCGCCCGAGCACCATGCTCGCCAAGCCAATGTCCTGCGTCACGACTACGTCGCCCGCCTGCAGGCGTTCGACAATGGCAAAGTCGGCGCTGTCGGCGCCCACGCTCACATCGAGCGTCGTGACCCAAAATCCGCGTCGCGCATGCTCGACGTCGCGCGGATCGTCGCGGCGAATGTGGCGTTCCAGGTTCTGTGTGCTGTTGCCGGCGATAACGACGGCGACGCCCGCCCGCCGCGCGCAGTCAATCGACTCGCGCGTGACCGGGCAGGCGTCTGCATCAATAAAGAGCGTTCGCGGCATCTAGTGCACCAGTTTGCCAAATTGAATAGCGCGAACAATCAGCGTTACGCCAAACACCAGCAGTGCGGCGCCGCTAAAGATGACGAGCATCTTGGCCGACCACAGCGGATAGATAAACACGAACATGCCGGCGATGATGGAGAGCGCGCCGCTCAGGATGGCGAGGGCACGGTTGGACGAAAGCTCGGACTCCAGAATGGACATGACACCTTCGACGATCCAGCCAAAGCCGGCCACGATAACCACCATCGTGGTGAGCGTCGCGGTCGAGAAGGCCTGGTTGCGCAGGATTATGACGCCGCCCAAGATAATGAGTAGGTTGGAGATGATGCTCGTCACGCGCCAGCCGGTGGGCAGCAGTGGCTCGAAAACAGCGGTAAACAGCCTGATCGCGGCCGTGATCACAAAGTAGAAGCCCAAGACGGTCGTTAAGAAGACGAGGGACTTGGCGGGCGCAAACAGCAGTGCGATGCCGGCGACGAGCGCCAAGACGCCCGTGATGGCGTAAATCCAGCGCACGGCCTTGACGGCCTTGCCTGCCATGCTTTTCTCGTCAAATCCAAACTGGCTCGATTTTTGGTCATCATTCTTAAAGATGCCCATAATGTCTCCTTTCCGTGCGGCGTAAGCCTTGATCGTTACGACCAGTATCGCCTAAAGGCGCTGACGTATGGGTCGGGGAGGGTGAAACGTAACCCAAAGGCCCCGAATTGTTTCCGTTGTTCCCCACGTCGCGATTTTCTATTCAACAGGTGTAGAACATTGCAGCCCTGTTCGTTATTGCCTACGTTTTAGGATAGATTTTCCTAAGGACAATTGGCTTGTATTGGGGGTCCCTATGAACGAAGCAGTTCCCGAGGCACCGTCGAGTGTCGAATCGATGGCAGAGCAGGGTTGCGAAAAGCTCGGCTTGGACGCGTTTGATGCGTTGGTTCGCCGCGCCCGCACGTGCCGCCGTTTTGACGAGTCCATGCGCGTGCCGCGCGAGTTTTTGCTCGAGCTGGCGGAGCTGGCGCACCTGACCCCGTGTGGTGCCAATGCTCAGCGTCTTCGTCTTCATGTGGTGAGCGGTGCCGAGGATTGCGCGCGTGTATTTGACGAGCTCGCATGGGCCGGCGCACTTAAGGATTGGCCGGGTCCTGCCGAGGGCGAGCGCCCGACCGGCTACATCGCGATTCTGGCCGAGCGCGCCGTTCCGGGCAAGCCCGCCGCTCCCATTACCGATGTCGACACAGGCATTGCCGCGCAGACGATGATGCTCGCCGCCCGCAGCGCCACGCCCGAGGTGGCAGCCTGCATGTTCAAGGCCTTTACGCCCCATGCGATCGATGCCATGGGGCTCGATAACGACAAGTATGAGCTCAAGCTGATCATGGCCTTTGGCGTTCCGGCCGAGACACAGGTGATCGATGCGATCGATTCCAACCCCGACGGCTCCATCAATTATTGGCGCGACGAGGCGCGGGTGCACCACGTACCCAAGCGTCCGCTTGCCGACGTGCTGCTGTAGTTGTGCGTCGTTGCGGTGCAATCCGGCGGCAAAATCACCACAAAGGCTCCTGTCCCCTTTGTGGTGGTACGAGGGGAGGGTGTGTGGCAGATCTGTATTTGGTGCGGCATGGGCAGACTGAGCTCAATGTGCAGAGCATTTTGCAGGGCTGGCACGATTCGCCGCTTACGGCGCGCGGGCGCGAGCAGGCGCTGACGGCGCGTACGGCGTTTGCGGCGCGTGGCGTGGCCTTTGATCATGTGTATTCCTCGCCGTTGGGCCGGGCGCGGCATACGGCCGAGCTTATCGTTGGCGAGGGCCGTTCCATTGAGCTGGTCGATGACCTGCGTGAGTGGCATTTTGGCTCGCTGGAGGGCACATCAAATCGCGATATGCCGCCGCAGCCCTGGGGTGATTATCCGGTGGCCTTTGGTGGCGAGTCTGAAGGCGAGCTACGGGCGCGCATGGTCGCGGCGCTGTCCCGCATCATGGCCAGGCCGCAGCACGACTGCGTGCTGGCGGTTTCCCACGGCTCAGCCTGCCAGGAGTTTCTTGAGTATGTGACTGGCGGGGGAGAGCTGCCCGACAACGGTGCCGTGCTTCATTTTGGCTATTGCGACGGGGCGTTTTCGCTCTTGGGTTGGTAACGAACGAAAGGACCCCTATGAATAAAGATCTGTATCTGGTCCGTCATGGACAGACGATATTCAACCTTAAGCGTATCATTCAGGGGTGGAGTGACTCGCCGCTTACGCAGTTGGGTTGCGACCAGGCGGCGCGCGCCGGCATGTTTTTACGTGCGCGCGGCATTGAGCCCGATCATGCCTACACCTCCACGCTTCATCGCACCGAGCAGACTATCGCCAACTTGTGGCCGGGCTTGGCGTACGAGCGCCTGGACGGCCTGCGTGAGTGGTTCTTTGGCGACTTTGAGGCCGAGCGCGTGATGCTTATGCCCGAGCGCCCGTGGCGCGATTTCTATCGTCAATTTGGCGGCGAGGGTCAGATCCAGGTGCGCGAGCGCATGGTGGCGACGCTGACCGAACTCATGCAGCGTCCGGACCATACGTGCGTGCTCGCGGTAAGCCATGGCTCGGCTATCAAGGAGTTTTTGGACCACGTGAGGGGTGCGGCGGCTGACGAGCGCGATCGCGTGCCGGGCAACTGCTCGGTGCTGCATTTCGTATTTGACGACGAGGCCGGTACGTTTGAACTGGTTGAGATTTTTACGCAGGAGGACTACGCGCGCGAGCTGGGGCTTGAACCGCTCGTGGCTACTGCGGGTCCGCAGCGCGGATAACGCGAGCGTGGCGGCACGGGTCGCCGGCATAACTTCTCGACGCAAAAGGGGCGGAGATGCATGTACCTGCTGCATCTCCGCCCCCTGTTTGTTGGGCTGCCGATTTTTGTGCCGGGCGGTTTGGTCTTGCTAGAACCGTGCGACCTGGTGCGTGAGCAGACCCGTTGGAACCTGCGGCGCGGCGCCGCTGACCTGCGCGGCGGGGAAGAGCACGGCAACGGTAAAGTTGAACGGCTCCTTGCCGGTGTACGTTCCGGCGGCACGGGCCTCATCGGCCAGCAGCTGCGACGCTCCGGTCAGAGCGGCGGCGTAGGCGGGGTCATCGGCCAGTGCCGGCTCCGGCGCCTGGTCGAGCATGGCGCGAATGGCGCCGACAGCGTCCTCGCGCTTGACCTCCCACACGCGGTGCGTAATGCCCGCGGGGTCGGTGACGGCGTAGAGCGACGCGCCCTCTTTGGCGGCGCCCAGGATGATGTCCATGACGGGCGATGCCTCGTAGGAGAGCGACACGGGGCGCGGCTGAACTTTGAGTTCGGCGATCGCGCGCGCGGCGGCGGCCACGTCAGCGCTGGCATCGCCCTTGCCGCCCGCAAGTACACTCGTCGGGCAGATCGCCACGACACCCGTCACGCGTCCCGGCTCGCCCGAGCACTCGTACACGTAATACGCCGCACCCGGGTCCTTGAGCATCAGACCATCGGCAATGGCTCCGCGCAGAGCATCGTTGCCGCTCAGGACGCTGCCCATTGCAGGCAGCGCCTCGAGCACGCGGTCCTGAGCCGGGCGGATGCAGGGAAACGGAAGTGCTTTCATGGGCGGTCCTAACGCACGAGTCGGTTTGTTCGCGGCTTATTATGCCCCAACTTGGCCATCCGCGCCCCAGAGCGTGTTATCGGCGAGCGCGATCAGCACCTGCTGGCAGCGAACGATGTCGGCGTGGGTCACATATTCGTTGGGCTTGTGCGCGAGTGCGAGCGACCCGGGACCGTAGCTCATGCAATTGCGGTTGCCTGTCTTGCCGGCAATGACGGCGGTGTCGGTGTAGCCGGTAAAGAAGCCGACGGTCGTGTCCGCGTCCGTCACGTCATCTGCGGCACGCTTGAGCGCTGCTAGAAGGGGAGAGTTCGGGTCGCGCTCGATGGCGGGGCGGTCGCCCGTCACGATGTAGCTACCATGGCAACCGGGAACGGCGGCTTCGGCGACGGCGATGGCCTGCTCTACCATGCGCGTCGCGGCGGCCGTATCGGTCGGCGGGGTCAGGCGCATGTCGACCCAGACTTTGGCGCGGTCGGGTACGACGTAGGGGCGATATCCGCCCTCGATTTGGCCAAACGTGATGGTCGAAGGCCCCAGCTCATCGTGCACGGGCAGCGCCACAAACGCGCGACGGAGCGAACACACGACCTCGGCCATGGCGGCGACGGCATCCGCGCCCTTCCACGGCTGGCTCGCATGCGCTGTCACGCCAGCCATTTCAATCTCGAACCACGTACGCCCCTTGTGCGCCACCTGAATCTGTCCGTCGGTGGGCTCGGTATCCAACACCCATTCGCGCGAACCGACCCAGCCGGCATCGATCGCGGCCTCTGAGCCACGCATAAAGTCTTCCTCGTCGACCGAGCAGATGAGCGAAAAGCCGCGACGCGGCAGCGCGCCATCCGCCACCACGCGCTCGAGCGTATGGACCAGCGCGGCAATGGCGCAGGCCAGGCCACCCTTCATATCGCAGGCACCGCGGCCGTAGAGCTTGCCGTCGCGCACGACCGCCCCGAGCGGCGTAATGTCCGCGTCCCAGCCGTCGCCCAAGGTGACTGTATCCATGTGGCAGATGTAGACGAGCCGTGGCTCGTCGCTCAAACCGGGCACGGTGACCATAAGGTTGCGGCGCCCGGGGAGTACTTCGAGCTCTGCAATCTGCACGGCATCGAGTACCGGATGGCTCAGCTGCGCCAATCGTTCCTCAATCAACGCTTTGATATAGCGTTCAATCTCGCCCTCATACGCACCTGGGTCGGAACTGTCGATCCGCACGAGCCCTTGCGTAAGCCGCCAAGCAAAATCTGTATCAACCATAGGCACCTCACAGATAGTTAGGTCAACATACAGATTGTATGCCAAGAAGCGGCTCGGTGCATTTAATGGAGGGCTCACAAAAACGGGGACGCCTCTCGTGCGAAAGGCGCCCCCGCGGGCATTCAATGTCAGCGACGGGCAGGCCACATGGGGAACTGCCCGTCAGATCAGCCGGCGCTATTTGATCACGCGCACGCGATACATCGACGGAATCTGCTTGAGCGCCTCGATGGTGCTGCTGTCCAGGTGCTCGTCGGTGTCGAACATGGTGTAGGCGTTCTCGCCAGCGGACTCGTTGGTCATACGCTGCACGTTGGCATTGTCCTTGGCCAGGATCGCCGTGATCTGGCCGATCATGTTGGGCACGTTGGCGTGCAGGCAGGCAATGCGGCTTGCGGCGCGCGCCTTGCCCATGCTGCAGGCGGGGTAGTTGACGCTGTGTGCGATGTTGCCGTTCTCCAGGTAATCCTTGAGCTCGCTGATGGCCATGTCGGCGCAGTTGGCCTCGGCCTCGCCAGTGCCGGCGCCCGAGTGCGTGGTGATAAACGTGTTGGGCATCTTGACGGTCTTGGGCGTGGCAAAGTCGCAGCTAAACCAGCTGAGCTTGCCCTCGCGCAGGGCAGCGTCGACGGCATCCTCGTCAATGATGGTTTCGCGCGCGTAGTTGATGAGCACGGCGTCGGGTGCCAGCAGGTTAATCTGCTCGGTGCTAATCATACCGATGGTGTCTGCCTTGCTGGGCACGTGCACGGTGAGGTAGTCGCAGCCGCGGCATAGATCCTCGAGCGTGCCCACGCGCTGCACCTCGCGGCTCAGCACCCACGCGTGCTCGACGGAAATGAACGGGTCGTAGCCGTAGACATCCATGCCCAGGTCGACGCAGGCGTTGGCGACCTTGGAGCCTACGTTGCCCAGACCGATGACGCCGATGCGCTTGCCTTTAAGCTCGCGGCCCACAAAGGCCTTCTTGGCCTTTTCGGCATCGACCTGAATCTCGGGGTCGTCGGCGTTGTCGCGCACCCAGTTCATCGACTGTACTACGCCGCGGCTCGAGAGCACCAGCATGCCCAGGACGAGCTCCTTGACGGCATTGCTATTGGCGCCAGGGGAGTTAAAGACGACGACGCCCTTCTTGGCGTACTCCTCGACGGGGATGTTGTTGACGCCGGCGCCGCAGCGGGCGATGGCGCGGATGCCCTCGGGCAGCTCGTAGCCGTGCAGGTCGGTCGAGCGCATCAGGATCGCGTCGGCCTCCTCGGCGGTGCTTACAAATTCGTAGCCTTCGCCAAACTCGACTTTGCCGTCTTTGGTGATGTCGTCGATGGTCTTAATCTTGCGCATGAAAAACTCCTTAGCTGGTTTGTTTAAAACAAGTGGTTTGAAGTGGCTGATCGGCCCGCGTGCTGCGGGCTAGTTAGATCGCTGGCTCAAACCGTGCTGCGCTTCGAAGTCCTTCATGTACGTGGCCAGTGCCTGCACGTCTTCCATGGTTACGGCGTTGTAGACGCTGGCGCGCATGCCGCCCACCAGGCGATGACCCTTGACGTTTTGAATCTGGTGCTCGGCCGCACCTGCGACAAAGGCCGCGTCGAGCTCGGCGTCGTCGGTGCGGAAGGTGACGTTGGCGATGGAGCGGCTGTCGGCCTGTGTGGTGCCATGAAACAGCATGCTGTGCTCGAGCAGGTTGTAGAGCAGGTTGGCCTTGGCCCAGTTGCGCTCGGCCATGGCGGCAAGTCCGCCGGTCTCCTCGACCCACCGGAACACCTTGCCGCACACGTAGATGCCAAAGGTGTTGGGCGTGTTGAGCATGGAGCCCTTGGCGGCCTGGGCCTTAAGGTCCATGTACTGCGGCGTCTGCGCAAAGGCGGGGCCGTCGGCGATGAGGTCGTCGCGCACGATAACCACGGTCACGCCCGCGGCGCCGGCGTTTTTCTGCGCGCCGGCGTAGATGAGCCCGTAGCGCTCAACATCGAGCGGCTGCGACAAAAAGCAGCTCGAGACATCTGCGACCAGCGGTACGTCGCCGCAAGCGGGCAGCTCGTGGTACATGGTGCCAAAGATGGTGTTGTTCTGGCAGATGTAAACGTAGTCGAGCCCGTCGCTCGCGGCCTCGGCGGCAATGCGAGCGTTGATGTCGGCCATGTCGGGGATGCGGTCGAAGTTGGTGTCCTCGGAGCTCGCGAGCAGCACGGCCTCGCCGTACTTGTCGGCTTCTTTGTATGCCTTGTTGGCAAAGTTGCCGGTCACGATGTAGCCGGCGCGGCCGCGGCGCATGAGGTTCATGGGGATGCCCGCAAACTGCAGCGTGGCGCCGCCCTGCAAAAACAGGACGCGGTAGTTGTTGGGGATGCTCAGCAGGCGACGCAGGGTTACCTCGGCGTCGTCGATGATCTGTTGGTACATGCTAGATCGATGGCTCATCTCGAGCACGGACATGCCGCAACCGCGGTAGTCCATCATCTCGTCGGCGATCTCGGCGAGCACGCTTGTAGGCAGTGCGGCCGGGCCAGCTGAGAAGTTGTGCACACGTGCCATCTTCTAGTTCCCCCTCGTAGTCGTTTGAACGTTCGGGATACTTTAGCACAGTGCAGCGTCAGGCGCGACCGCATCACAGCAAAACCCGAGCGCGCCGCTATGATTTACAGGATGGTTACATGGGGGAGGGCTTATCTCGAGGCTCGCATCCGATCCGCCTCGGCCTTCGCTTGTTTCCAGGGGCGCACACGACCGTTGGTGAGGTCGTCGTAACCATGAGCGATGGTACGTTGAATGTGATCTTCGCGTTCCTGAATGGTAGTTAGCGCGCGCGTCTGATCAGAAATAGGCTTTACGACAGGCATACGAAACTCCTTACATAGAAGCATATGTATAACTCTATGTTGAATATAGCGGAGGATGGCGTTGGGCGTGTGCGTGCCTGCATTCGTAAGCGCGTTTATCTGGCAAGTGTGATTTGGGGCGACCTCGTCAAAGCTTCTGAGCTGCGAAAATGACCGTTAACCGGATTTAATTTTGTTGCTCAACATTTGACACTCTGGGCGTGGTAACTTTTTTACCAACAGGTATGATTATTGTCATGTGCGCCGCGCCTGCCTGCCGGGTTGCGGCGCACTTGTGACAGCCTTTGACACCCTTGGAGCGTGTACTGTGGATGTAACCACAAAAAGCGTTCGGGGGGGGGGTGCTCACCCGCGAGCAATTCCTCCCGCATGAGATGCGCATCGTCGCTGCCCTTCGTATGCAGGGCGCAAGCGACGAGCAGGTCATTGTACGCGTAAAGAGCGAGAACCTCTTTCAATATCCCACGGAGCGCATGGTCGCCAACCGCGCAACCGTGTGCCTTCGCCGCCTTGACGCCATGGTGCCCACGGACGCCGTATGCGCCGCGCGCGGCATCGACCCCAAAACCGCCGTCGAGGCTGCGTCATCCCTAACCAGGCTCATGGCATCCGGCACTCCCACGCAGGCGGACCAGGCCATCTTCTACAGCATGATCTGCCGCTACGATATCGTGCGCGAGCTCGTGCTCGTCGAGGTAGGGGAGCGCCTACAAAACTTCGATTATGCCTTTACGGCGGTTGACCTCAACGCCTTTATGACACGCTTTACCACGGAGTATCCGGACGCGGCCCGCTGGACTGAGACCACGGTCAAGCGCATTAAGGGCTCGCTCCGCCAGACGCTCCGCCATGCCGGCCTTATCGGCGAGGGCCAGGGCCCGGAGTCCGAGCGCCTGTCACCACTCTTCCTCGATTCCGATGTCGAGCGAGCCTTGGTTCAGCTGGGCGAGCAGTCGCTTATCGCGGCCCTTACCGGCAGGGCGGTGATGTAGCGTGGCTCCCGTCAAAAGCGCCGTCGACCCTGTTATCACCCCGGCGACCGATCTCACCACCAATATCGGCATCCATTCCCGCAAGAGCGTCGTGGCGGCGCATGCCCGCTCCGAGCGCGCCTGTCAGGAATTTGAGCGCCGTGCGCAGCTTCTGCGCGAGTGTCTGTGCAGCGAGGACTTTTTGGCCAACAAGGGCATAGGCAATGAGATCGGCTTCCACACTTTTTGCTATGACCCCGCGCTGGAGTTTGAGGCGCGTGCATTATTTGACGCCCTTTCACGCGATGCCGAGGCCGACAAGCTTCCGTGCACGCTCAAGGTCGTGAACCTTTACGACGCCGTGCTGGCAATTCTCGAAAAGCGCCGTGTCCTCAAGGCTATCCCGCACCAAGAGGAGCGCCGCGGTACCCAGCGCGTGCTCGAGGACGTGGCCAAGTTCGCCTCGCCCGAGAAAGTCGCTGCGTACATCCTTGAGCAGACCGAGCCGCACGCGCCTGGAGACGTCGTTTTCCTCACCGGCGCGGGCGAGGTTTTCCCGTTCTTTCGCATACATACGCTTCTCCACTGCATGCTTGCGGATTTTGATGAGGTGCCTGTGGTCGCCGCCTATCCGGGCAGTTTCAACGGCTCTTCTTTCCAGCTCTTTAACCGTCTGCCGGCCGACAACTACTACCGCGCCATCGATATCTCGTAAGCACGGCTCCCCGCAGGCAAGTCCCTGCCGCCGGTAACAACCCTTTGCCATAACGTTCCCAAACCCAAAGGAGCACCCATGGACAACACGATCATTCGCGACCTCTTTGCTAAAGACATCAACCGCTCCATCAACGGCGTGGTCAAGGTCCAGGATTCAAAAGATGGGTCCATCCGCCAGGAGCTTGACGAGTACGTGGTGACGCGCGAGTTGCAGAGGCACTTTGCCACGTTCTTCAAGGCCTACGGCGATGCCATCGATGTGCCCACCGACAAGATCGGCGTGTGGGTCAGTGGTTTCTTCGGTTCAGGTAAATCGCACTTCCTCAAGATGCTGAGCTACCTGCTCGAGAATCGCCAGATCGGCGGTAAGAGCGCCATCCGCTACTTTGACGGCAAGATCGTCGACCCCATGGTCGAGGCTGCCATGGAGCGCGCCTGCTCGGTGTCCACGCAGGCCATCCTCTTTAACATCGATAGCAAGGCGGGCCAGTGGAAGCAGGGCGATACGGCTCCCACGGCGCTGCTTCGCGGCTTTGAGCGCATGTTCTACGAGGCGCGCGGCTTCTATGGCGAGGACCTAAAGCTTGCAAAGCTCGAGGAACACATCGATTCCCTGGGCAAGACCCAGGAGTTCCGCGAGGCCTTTGAGCGCGTCAACGGCGAGTCCTGGCTCCAGACCCGCGACACCTACAGCTACTTTGAGGACGACGTCGTCGAGGTGCTGCAGAGCGTGCTCGGCATGAGCGAAAAGGCCGCATGGAACTGGCTTGAGGGTTCTGAGGACGAGGTTTTGGCCCCCGATGTCTTTGCCAAAAAGGTCAAGGACTACGTAGACGCTCAGGCAGCGGCCCACGGCGGCAACTTCCGTTTGCTCTTTATGGTCGACGAGGTGGGTCAGTTTATTACAAACGACAAGGACCCAAGCCTTATGCTGAGCCTTCAGACCATCGTCGAGGAGCTGGGCGCCGCCTGCGGTGGCCGCGTGTGGGTGATGGTCACGAGCCAGGAGGCCATCGACAACCTGAGCCTGCCCGTGGGCAACGACTTTTCTAAGATCCAAGGCCGCTTCAATACCCGCCTTTCGCTCTCCAGCTCCAGCGTGGACGAGGTTATCCAGCGCCGTGTGCTCGAGAAAACCGCGCCGGCGGCCGATATGCTTGCACAGGTCTACGAGCAAGACGCCGCCGTCCTCAAAAACAACTTTACCTTTGAGGGTGGCTCGCGCTCCGACCTTGCCGGTTTCGCCAACTCCAAGGATTTTGTGGCCAGCTACCCGTTTGTGGGCTACCAGTTTAAGCTTCTGCCCGACGTGATGACCGAGGTACGCAAGCACGGTGTTAAGGCCAAGCACATGTCCACGGGCGAGCGCTCCATGCTGAGCGCGTTTCAGGAGAGCGCTCAGGCCATCCAGCATGACCAGACTGGTGCACTCGTGCCGTTCTGGCGCTTCTTCGACACAATCTCCAAGGATTTGGAGCACGGCATCATTCAGGTCGTCGTCTGTGCGGAGCGCGCGGCTGAAAACGCAGAGGGTCTTGAGAGCTACGATGTCCGGGTGCTTAAGCTCCTGTACTTGATCCGCTACATCGGCTACGTCAAGGCCACGGTCGAGAACATCTCCATCCTTATGATCGATAGCCTGGACGTGGACAAGCGCGCCCTTAAGGACCGCGTCAAGGAATCTCTCGCCCGCTTGGAGCGCGAGAGCTACGTGGCACGCCAGGGCGATACCTATAGCTTCCTCACCGACGAGGAGCAGGAGATAGCGCAGGAGATCGCACGCACCCCGATCGACAACGCGAAGGTGATTGAGTACATCAAGAAGCGCCTGTTCGAAAGCATCTACACTGCGCGCAAACTCAACCGCGGGGCCAACGACTTTCCGTTTGACCGCTATGTGGACGGCTCAATCCACGGTACCAGCATGGGCGGCATGGAACTTTCCGTGGTGACCATGGCCAGCGATCTGGGCCGTTCGGACGATGCCGAGCTGGCATTGAAATCCGTGGATAAGGCCATCGTGGCCTTGAGCGACGAGGTGGATTATTGGGCCCCACTCGTCAACGCCGCTAAGATTCGCAAGTACGCCCAGACGCGCAATCTGCAGGAGCTACCGCCGAGTACCCGCCAGATTGTCGAGGCCAAAATGCGCGAGAAGGACTTTAACGAGAAAGAGGCTGACGCCCTTTTGGCTGAGGCGGTGCTCCATGCACGATGCGCCGTCAACGGGCGCATGATTGAGATCCGTGCTGCCAAACCCGCTCAGGTCTTTGAGCAGGTGCTGGCGCAGCTGTGCGATGTGGTCTTTGAAAAGGCCGACTATATCGGCGCGCCGGTCACGAGCGATTCCGATATTCGCTCTACTCTGGTGGGCAACGTTCAAGTGGGGCTCGCTGGCATGGACGCGGGCAATACGCGTGCGCTCAAAGAGGTCGAGGACTACCTCAAAGTGCAGCACCAGCGCCACCTGGATACCGCTATGGGCGATATCCAGCGCCAGTACCAGCAAAGGCCCTTTGGCTGGCGCGAGGTCGACATCGCAAATGTGGTGGCGCAGCTTGTGGTGGAGCAGCGCGCGCAGGTGCTGTTTGGCGGTCAGACGGTTCAAGCTAACGACAGCCGCATGGTGGCGCTCCTGCGCAAGGATGCCGATAAGGCCCAGGTGCGCTTGCGCATGCGCATGAGCGACCGGTTGCTACGCGCCACGGACGAACTCATGTGTGACCTGTTTGATCTCAAGACCGTGCCCTCCAACGAGGATAAGCTCGTGGCCGAGCTCAAGGAGCGCCTTGAGGGCTTGCGCGAGGCGTGCCTCGCCATGGCACGCGACTACTACACGGGCATCAAGCCGGCCTACCCGTATCCCGGTGAGGACGAGTGCGAGAAGATGCGCTCGGAGGTGGCCGACGTCCTTAAGGACCAGAACGAGGCCGAGGCGTTCTTGACCACGTTCACCAAGCATGAGGAGCGTTTGCTCGATGCCAAGGAAGACTTTGACAAGGTGGTTGAGTTCTTCGAGTCCAATCAACGAACAGCGTTTGACCACGCCAGGGATTTCTTGAACCGCACCGAGGGTATCGAGTATGCCTCCGATGACATTCCCGGTGCGGTGGAGAACGTGGCAACGGTTCGTGAGATCCTCAAAGATCCCAAGCCCTACGGCCGTATTAAAGACCTGCAGCCGCTTATGGATCCCGTCGAGGATGACATGAAAAAGCTGTTGGGCATCCGCCGCAATGAGTTTTTGTGTCGCATCGAGAGCGATCTGCAAGACCTGCGGGCGCAGGCCGAGAGTCAAAAGGGCTTTGTCAATCAGGCCAAGGACGCCATAGCAGACGCCGGCACTAAATACGAGTCGTTCAAAAACCGTGCCCACAGCGCTCAAAGTCTCAACGAACTGAGCGTTGTTGCAACTAACTGGGGCGACTGGCTCAGTGCGGCGGCCAACGAGATGTACGACGCTGTGGATGAGGCCCGCGTGCGTATGGACAACGAGCGCCGCACCACCGAGGTCATGAGTACGGGCGAGGTGGTCAAGAAGGTCTCCAACAAGGGCGTCGCATCGTCTGCTCCCGTGCCCGCGCCCAAGCCCCAGCGCAAGATCAAGACTGTGCGCCGCGCCGATCTGGTCAAGCCGAGTCGTCTCTTGTCCGCAGAGGACGTGGAGCGCTACGTGGACGACCTGCGCTCCCGCCTTATGCAGGCGCTCGCTGCAAACGACGAGATCCGTATCAACTAACCCGCGGAGCCACCGGTGCCAAAGCGCGCACCGGTGGCTTATGGCGTTTAGAAAGGCTCATCAACCATGAACGATTCTGCTCTTAAGAGCTTCTGCACCTGGGCCCGTACGGAGCTCATCAAAGGCGTGGAGGCGCAGATGGTGCGCTACGGCATCACCGAACCTGCACCCGCGCCCGTTGGGTCCGAGACCGTCAACGGCCTGCCCCTAAGTCCGGCTGAGATTGAGCAACGCGACGAACTGCTGCGCATGCAGGCAGAGGTGGGTCACGAGGCGCTGCACGACCGTGCGGCCTACACCTGGTTCAACCGCATCGTGGCCATTCGCTTCATGGATGCATGCGGATGGCTTCCCAGCCGTATGCGCATGCTAAGTCGCGCGGACGGCAGCCATGGCAGCGAGGCCGTGGAGAACGCACTGGACGTGGAAATAACGACGGCCGATACCGATCGCATAGCCGAGCTCAAGATGGCGGGCTTGGATGAACCGTTGTGGCGCTACCTGTTTGTTGCTCAGTGCGAGGAGCTTGCCGATTGCCTGCCGGGCGTCTTTGAACGCGTGGGCGGAGCCATGGAGCTGCTGTTGCCCCAGGGCCTCATGATGGCTGACAGTGTGGTGGGCAAACTCAATGCCGTCCTCACTGACGAGGACTGGCGCGAGGGCGTAACCGTTCTGGGCTGGATGTATCAGTACTACAATGCCGACGTTAAAGACGAGTTCTTCAAGTCCAAGCGCAAGGCAGCAGCGGCGGACATCGCGACCGCCACGCAGCTCTTCACCCCCGAGTGGATCGTGCGCTATATGGTCGAGAACTCGCTCGGCCGTCTGTGGATGCTCAACAATCCGGGGAGTTTGCTACGCGAGCGCATGGAGTATTACATCGAGCCCGATGCTGAGCACGAGGACTTCATTCGCATTTCGAGTCCCGAGGAGATAACCCTCTGCGACCCCGCATGCGGCTCGGGCCATATCTTGGTCTATGCGTTTGAGCTGCTCTTCCATATGTACGAGGAGCGCGGCTATCGTGAGCGCGAGATTCCCGAGCTCATTCTTACTAAAAACCTTGCAGGTATGGAAATCGATTCCCGCGCGGCACAGATCGCGGAGCTGGCGCTTGCCATGTGCGCCCGCGAGCACGACCGTCGCTTCTTTAGGCGTGGCATTCGCGCCGACGTTACCGTGCTCTCGAGCATCCCGCTAGGGGAGGACGAGCTGCCGGGTAACAAGAAGCTCGCCGAGGAGCTGAGTCATTTGGGCGAGATCGGTTCGCTGCTCAATCCCTCAGAGGACGAGATCGACGAGCTCAAGGCTGCCGCCGCGAGTTGTTCCGATGACCTTTTTGCCGCTACGGCCAAAACTAAGCTCGAAAGCGCTGCCGCCATCTGCGAGAAGCTGTCCCGTCGTTTTACCTGCACCGTTGCGAATCCTCCGTATATGGGCAGCAGCAGCTTTAATCCATTCATGAGCAAGTGGATCAAGAAGAACTACCCCGACGTGAAGAGCGACCTCTGCACGTGCTTTATCGAGCGCGGTTTTAACCTTGTCGAGGATAAGGGCTACGCCGCAATGGTTACCATGCAGAGTTGGATGTTCCTGGGCAGCTTTGAGAAGATGCGCGCCAAGGTTATCGACAACAAGACAATCGTTTCCATGGCCCATCTGGGACCTCGCGCGTTCGATGCCATCGGTGGTGAGGTCGTCAATGTGACTGCCGATGTCATCTACAATGGCCGCGCGGCATGCGAGGGTGCCTATGTTCGCCTCGTCGACATCAACGGCAGCGAGGCGAAGCGTCTCAAGTTGCTCGAGGCGATCCGAAACCCCGACTGCGGCTGGTTCTATCGCCGCGACGCCGACACCTTCAAGCAAATCCCCGGCACCCCCATAGCCTACTGGGCCAGTGACGCTCTTCTGGATGCGTTTGGAAACGCAAAACAGCTCAGTGAGTATGGCAAGCCGCGCCAAGGGCTTGCTACTGGCGAGAACGCTCGTTTCGTTCGCGAGTGGTGGGAAGTCGATGATTGCAAGAGCGTCTATTCCTGTGGATCTATTCAAGAGTCGATTGAAAGCGCTTGCAAGTGGTTCCCCTACAACAAGGGCGGCGATTTCCGCAAATGGTACGGAAATAATAGCTCAGTTGTTAACTGGGAGAATGACGGACAGGAGATCCGTAATTACAAAGACCAGAATGGTAGATTGCTTTCCAGGCCACAGAATACAAACTGCTTCTTTAGCCCATCGATTACCTGGTCGAAGATTTCAAGCGGGTCCATTGCGTTTCGTTTTAAGCCTGCTGGGCATATCTTTGATGTGGCGGGCACGAGCGTTTTTAGCGACGAGGAGTCACTCAAGTATCTCCAGGGAGCTTGTAACAGCTCCGTGATCATGCGTGTCGCAAGCATGCTCTCGCCGACGCTTAATTTCGAGGTAGGCCAAATCGCAACCTACCCGATCATTCAGAACGAGGAACAGGAGCCGTTGGTCAACGACATGGTCGACTCGTGCCGCGAACTATCAAAAACCGATTGGGATTCGTTTGAAACCTCTTGGGATTTCAAACATAACCCTTTGGTGTAGGTGCTGGTTATGGACAAAGCCTGTATATCTTCATTTCATATGTCTCTGCATGAATCTAGCTATTGGACTCCGGATGAGATTTCTTCTATTTGGGATTTCTTTGTGACTAAATCTGTAGCTAACTCTGCCTCTCAAAGAAGAACCGCCTCTGATTATGGATTGAAACAATTGCCATTCGATACTCTTCTTGAGTATGAAGGGGTGCCTTCCGGGAAGCGTGAATTACTTATGGCTGATAATCTTGGAGATGTGATTGAGGAATATGGATTTAAAACAACTGTAAATCAAAAGTCGGCTGATGGAGTTAAACAAGAGATTGAAGCTCCGATTGATATCGTTAGTCCGAGGGTCCTCTGTATTCAACCTTATACAATCTCTGGTCGCAAGGGTCCCGAACCTAAAGACTCAGGTAAAGGAATGACTTTACTAACTCATATCCGCAATTCACTTGCACATGGGTGTACGTATTACTTCCCTAATGGAATGATGCTTCTCGAGGATAAAGCTGGTGGTTCAAGTGGAAAAACGACTGCCATGATGCTTCTGCCTCAAAAGGCGTTTACCGACTGGATAAAGGCGATTGATATTGACGCTCGTTTTTATTTTAAGGACGCTAGCAGAGGCGAATTTGAAAAGCTCATTCATAGAAAGAGCAACAAACACTAGGGAATTAATAAACGACGCGCTTTAATCCGTAAAGAATTTAAATCTGATAATTGTTTAGCTGGCTAGCGCAAATTTTAAATTTGCATAGCCGCACTTTTCAACAAAGAAAGGGCGGTCTGTCATGGCCACTTTACTTCAAGATAAATACGAGGCTCGTAAGGCCGAGGTCAATGCTCGCTTCGAGCAGCTTCGCACTAACGAGGAAGAGCTCAACCGAATCTTTGCCAAGATCTACAACATGGAGGGCGAGGTGCCTATCGAGGTCGAGGATAAGTACGTCTCGGTGGCGCGCATCTTCGACACCGCCGACGAGATTCCCGAGAGCTATAAGGGTAACAAATACGTGCGTACCAAGCGCGACGAGATCACCTCGCTCATTAGCTATGCCGTGGGCTGCATGTTTGGCCGCTATTCGCTGGATGTGGACGGGCTGGTCCTGGCCGATCAGGGCGCCACAGTCGATGACTATCTGGCCAAGATGCCCAACTCTGACCATGTGACCTTTATGCCCGATAGCGATAACGTGCTGCCCATTACCGATGACGAGTACTTTGATGATGACATCGTGCGCTACTTTATCGACTTTGTGCGCACCGTGTATGGCGAGGAGACGCTTGAGCAGAACCTGGCCTTTATTGCCGAGGCACTCGGCGGCAAGGGTACCCCGCGCGAGGTAATCCGCACCTACTTTTTGAAGGACTTCTTTAAGGACCACTGCCAGACCTATAAGAAGCGCCCCATCTACTGGTTGTTCGACAGCGGCAAGAAGAACGGCTTCAAGTGCCTTGTTTACATGCATCGCTACCAGCCTGACCTGTTGGCTCGTATCCGCACCGACTATGTGCATGAGCAGCAGGAGCGCTACCGTGCCCAGATCGGGTATGCCAACGATGCCCTTGTCAGTGCCGAGCGCGGCGAGCGCGTGCGCTTGGATAAGCGCATCAAAAAGCTCAACGACCAGCTCAAAGAGACCATTGCCTACGAGGAGAAACTGCACCACTTGGCAGACCAGATGATTAAGATCGACCTGGATGACGGCGTCAAGGTCAACTACGCCAAGTTTCAGGATGTGCTGGCGAAGATTAAGTAACTGCAGATACGGTAAGGATATTCATGCCCAAGATCGATGTAGAAGAACAGCTCAAGCTGCGATTTTTGCAGCCGTTGTCCTCATGCGCGCCGCGCCGTGTTGTGGTTTGGCACGATGCGGACGGCGAGTTTGCTCCTGAGTTTGAGCGATTGGCTGCCGAGGGTTTCGACGGCGTGGGGGCCGATGCCGGCGTAATGCCTGCTCACGGTGACTTTGAGCGCCCGGTGCGCTTTGTTGAGGCCTGCGAGGGCCGTATGTTTGCCGTCAAGAAGCTCATCAACCGCGATGACCTTGCGAGCGATATCTTGCTGTATCGCCGTTGCCCGCGCGGCAGGCTTGAAGGTGATTGGCTTGCCGATGTTGAGCTGTATGCCGATCAGTTCCAGGCTGACTATCTTTCGCTTTTGGCCGATCAGCTGGGCATCGAGAATATCGACGCCGTGCGCGAGAGCCTGCGCGAGCACAAGACGTTCTTTGATGCCAAGACCCGCTGCGCTAAGTTTGCCGCGTGTGTTCCGCATGCCTCGGGCGCATCCGATATCGAACTCGGCATCCTTACGGTGATTTTTGGCGGTAAAGAGCCTGGTGACGCGCGCCCCGCGTTTGTGCTGCGTGGCTGTATGACCATGCTGCTGCACGAGGGTCCCGAGGCGCTGGCCGAGTTGGTGGACAAGTACTGCGTGCGTGATGTGCTCTCTGCCTTCATCGTGCGTTGCTATGGGTTTGATGGGCCGCTTTACGAGCGTGACTCATTGCTTATGCTTGCATCCCATGTGCTTCTTACGGCGGCATCCACCGCGCTTCCCGAGGGAGCGCTCAAGGGGCTTGAGAGCCATGTGGCTCCCGCCTATGGGCCCTATTGCCTTGAGGCGGTGCGTACGTGGGACCAGGCCGCCGATACCCAGGCATCGAGCGAGGACCTATTTGAGATTTGCCGTTTGGTTGAGGACGCCCGCGGACTCTTTGCACGGTTCGAGACCTTGCCGATCGATGTGCTGACCTCGCTTGATGTGTTTCCGTGCGTCAATGAGGCTGTGCTCTCGCAGCTGTTCTGCTCGTTTGCGCAAGGTGCAGACCGTGTTGAGGATGCGCGTGCCTTTGCTGCGCGCCGTTGCGACCTAAGCTGGTACCGTCGTGTCGAGAGCTACTTTGACCTGCTTGCCGCTGTGGCCGATATGTGTGCGTTTAGGCAGGCGCACGCGGGCGGGTTCCATCTGGCGCAGCCCCAGCAGGTGTGGGATGCCTACACGTCCGATTGGTATGCCATGGATGCCGCCTATCGTCATATGTGCACCGCGTATCTGCGGGCGCGCTCCGTCGAGTGCGATGTGCTCGAGGAGCCCACCCGCGCTGTGGCGGACTGGGCGGAGAATCTCTACAGCAACTGGTTCTTGGCGGATGCCAATGCCTGCTGGACATCCGCTGCGCAAGGGGAGTGGGCCGATTGCGGCTACATCGAGGGTCCCGAACGGCAGGATGAGTTCTACTGGCATGTGCTGCCCACCTTTGTGGGCTCTGCTAAAACGACGGTCGTTATCGTGAGCGACGCGCTGCGCTATGAGGTGGCCTGCGACGTCGCGGCGCTGCTCGAGCGCGAGCGCGGCGGCAACGTCAAGGTTTCTAGCATGCAGGCGGTCTTTCCCTCCATTACAGAGGTGGGCATGCCCGCGCTGCTGCCGCATCAGGCGCTTGGGCTTGCAGCGGATGGTTCGTTTGTGCTGGCTGACGGCAAGCCCACCGCAACGACTCCGCAACGCGAGGCCGTGCTTACCCATGTTGAGCCTACGGCCCGCGCTTTGCGCTCGAGCGCATACCTCAACATGGCGGGAACCGAGCGTAAGGCGCTGCTCAAGGACTCAAGACTTGTTTACCTCTACCACAACAAGATCGATGCCACGGGCGAGAAGGCCGCTACGCAGGATGACGTCTTCGGTGCCTGTGCGGACACCGTGGAGGAACTTGCTGCGTTGGCGCGCCGCGTGTGCACCGACGCCCCGGGCGCGCGTGTTGTTATGACGGCGGATCACGGCTTCATCTACACGCGTCGTGAGCTCAACGAGTGCCAGATGCTCGGCAAGCCAGATCTTCCCTTCCTTGACGCTCCTGTCATGCACGGCAAGCGTCATCTGGTGGTGCCCAACGAGGCCGTGGCCAAGCTTTCGGAAGAGGCATGTGAGGTGTTTGTTAATGTTAACATGGGACGTTTGGGCGCCGGTTTTGAGGGGTTTGCCCCGCGCGAGAACGTGCACTTCAAGCGTCCCGGCGGCACTAACAACTACGTCCACGGCGGCATGAGCCTGCAGGAGCTCTGCGTGCCCGTTATCGGTTTTTGGCGTGCGCGCTCGGGTTCCAAGGACTTTGTCGACACGCGCGCGGCGACGCTGCGCGTACTAAGTGAGGGACGCCGAGTGACCAACTCGCTCTTCTCAGTCAACTTGATCCAGGAAGAACCTGCCCAAGGTAAGGTCTTGCCGTGCGAGTACGAGCTGGTGTTTATCGATGCAAGTGGCAACGAGGTGAGCGATACGGTCAAGGCGCATGCCAACAAGATTTCTGTTAACTCGCAGGAGCGCGTGGTGCATGCCAAGTTTGCGTTGCATGCAGCGGATGGATTCTCGGCCAAGGGTCCGTACTATCTGGTCTGCCGCGAGCGCGAGACGGGCAAGATCGTTTGGCGCGAGACGTACACCATCGCTGTTTCGTTTGCCCCTGTTGCTGACTTTGGTTTTTAGGAGTGTGCCCTATGTTTGATAGCCATGACGAAGATTTGTGGGAAGTTCCCTCGATTGATGTGGATGTGCCCGAGCAGGCTGCGGTGCCTGCAGGGGTGGCCGTGCCTGCTGCGGAGGCTGAGACTGCCGCGCCCGTTGAGGCTGCTGTGCCCGCCGAGGACGAATCCTCGACCGATGGCTATGACCAGGCCGTGGACGAGGCCCCCGAGGACGACGGCTACGACATGGATGGGCTGGACGGCAAACTGCTCGAGCACTTTGCTGGCAAGATCGTGCGCAAGGACCTGACGGCCCTTATGAAGCGCGGCGCCAACGTGCCCACCTTTGTACTGGAGTATCTGCTGGGCATGTACTGCTCAACTGATGACGAGGATGCCGTGGCAGAGGGTTTGGAGCGCATCCGCAGGATCCTCACCGATAACTACGTGCGTCCCGATGAGTCCGAGCGCATTAAGTCCAAGATTCGCGAGCTGGGTCGTTTTACCATCATCGATAAGGTGACGGCCAAGCTCGACGAGTACAAAGATATCTACGTGGCGTCGTTTGCCAACTTGACCATCGAGCCGTTTGTGATGCCGGCTGAGTACGTGCGCGACTATTCCAAGATTCTGCAGGGCGGCATTTGGTGCATCATGAGCATCGAGTATCGTCACCCCTTGGATGAGGAAGACGAGTTTGGCATGGAGGTCTTTGGCGACGATGCACCGCGCCGCTCCAAGGCCAAGCGCAAAAAGCGCGGACCCGAGGACTCTCCGTTTAGCGTGGCGTCGCTCACGCCCATCCAGATGCCCAATCTGGACCTGGATGCCATGGTCGACGAGCGCCAGTACTTTACGCGCGACGAGTGGCTCAACATGCTGCTGCGCTCCGCTGGCTATGAGCCTAGCGAGCTTTCCGAGAAAGAGCGCCTGCACTTTATCGAGCGTATGGTGCCGCTTATCGAGCGCAACTACAACCTGTGCGAGCTGGGTCCCCGCGGTACCGGTAAGAGCCACATCTACAAAGAGGTCTCGCCCTACGCCATTTTGCTTTCGGGCGGCCAGACCACCACGGCCAACCTGTTCGGCCGTATGAACTCCATGCGAGCCGACCGCGTGGGCCTGGTGGGACACTGGGATTGCGTGACGTTTGACGAGGTCGCCGGCATGCGTTTTAAGGATACCAATGCCGTGCAGATCATGAAGGACTACATGGCGAGTGGTAGCTACGCGCGCGGCCGCGACCAGATCAACGCCGATGCCTCCATGGTCTTTGAGGGCAACATCAACGACACCGTGCAAAATGTCCTTAAGACCACGCACCTGTTTGATCCGTTCCCGCCGGAGTTTAACAACGATTCGGCCTTCTTCGACCGTATCCACTATTACCTGCCGGGCTGGGAGATTCCCAAGATGCGCTCGAGCCTGCTGACCGGGCATTACGGCCTGATCACCGACTGCCTGTCGGAGTTTTGCAAAGAGATGCGCCGAAAGGACTTTACGCACCATATCGACCGGTATTTCCGCTTTAACAGCGACTTTAACAAGCGTGACGAGATCGCCGTGCGCAAGACCTTTAGCGGCCTTGCAAAGCTGCTGTTCCCCGACGAGGCCATGGACAAGGACGACGTGCGCTGGCTGCTGGACTACGCCATCGAGGGCCGTCGCCGCGTAAAGGAGCAGCTCAAGATTATGGCGGGCGTTGAGTTTATCGACGTTAACCTGGGCTATATGGATGCCGACAACCCGCAGGACGTGCATGTGGTGCGCGTGCCCGAGCAGAGCGAGGACACACTGATTCCCGACGGGCCGCTGCTGTCCGGTCACGTGTTTGGCGTGGGCAGGTCGCAGGGCGGTGAGGTTGCCGTGTACAAGCTGGAGAACAAGGCCGTTGCCGGCGAGTGCAAGTTTAAGCACGAGGGCGTGGCCTTTAACAAGCCGGTGCGCGATACGCTGGAGGCCGCGTTCGACAACTTTGTGAACCTGGCGAACCGCGTGGCGCCGGGCATGCACATTGGCTCCAAGGATTACCTGCTGTTCTATAACGACCTGCAGAGCAAGGGGCTGTCCGAGGAAGTTTCGCTCGCCGAGTTTGTGGGCCTCTGCTCTGCGGCATGCAACCGTCCGGTGATGCCCGCGCTGGCGATTCCGGGAATCTTGCGCATGTCGGGTTCTATGGACGAGATCCGCGGGCTCGAGGACATTATGCGCGTGGCCAAAAACGCCGGCGCCAAGCGCGTGATTTTGCCGCTGAGCGCCATCGCGGGCTTGCAGAGCGTGTCGTCCGAGATTATCTCGGGCTTGAGCCCGGTGTTCTACATGGATGGCGACCCGGTCGACGCCGCGAAGAAGGCACTGGATCTGTAGGAGTGCGGGCGAGCGGGCTTGCGTGCGCGTAGACCCGCGGGCGTGTTGGTGCGTAGTGCGTGAGGGGGTCTGCCATGGCGGGCGAGCGTTCTGTTGGCGAGTTGCTCGACGAGCTGTTTGGCTTTGAGTTGGTGGCCAAGCGCAAGGCGGCGCTTGAGCAGTACGATCGCGGGGAGTTGGTGCGCGAGGCGCGCTCCCGCGAGCTGTTGGGCGTGCTTAGGGGCGTCGAGGCTGCCGAGCGCGCTGCGCGCGACTCTGCCGTGCAAGCTGTTGATACGTACGTGCGCCGTGTTGAGAGTGCGGCCCTTGCGCGCGCTCGCAAGCAGGCGGGCGTTGTGGGTCCGCTGCAGATGGAGCGGCGCTATGCTGCCTTTTTGCGCATGGAGGACAAGGCCGAGCTGCTGACGCGCCTGGAGCAAACGCTTTCGTTTATCGAGGTAAAGCTGCGGGCTAATACGGCGGACAAGGTGCGCGCGGCGTACGATGCTGCTGGGGCTATGGTGCTGCAGGACGTGGCGCGCTTGAGTGACGTGCGCGTTGTGGACGCCGTGCCCCTGGATGCCGACCTGCTGTGTACGCAGCTGGAACAGTTGCGTTGTGCCGCCGATGCGACGGACCTTGCGGGCATGATTATAGCGACGTTTGAGTCTGAGCTGAGTGCGACGGGGTCGCAGGGCACTGACGGGTTTACGGGCGATTTGGCTGGCGATGTTGCTGGCGACGTGGCGTTGGAGCGTGAACTTACGAACGTGCGCGGCGCTGCGCAGCGAGCGCGCTTGGCGGCGCAGGCGTATCGGGCCGAGCGCGCCGCCCGCGTTGCGGGGAGCACGCTGGAGCCGGTATCGTTGCCCGAGTCTGCGTGCGTTGCGTGCGAGACGGCGTGCGATGTCGGGGAGCTTTCCGAGTTGCTCGCTCAGGTTAAGAAGTCGTTTGAGACCTACCGTTGTGTTGTTGCCGACGGCGGGTTATTCTGCGCGTTTGGCACGGGCTCCCCGCACGGCATTTGTTGTGGCACGAGCTATTTGGACTACGATTCTCGGCTTGATGAGGACGTGCTGGTGGGCGAGTACGATGGTGCAACCAGGCATACTGTTCGGCGTGAGGTTGCGATTCCCGAGCTGGTGGATGAGGCTTCGGCCGAGGGCGGCGACTCGCTCGAGGTTGCCGTGGCGCGCATACAGGAGTTTAACGGACGCCGTTACGATGGCGTGCTGGATGAGGATCCCGCGCGTCATGTGAATGCGTTTTGGTATGGACTCAAAAAGCTCGGCCAGTATTGCGAGGCCGCCGTGTGTGTGGATGAGCGTGCTTGGGATTGCTTTATCGATAAGGTACAGTTCGCCTACGATGAACCCGTGGGGCGTTTGGCTGCACAGATGGACGACAAGCAGGTTGCGGCTTTTGTTGCTGCTGTTGACGCGCTCGGTGCTGGTGAGTAGGGGCTTGGCTCGATAGGAGGTTTCACCATGAAGATCGAAGTTGACGCAGATCAGCTACGCGAGAGCCTGCTCGACCGTGCGGGGAGTGCAGCCGGCGTGGGCTTTCCGGCCGCCATGCTCGACGTGATGGATATCGAGGACGAGTTGCCGCAAGAGCTCCTAGCCCGAGCCGAACGCGAAGGCCTCAACCTCCGCGACTTTGCCGTTGACGATGACGCTGAATGATTGCCATCTTTGCTATTGACGAACATAGGTTGATTTCCGATCTCAGCCGAACACATTGAGCGGATAGGACGTTCCCGCAGCT
>OFRY01000376.1_pt1 | contig 29748 bp, 20 predicted proteins | sample 1543171 | NCBI WGS metagenome assembly OFRY01 (sample SAMN04209240, study PRJEB22552) | human gut metagenome | biome: gut; material: feces | host: Homo sapiens | place: USA: Oklahoma | reverse complement strand
AGTTCATCATGCCGCCCTTGATGCTGTGCATCTCGCAGGGGCTGTAGCCGATGATCAGGGACGGGCCGTGATAGGCCTCGGCCTCGGTGATGGCCTTGATGGTCTGAGCGGGATTGGCGCCCATAGCCACCTGAGCCACGTACACGTAGCCGTACTGCATGGCGATCTCGGCAAGGCTCTTCTTCTTGACCTCCTTACCGGCAGCGGCGAACTGAGCCACCTGACCGATGTTGGAGGCCTTGGAAGCCTGTCCGCCGGTGTTGGAGTACACCTCGGTATCGAACACGAAAATGTTCACATCCTGCTTGGAGGCGATGACGTGATCCAGACCACCGTAGCCGATGTCGTAGGCCCAGCCGTCGCCGCCGAAGATCCACATGGACTTCTTGGCCAGATACTCCTTCTTGCTCAGCAGGTCAGCGGCGATGGTGCAGGCCTCGCAGTCGCAGAACAGAGCGCCCTTAGCCTTCAGTTCGGCAGCGTGCTCAGCGAACTGAGGCACAGCGGCCAGCTCCTCTACGGTGCAGATGCTGTCCTCCAGAGCCTTGACGAAGGCACGGGCAGCCTCGGCATTGGCCTCGCCGTCCTCCATGGTGTCCAGCCATGCCTGAGCGGCGGCCTTCAGTTCGGGACGAGCCCACTCCACGGCGATCAGCTGGCGGGTCTCCTCGGCCAGATCCTGACGGATCTTGTTCTGGCCGATATACATACCCAGACCGTGCTCGGCGTTATCCTCAAACAGGGAGTTGCACCATGCGGGGCCGTGGCCTTCCTTGTTGGCGCAGTAGGGAGAGGTAGCCGCAGGACCGCCCCAGATGGAGGAGCAGCCGGTGGCGTTAGAGATATACATATGGTCACCGAACAGCTGGGTGACGAGACGGGCATAGCTGGTCTCGGCGCAGCCGGCACAGGAGCCGGAGAACTCCAGCATGGGCTGCTTGAACTGGCTGCCCTTGACGGTGTTGTCCTGCATATCCTTCTTCTCAGACACCTCGGCCACGCAGTAGTTGAACACATCCTGCTGCGCAAGCTCACCCTCCTGAGGAACCATAGACAGGGCGTTCACCGGGCAGACGCCGATGCAGACGCCGCAGCCCATGCAGTCCAGAGGACTGATGGCCATGGTGAACTGATAGGTGCCCTTGCCCTTGCCGGCCTTCACGTCCACGACCTTGGCGGCCTCCGGGGCGTTCTTGGCCTCCTCGGCGGTCAGAGCGAAGGGACGGATGGTGGCGTGGGGGCAGACGTAGGCGCACTGGTTGCACTGGATGCACTTGTTGGCGTCCCAGGTGGGGACGGACACGGCCACACCACGCTTCTCGTAAGCGGAGGCGCCCAGCTCGAACTGACCGTCCACGTGCTCGGCGAAGGCAGAGACGGGCAGGCTGTCGCCGTCCATCTTGCCCACAGGCTCCAGGATCTCCTTGACCATCTTCACCAGCTCCGGCTTACCCTTCAGCTCGCGGGTATCCGGCTCGTCCACGGCGTCGGCCCACTCGGCGGGCACGTCGATCTTCTTATAGGCGGTGGCGCCCAGGTCGATGGCCTTGTAGTTCATATCCACCACATCCTGACCCTTCTTCAGGTAGGAGGCCTTGGCCTTCTCCTTCATGAAGCGGATGGCATCCTCCTCCGGCAGCACCTTGGCCAGAGAGAAGAAAGCGGACTGCAGGATGGTGTTGTTGCGCTTGCCCATACCGATCTCGATGGCCAGATCAATGGCGTTGATGGTATACAGCTGGATGTTATTGCGGGCGATGTAGCGCTTGGCGTCGGCCTTCAGGTGGTGGTTCAGCTCCTCGAAATCCCACTGGCAGTTGATCATGAACACGCCGCCGGGCTTGACGTCGTTGACCATCTTATAGCCCTTGGTGATGTAGGAGGGGTTGTGGCAGGCCACAAAGTCGGCCTTATTGATATAGTACGGAGAGCGGATGGGGTGATCGCCGAAGCGCAGATGGCTGATGGTCACGCCGCCGGTCTTCTTGGAGTCATACTGGAAGTAGGCCTGCACGTACTTGTCGGTGTGGTCGCCGATGATCTTGATGGAGTTCTTGTTGGCGCCCACGGTACCGTCGCCGCCCAGACCCCAGAACTTGCACTCGATGGTGCCGGGGGCGGCGGTGTTGGGACAGTTCTTATCCTCCGGCAGGGACAGGTTCGTCACGTCGTCCACGATGCCGATGGTGAACTGGCGCTTCATCTCGTCACGCTTCAGCTCCTCATACACGGCGAACACGGAGGCGGGAGGCGTATCCTTGCTGCCCAGACCGTAGCGGCCGCCGATGACCTGCACGTCGTTCTTGCCGGCGTTGGCCAGAGCGGTGACTACATCCTGATACAGGGGCTCGCCCATAGCGCCGGGCTCCTTGGTGCGGTCCAGAACGGCCACACGCTTGGCGGTGGCGGGAATAGCGGCCACCAGCTTTTCCGGGGCGAAGGGACGGAACAGACGGACCTTCACCAGACCCACCTTCTCGCCGTGGGCGTTCAGATAGTCAATGACCTCCTCCGCCACGTCGCAGATGGAGCCCATGGCCACGATGACCCGGTCGGCGTCGGGTGCGCCGTAGTAGTTGAACAGCTGGTAGTCGGTACCCAGCTTGGCATTGATCTTGTCCATGTACTTCTCCACCACGGTGGGCAGAGCGGCATAGTACTTGTTGCAGGCCTCACGGTGCTGGAAGTAAATATCCCCGTTCTCGTGGCTGCCCCGCATATGGGGATGCTCCGGGTTCAGGGCGTGAGCACGGAACTCCTTCACGGCGTCCATGTCGCACATATCCTTCAGATCCTCGTAATCCCACACGGCGATCTTCTGGATCTCGTGGCTGGTGCGGAAGCCGTCGAAGAAGTTGATGAAGGGGACCTTGCCCTCCAGAGCGGCCAGATGAGCCACGGGAGACAGATCCATGACCTCCTGCACGTTGCCCTCGCACAGCATGGCAAAGCCGGTCTGGCGGCAGGCCATGACGTCGGAGTGGTCACCGAAGATGTTCAGCGCCTGGGTGGACACAGTACGGGCGGAGACGTGGAACACGGCGGGCAGCTGCTCGGCTGCGATCTTGTACATATTGGGGATCATCAGCAGCAGACCCTGAGAGGCGGTGTAGGTGGTGGTCAGCGCACCTGCGCCCAGAGAGCCGTGAACTGCACCGGCGGCGCCGGCTTCAGACTGCATCTCCACCACCTTGACCTTCGTGCCGAAGATGTTCTTCAGGCCGTTGGCGGACCACTGGTCCACGAAGTCGGCCATGGGGGACGACGGGGTGATGGGGTAGATGGCTGCAACCTCAGAGAACGCATAGGAAACGTGCGCCGCTGCGTTGTTACCATCCATGGATTTCATTTTTCTTTCCATAAATGAACCTCCTTTTTTTGTCAACGTGTTACCGTTTTTTAAGAGAGACCAAACATACCATACAGGATGATTGTAGCACAGTCTTTCCGGGATGTAAATGTGAAAAATGAAAAATTTCCTCGAAATAACACTTTTTTTTCATGGTGCATGAAAATTATCACGGTGGTTCAGACATTTTTCCGGAAATCTTGCCGCCGGAGAGCGATAAAGGGTTTCCTGCCGGAGAAAACTGTGATAAAATAAAGAGAAAACTGCGGAACTTCCGGGAAAGGGTGACGGAGCAATGGTGGTGTCGGTGCGCTCGCTGGGCCTGTCGGGCATCAGCGGATATGAGGTGACGGTGGAGTGCTTCCTGTCGGGAGGGCTCCCGGCCTTCGACGTGGTGGGCCTGCCGGATACCGCCGTGCGGGAAGCTCGTGAGCGGGTCCGGGCGGCGGTCAAGACCTGCGGCGCCCGGTTCCCCGTCAGCCGCATCACGGTGAATCTGGCTCCGGCGAACCAGCGGAAGGAGGGGACGGTCTACGATCTGCCCATCCTGCTGGGGCTGCTGACGGCCTCGGAGGAGCTGCCGCCCCTGCCGGAGGACGCCGCCTTTCTGGGGGAGCTGAGCCTCACCGGCGCCCTGCGCCCGGTGGCGGGGGTGCTGCCCATGGCCCTGTGCGCCGCCCGGTGCGGCATCCGCAAGCTCTATGTCCCGGCCCGGAACGCCGCCGAGGCCACGCTGGCCGACGGTGTCACCGTGTATCCGGTGGAAAATGTCGCCCAGCTGCTGGCGCATCTCCGGGGCGAGACGCCCATCCCGCCGGCGGAGCGGTGGCAGCCCACCGGCGAGACGCTGCCCATGCCGGACTTTTCCGAGGTCATGGGACAGGAGAACGTGAAGCGTGCGCTGGAGATCGCCGCCGCCGGCGGACACAATGTGCTGCTGGTGGGCTCCCCCGGCTCCGGCAAGTCCATGCTGGCCCGGCGGCTGCCCTCCATTCTGCCGGATATGACCCGGCAGGAGTCCCTCCAGACCACGGAGATCTACTCCGTGGCGGGGCTGACGGAGCCCAGCCACCCGCTGGTGACCCATCGTCCCTTCCGCAGCCCCCATCATACCGCCTCCCCGGTGTCCCTGTCCGGCGGCGGCACGGTACCCCGGCCGGGGGAGATCTCTCTGGCCCACAACGGTATCCTGTTTCTGGACGAGCTGCCGGAGTTTGACAAGGCGGCGCTGGAGACCCTGCGCCAGCCCCTGGAGGACGGCGTGGTCACCATCACCCGTGCCTCCGGTTCCCTGACCCTGCCCAGCCGGTTCATGCTGGTGTGCGCCATGAATCCCTGCCGGTGCGGCTGGTTCGGTCATCCCTCCGGCCGCTGCACCTGCACGGACAGTCAGGTGCAAAGCTACCTGCGCCGCATCTCCGGCCCCCTGCTGGACCGCATCGATATGCACGTGGAGGTGCCGTCGGTGGAGTACGAGGCCATGCGCCGCAAGGAGCAGCCGGAAACCTCTCAGCAGGTCCGCAGCCGGGTCAACGCCGCCCGACAGGTGCAGCAGCGGCGCTACGAGGGTACCGGCGTCACCTGCAACGCCTATATGACCCCCGCCATGATCGGGCAGTATTGTCAGCTGGATACCGCCGGGGAGAAGCTGATGCAGGGGGCCTTCGACCGGCTGGGCCTGACGGGCCGCAGCCACGACCGCATCCTCCGCATGGCCCGCACCATCGCCGATCTGGAGGGCGAGGAGCAGATCCTCCCGACCCATCTGGCGGAGGCCATCCAGTACCGCAGCAGCGCCATGCTGAAGTGATCCCGCTTACCTGTTATGGATAACCTGAAGATATAAGGAGAAACACCTATGAATGAGATCATTCTGTGCAAGCTGGGCGAGGTGGTCCTGAAGGGCCTGAATCGCCGCAGCTTTGAGATGAAGCTTATGAGCAACATCCGCCGCCGTACCGCCCGCTTCGGCAAGTTCCGCATCTACTCCAAGCAGAGTACCATCTATGTGGAGCCGGCGGAGGAGACCTGCGATCTGTCCGGGGCCTATGCCGCCTGCAAGCAGGTGTTCGGCATCATCGCCATTGCACGGGCCGTTCCCTGCCCCAAGGAGAAGGAGGCCATTCTGGCCACCGCCAAGACGTATCTGGGGGAGGCCCTGACGGCGGCCCGCAGCTTCAAGGTGGAGAGCAAGCGTGCCGACAAGTCCTTCCCCATGAGCTCTATTCAGCTGAGCCAGTGGGTGGGCGGCGAGCTTCACGAGGCCTATCCCCACCTGAAGGTGGATGTACACCATCCGGAGTTGACGGTGTATGTGGAGGTGCGGGAGGATGCCGCCTACGTCCACGCCCCCGCCGAGCCCGCTGCCGGCGGCCTGCCCATCGGCATGGGCGGCCGGGCGGTGAGCCTGCTCTCCGGCGGCATCGACTCCCCGGTGGCCAGCTATATGATGGCCAAGCGTGGCGTTCAGCTGGAGATGATCCACTTCGCCTCCCCTCCCTATACCAGTGAGCAGGCGCGGGAAAAGGTGCTGCAGCTGGCCCGTGAGCTGGTGCCGTGGTGCGGCCGCCTGACGGTCCATGTGGTACCCTTTGCGGAGATCCAGGAGGAGATCCGCCGCAGCTGCCCGGAGGATCACTTCACCCTCATCATGCGCCGGTTCATGATGCGCCTGGCGGACGCTCTGGCCCACGAGCTGGGCTGCGGCGCACTGGTCACCGGCGAGTGTCTGGGGCAGGTGGCCAGCCAGACCATGGGGGCGCTGGCCGTCAGTGAGGACGCCGCCACGCTGCCGGTGCTGCGTCCCCTCATCGGCATGGATAAGGAGGAGATCGTCCGCATCGCCCGCCATATCGGCACCTTCGATACCTCCATTCTGCCCTATGAGGACTGCTGCACGGTGTTCACCCCCCGTCACCCCAAGACGAAGCCCCATGTGGAGGAGGTCCGGGAGATGGAGCAGGCGCTGGACGTGGCGGGTCTGGTCCAGCGGGCCATGGAGAACCGGGACATCGTGAAGATCAAGTGAGAGAAGGCGGTTTTTGCTGACCGTTTTGGCTTGTTGGCTCCGACGGCCCACTTTTCCCAGCTGTTGGCAGAAAGTGACCCGCCGGAGGCACAAAAAAGAACCTGCTGACAAAGATCCCATCAGGCAAATCATCAAAGGAAGTGATCCTATGACCTATCACGCAGAGATCATCGCCGTGGGTACCGAGCTGCTGCTGGGCAACATCGCCAACACGGATGCGCAGGAGCTGTCGCAGGCGCTGGCCTCCGTGGGCGTGGACGTGCTGTACCACACCGTGGTGGGCGACAACCCCCAACGGCTGGAGGAAGCGGTAGCCATCGCCCGGAAGCGGGCGGACCTGCTGATCTTCACCGGTGGCCTTGGCCCCACCTATGACGATCTCACCAAGGAGACGGTCTGCCGGGTACTGGATGTCCCTCTGACCTTCCACCCGGAGGCGGCGGCAGACATCCGCCGCAACTTCGACACCATCTTCCGCCGGGAGATGCCGCCCGGCACCCTGCGTCAGGCGGAGCTGCCGGAGGGCTGTGAGGTGTTCTGCAACCGGGTCGGTACCGCACCGGGCTGCGTGTTCCGCACCGATGATGTGACGGCGGTGCTGCTGCCCGGCGTACCGTCGGAGTGCCGCTGCCTGACGGAGACGGCGCTGCTGCCGTGGCTGCGCCGCCAGAGCAGCGGGACCATCCTCTCCCACGACCTGCGGATCTTCGGCCTGTCGGAGCCGCAGGTGCAGGAGCTGCTGGGGGATCTGATGGATCAGGCGGTGAACCCGTCGCTGGCCCCCTACGCCAAGACCGGCGAGGTGATGCTGCGGCTCACCGCCAAGGGCGACAGCCCCGCCGCCTGCGAGGAGCGCATGGCGCCGCTGCTGGAGCAGATGCGTGGGCGGCTGGGCGCCTACCTCTATGGCATCGACGTCTCCGGCTTGGAGGAGACGGTGCTGCACCTGCTGCACCGGCACGGCAAGACCTTCTCGGCGGCAGAGAGCTGCACCGGCGGCCTCATCGCAAAACGCATCACCGATCTGCCGGGAGCCTCTTGCGTGTTCCGGGGAGGTGTGGTATCCTATACCAATGAGGTGAAGACCTCTGTGCTGGGCGTACCGCAGGAGACGCTGGACCGCTATGGCGCCGTGTCCGAGCCGGTGGCAAGAGCCATGGCGGAGGGCGTGCGGCGCATCACCGGCAGCGACCTGTCCGTGGCCACCACGGGGCTGGCCGGCCCCGACGGCGACGACCGGGGAAACCCTGTGGGCACGGTGTTCGTGGCCCTGAGCACCCCGGAGCGCACGGTGGTGCGGCACATGAACTGCGGCAGCGGCCGGGATCGGGTGCGGATGCTGGCATCCCACTGTGCCTTTGACCTGCTCCGCAGAGAGCTGGAACATTTACCGATCGAAGGAGAATGAACATGGCGAAGAAAGAACCCTATGATATGAACAACAGCTACGCCCGTATGGAACGGGACAAGCGCAAGGCCATCGGCAACCCCAACAAGAACATCCATCACAAGAAGAACGGCTCCAACTACCAGAAGGACACCGGCTCTATGGTCCGCAGCACCTCCGCCCGGCAGGAGCCGGAGAAGATGTCCACCACCATGAAGGTGCTCATCGGCGTGGTGTTCGTGGTGCTGGTGGCGGCGCTGGTGCTGCGCAGCACCGTATGGAAGGAGAACGTGGTGGCCGGTGCATGGATGATGGTGCTGGTGGGGGCCGTGTGCGGCCTTATGTACTACGTCCGCAAGCGCTATCCCGGCAAGCGCAAGGTGGGCGGCACCATGGATACCGTGATCTCCGCCCTGCTGATCCTGTTCTGCGTGGTGTATGTGGGCATGGGCGCCATGGCGCTGGTGGCCATGAATAAGTAAACTTTTCCCGTTGACAAACCCCGCAAAAGTGGGTATAGTAAAGGGAGAATATGCATATCTGCGAGGATGGGGACAGTAGCCCGTCCCTCCGATGCCAAGAGAGCCGCCGTATGGTGCAAGGCGGACACGGAGGACAGCGGCGAAGATCACCCCGGAGCATCCGGCTGAACCGGCAGTAAGCCCGGACGGCAGAGGGCCGTTATCTTCCCTTTCCCCCACGGCTCGTGGGGCAGAGCGGCCGCACCCGGTGCGGCAACAAGAGTGGTACCGCAGAGGTTTCTTAGTGGCCTTTGTCTCTTACGGAGACAAGGGCCATTTTTTTGTTTTCAAATATATTTTCATACACGGAGGTAACACATGGAGTACAAAAAGACGCTGAACATGACCAAGAGCGGCTTTCCCATGCGGGCGGGTCTGCCCAAGCGGGAGCCGGAGATGCTCAAGCACTGGGAGGAACTGGACCTGTATCATGAGCTGCTGAAGAAGAACGAGGGCAAGCCCCGCTTCGCCCTGCACGACGGCCCTCCCTTCTCCAACGGCGCCCTGCACATGGGTCACGCCCTGAACAAGTCCATCAAGGACTTCATTACCCGCAGCTACGCCATGCGGGGCTACTACACCCCCTATATCCCCGGCTGGGACAACCACGGTATGCCCATCGAGAGCGCCATCATCAAGCAGAACAAGCTCAACCGCAAGGCCATGGGCGTGGCGGAGTTCCGCTCTGCCTGCCATGAGTTTGCCGACCACTATATCGATGTCCAGCGGCAGGGCTTCAAGCGCATGGGCGTGGTGGGCGATTGGGACCACCCCTATAAGACCATGGACCCCGCCTTCGAGGCGCAGGAGGTCCGTGTGTTCGGCAAGATGTATGAGAAGGGCTACATCTACAAGGGCCTCAAGCCCGTGTACTGGTGCCCCCACGACGAGACGGCGCTGGCCGAGGCGGAGATCGAGTATCAGGACGACCCCTGCACCACGGTGTATGTGAAGTTCCCCATGTACGACGATCTGGGCAAGCTCTCCCATCTGGATAAGAGCAAGCTGAACTTCGTCATCTGGACCACGACCATCTGGACCCTGCCCGGCAACCTGGCCATCGCCCTGCACCCGCAGGAGGAGTACGCCGTGGTCCGTGCCGACGGCGGTGAGATGTATATCATGGCCCGGCCGCTGGTGGAAAAGGTCATGAAGATCGGCGGCGTGGAGCACTATGAGATCGTGGAGACCCACCCCGGCGCCTTCTTCGAGAATATGCTGGCCAGCCACCCCTTCCTGCCTAAGACCAGCCGTCTGGTGCTGGCGGATTACGTCACCATGGACTCCGGTACCGGCTGCGTCCACACCGCCCCCGGCTTCGGTGCCGACGACTATCAGACCTGTCTGCGCTACGGCATGGATATGGTGGTGCCGGTGGACGATCAGGGCCGCCACACCGACTATGCCGGCAAGTACGCCGGGATGAAGACCGAGGAGTCTAACCCCGTCATTCTGGCGGATATGAAGGAGAGCGGCGCTCTCTTTGCCAGCGAGGAGATCGTCCACAGCTATCCCCACTGCTGGCGTTGCAAGAAGCCCATCATCTTCCGGGCCACTCCCCAGTGGTTCTGCTCCGTGGAGTCCTTCAAGGACGAGGCCTGCGCCGCCTGTGAGGACGTGCGTTGGGTGCCCACCTGGGGCAAGGACCGGATGCGCTCCATGATCCTGGAGCGCACCGACTGGTGCATCAGCCGCCAGCGCCGCTGGGGTCTGCCCATTCCCGTGTTCTACTGCAAGGACTGCGGCAAGCCCATCTGCACGCCGGAGACCATCGACGCCGTCTCCCGCCTGTTCGAGGAGAAGGGCTCCAACGCATGGTTCGAGATGACGGCGGAGGAGATCCTGCCGGAGGGCTTCACCTGCCCCCACTGCGGCAAGTCCGCCGGCTTTGAACAGGAGAGCGACACGCTGGACGGCTGGTTCGACTCCGGCTCCACCCACTTCGCCTCTATGGAGCGCACGCAGGGCTTCTGGCCCGCCACCATGTATCTGGAGGGCCTTGACCAGTACCGCGGCTGGTTCCAGTCCTCCCTGCTGACCGCCGTGGGCGCTTTGGGCCGCGGCGCACCCTTCAAGGAGTGCGTCACCCACGGTTGGACCGTGGACGGTCAGGGCCGTGCCATGCATAAGTCTCTGGGCAATGGCGTGGACCCGGCGGAGGTGTTCAACAAGTACGGTGCCGATCTGCTGCGTCTGTGGGCCGGCTCCTCCGACTACCATGTGGATGTCCGCTGCTCCGACGAGATCTTCAAGCAGCTGTCTCAGAACTATCTGAAGTTCCGCAACACTGCCAAGTTCTGCCTGGATAACCTGACGGACTTCGACCCTGACACGCTGGTGGCCCCGGAAGATATGCTGGCGCTGGATCGGTGGGCCATGACCCGTCTCAACGCCCTCATCGCCAAGGCGTTCACCGCCTACGACAACTACGAGTTCCATGTGGTGTCCCACGCCGTCAACGACTTCTGCGTGGTGGAGCTCAGCTCCTTCTATTTCGACATCATCAAGGATCGCCTGTACTGCGACGGGGCCGAGAGCCTCAGCCGCCGCAGCGCCCAGACGGCCCTGTACCTGATCCTGGACGCCATGACCCGGATGTTCGCCCCCATTCTGGCCTTCACCTGCGACGAGATCTGGCTGGCCATGCCCCACCGCACCGGCGACGACGAGCGCAACGTGCTCCTCAACGAGATGGTGCAGCCCTACACCCAGTACGCTCTCTCCCCGGAGGAGATGGCCCGCTGGGACCGCATCGCCGCCGTCCGTGCCGCCGTCAACGGCGCACTGGAGCAGGCCCGTGCCGACAAGACCATCGGCAAGAGTCTGGAGGCCGAGGTGGACCTCACCGTTCCCGCCGAGGATGCCTTCCTGGGCCAGATGGAGGAGGGTGCTCTGGCGGACCTGCTGATCGTGTCTCAGGTCCGTGTGGAGACCGGCGACAGCCTGTCCGTCACCGTCCGGCCCGCCTCCGGCACCAAGTGCCAGCGCTGCTGGAAGGTGCTCACCAGCGTGGGTACCGTGGCCGGTCACGAGGATCTCTGCCCCCGCTGCGCCGCCGTGGTGAAGAGTCTCCCCGTGGTGGAGTGATCCGGAAGAGAACGCCGCCTGTGGAAAAATAACCGAAAATCAGGGAGAGCCGGAGCATATGCTCCGGCCCTCCCTGAATCTGTCAAAAGAGCGGGACACTTTCGCCAACGGGGCGGAAGGGTGTGTGCGGGAAACCCGGGAAGGGTGTCCTGCACGAGGATGATCCCCATTTTTCAGAGCTTTTTGAAGCTCTGAAAAATGCCTCAGCGTGGCGAAAAGACTTTTTCGCCATGCTGAAGGAGGGCCGGAGCGTGTGCTCCGGCCCTCCCTGTTTACTTGCGGAAAAGCACGCCTCGCAGCTCTTGCCGAATTGCTTCTTGTAGCCCTCACCCCAGACCATCATGGCGTCCCATGCCTCTGTACGGAGTTGATCTCATCGCTCTGTGTATTCCGTCCTGTCAAAGCGGCATCGGCGTCCGGGCGATCAGAATGACCGCCAGAATAGCGCCCACAAATGCCGCTGCTCCTATGGCTGCCAACACCTTTTTGCTGAGTTTCTTCTTCGCCGCCTTGCAGATCAGTGCGGCGCAAGCTATGCAGACAGCCGCAGCCGCAAGCGCAATGCCCAGCGTTTCCCACAACCAAGATAATTCAGATAGGATCCTCATACGATTATCCCCTAACTAACTGTTTTGATATTTCTCAATGATTCACCTTGGAAAACGGGCAGCGCTTTCCGATGCACTGGTTGTTTTGCGCGGAGTAGTGGCATACGATCTCCGGCTTTTCCATCTCAACGCCGAAATGCTCCCTTACAAAGTCAATGGCCGCAAGGATGGAGAGGAAGGAATCCCGCTTGCAGCAGCGTGGACCTCCGATCTCACTGATCGCTTGAAGCGATTTTGCCGTCATTTTGTGGGACAGTGCAAACGGCTCATTGGTCAGGGGCGTAGACTGCGAAATGATGGACACAAACATCCCTGTACTGATTCCCGCACCGCAAGCCCCCCAAAAGCCGCAAGCGCCGCCGGGAACGATCCGTCCTCGATTCATCATCTCCGTCAATGCGCTGCGAAGATCAATGTCTCCGCCTGCGTTGTGGTATGCAGTCAGTAATGCCGCTCCTACCATCACATGATGCTCCGGACCGTGCATATGACAGGTGGGCAGCGCCATCATCTGTTCAATGATGGCGATAGGATCTCTCGATGCGCTTGTCATGCACAACGCAATGATGCGATCAAGCCCTCGGGTATGGCATTCGTTGCATACATAGTGTCCGTTCACGCAGCGCGTCTTGCTGTTTTCTTTCTTATGGCAAATCTCACATTCCATCAGAATATCGGCTTCGAGATAGGTAAGTGGGGCTTTGCAGATCAAGCATTCTTCATTCATAATTTCCTCCGCACGATCCCGACTTTTCTCTTCGACAAACTGGAATTGTTCAAGCTTTTCAAAGCAGTTCATGGAATCTCCATGGTCGTACAATGAAAGCGGTTCAAAAATATGACCAACGCACATTTTTCTCGGCATCCGTGGTGCACCCTTGGTGTAAATTGGTGTACGGATTGGTGTACGAGAGGCTTTTTTAACCCGATCAGGGGGCAATCAATAGAGCTTTGCGCCGGCGGGAATGTGAGGATCCACCATCAGCAAATGCAACTTTTCCTCGCCGTTTTCGTGATGCACGGCGGAGATCAGCATACCGCAAGAGTCAATGCCCATCATCGCTCTCGGAGGCAGATTGGTGATTGCAATGCAGGTCTTACCAACCAGCTCTTCCGGCTCATAATACTCGTGAATTCCGCTCAAAATCACCCGATCTGTGCCGGTTCCGTCGTCCAAAACGAACTTTAAGAGCTTTTTGGACTTCTTCACGGCTTCGCATTCCTTGACCTTCACGGCACGGAAATCGCTCTTGGAGAAGGTGTCAAAATCCACCTGATCCTGGAACAGCGGCTCGATCTCCACATTGGAAAAATCGATTTTTTCCTCCACAACGGGAGCCGCCTGAGCAGCCGCCGCAGGAGCCGAAACTTCCTTGGAACCCTTCTTGTCAGAGTCCAGCGGCTTCATGGTCGGGAATAAAATTTTGCTCTCTCCATCCTGCCCCATGCCGCTCTGTAGGGGTTCAAAACTCGCACAATACTCGATTCGTGAAACTTTTTTCATTCGTCTTGTGTCCTCTTGTGCCGTCCTTTTCGCCTCAAAAGTTGTAGAAAAATTGTAGAAAGTTGTAGTGCGTCTGTTATGGCATATTACTGGCACAGGAATGGCAGCATTCTGCTATGCTATCCCAGTATGCCGTATCCACCATAATCTCTACATGAAGAACGGCTTGTTTGTTTAATCGCAGACGCATACATATTATATGATAACCTCCAAGCCCATCCAAGTCAACGGTTTTTATTGAAACATTTTATGACTTTTATTTCCCTACCTTTAATAATTAGTAAAGAGGAGACTGCTATGCCTGAATACCAACTTCAAATTAAACAAGTGGTAGATTACCCACGATGCCGGATTTATCGTGAGTTCATCCACAAACTGATCAACGACCGGAGCATCCGCATAAACGGAGGCTCCGGCCTTTTTCATTTTACTGTACTTTGCAGCTATGCAAACTTCCGCACCTCATACCGCCGTATTGACGGAATCAGTTATACAGTCTCGCCCGGCGAATGGGTGTGCACCGTCAAGGAACTGTCTTGCTGGTTCCGCACCCGCTTTCATCGGCAGGCGCTGTCCATGCTGGATACCCTTCAGAAGCAGCACTTGATTTCCTATACACTGCTGGGCCGCGGCAATGTAGTCAAATATAAAATCCTCCACTGGGCCCGCCACAATTCCGCACTGGAGTACAATGCCCCCTGCCAAAAGGATACCGGTTTTTTCTTCCTGCCAGTCTCTGTTGCCCTGGAACTGGTCAGCTCTGCCCGCTGCTCTGAAATGGACATCGTTCTGGATCTGTGGGTATCCGCTGTCTACAACGATACGCAGGTGCAGGGGTCAGAGGTCGGTCCGGTAGCCTACTTTCGCAATGGTACAGGAAACCCGTTGGTCAGTTATACCGAACTCTCCTGCCGCTGGGGGCTGTCACGCGCTACCGTATGCCGGATACTGAAAAAGCTGGACGGTCTTGGGTATATCTCTATCATGTCGTTTCCCGGCCGGCATGGAAGCGTGATCTACCTGCAGAACTACCTGTCCACCATGTTTGAGATTTCCGATGTTTTAATCGACAAGGAGGAAGTTGCCATGACCTTAAACATTCATCTGGAGCTTCCGGAAACTGCTGAAACCGAAGAGAGCCATTCCATCTCTGAGCATGAGGTCATTGTTTCGGATGCACTTTCCAGCGTTTCAAAATCGCACATTGAAACGATACTCCGCAAGATGGCTGACATCCTATCTACGCAAGGGATTTCCTGCTTTTCTTGCCCGCTCTCCCGCTATAAGTTATATCCCTTATCGGACGACTGCTGGGAAGAGTTGATTCCGCGTGCGCGAGGGAAATCCACAGCCCACTTTGGTCTGACCATCCTCTGCGGCACAAACACTTCAATCGCCACTTTTGAACTTACACTCACTCCCTTTGAGGAGCACGAAAATAGGAGGAACCTGAAATGAGAAAATTTGTTGAACCTGATGTTGCTGATAATCCCCTGTACCATGATACCTGGAAACTGCTGAAAAAATACCGGGATGTTGTGTGGAGCCTGGAGCTTTCTGTCCAGCATGTCCGCACCAAGTTTGAGATCGAGTATGGCACCTCCATCGAGGATTTTCTGGATTCAGTCTATCTGGCTGGCGCTGATTTGGCCGGAAGCGACATCGAGCATCATGCCAAATGCATTGAACGCAGCCACAAAATGCTCAAGCTGCTGGATTCCGCAGTCGAATTGCTGCGTACCAAGCACAAAAACGGTGAGGCATATTACTGGCTGCTGTACTACTCCTTCCTCTCGCCGCAGCAGCTCAAAAATGTTGAGGAAATCATCGATACCCTACGACCGCATATTCGTGACATCAGTTTCAGAACCTACTACCGCAAACGCCGGGAAGCTATTGAAGCCCTCAGTTCCGTCCTTTGGGGCTATACCTCCAAGGACAGTTTAGACATGCTGGAACAGTTCTTTCCAGAGACAAAATCACCTTCCGGACAATCGGGCAAATAATTGGCACAATTCGGGAACAAAATTGGCATGGTTCTGCTCTTTCAGTGTAAATACCGATGTGTTAAACTGAATATGCTCAAACTTGCACCCAAAACCGAACAGGACAGTAACGGCACCTTTCATCAGGGTGCTTTTTTGCTGCCCAGATGGCCGCCCGGCCATTTGAAAGCCCACATTTGTTTTGACAGGTGTGGGTTTTTCTGTTCCCTATTGAGCATCAAAAAATCATTCAGAATTGGAGGATCGCAAATTGAAGAAAACGAAAACCCCTCAAACTCCGCAGCTTCAGGAGCCGGATACCCAGTCCAAGCGCAGGCTTTCGCTGCCCAAAGTGGCTTACAGCGCCTTCCTGTGTGTGATGATGTCCATGATGTTCTGCCAGCCGGCTTATGCGGCAACAGATGTATGGACCAAGGCCAAAGAGATCATGCAGGATGTATACACCCAAATCCTTGCCATCTCCACTATCGCCGCCATCGTCACTGCTTCGGTAGCCTTGCTGCTCATGAACTTCTCCCGTTCCGGACGGACGGTAGATGAAAGCCGCGCCTGGCTCAAACGAATCTGTATCACCTGGGCTATCCTCAATGGCTTGGGCTTTATCATGGCGTATGTGACGCCGCTCTTTAGTGGTGGACAATGGACAGGCTGATTGACCGTCTGACTGCTCGCCGGAAAGGAGGCTTGCATTTATGGGCATTTTAGACGGCATAGTGGAATGGATCGCAGAACAGGTAATGGCCGGTCTTGATCTGGTGACCACATCGGTTTTGGGTGCGCTGGGCTGTGATATGGCTGTATTTCTGCGTTATTTTCCCGCAGCAGAGACTATGTACTCTGTTTTCGTGGCTCTGGCAATCGGGATCATCCTGCTCAACTGGGTCTGGCAGTTATTCAAAAACTTCGGTCTTGGCGCAGGTGTGGAAGCAGAAGACCCGGTAAAGCTGAGTATCCGTTCCGTTATTTTTATCCTGCTGACGCTCTTTTCAGATGAGATCGTCAATATTGTTCTTACCATCGGCGGCACCCCCTACCACTGGATCATGGAGTCCGACCTTCCTGCATTAAGCTTTGCAGACTTCAATTCCGTGATGCTGGTCATCATCGGTGTGTGTGCCAATGGGGCTGTGGCGCTGATTACCTTGATTTTGGTTCTCATCCTGGCCTGGAACTACCTAAAACTTCTGTTCGAGGCAGCCGAACGGTATGTGCTGCTCGGTGTACTGGTCTACACGGCTCCTGTGGCTTTTTCTATGGGCGCCAGCCAGACCACAGCAAACATCTGGAAATCCTGGTGCCGGATGCTTGGTGGTCAAATTTTCCTATTGGTCATGAACGCCTGGTGCCTGCGCCTGTTCACAAGCATGGTGGGGTCCTTCCTTGCGAACCCGCTTTCGTTGTAAGGAGGTCTTATCCTTGAAGAAACTCAAAAAAATTTTGTTTGCGGCCTTTACAGTCGCAATTCTCTCCTGCCTGCTCTGCCAGCCGGCTTTTGCCGCTATCTCCGAAAGCGATGTGCAGGCTCAGGTAGACGCTGTGGGAAAAGAAGCCGTTTCCGGCAATGTGTTTATCTGGTTTCTCTGTGCTATCGGCTTTCTCAAAGTCGGCCAGAAAATCGATTCCTTCCTCTCCAGTCTTGGTGTCAATGTAGGACATACCGGCGGCAGCATGCTGGCTGAGGCTATGATTGCTGCCAGAGGCATCGGCGGCATCAAGAACTTTTCCAGTCACCACTTTGGCGGCGGGAGAAACAGCAGTTCCACCAATGTCAACTCAAACGGTGGTAAAGGCAGCGGCGGCTTTGGAGCAGGGTTTGCCAGCGGCGGTCTTGCTGGAGTGGTGAGCCGAAAAGTCACAAACAGCGCCATCAAAACAGCCACCACAACTCCCGGCTCCAAGCCTTCCGGTCTTGGCAGTCTTTTAGGCGATGCTGCAGCCGGAGGGATCGGCGGCCATATGTACGCTTCTTCCGTCAGTAAGGGCGGCAATTTTGCCAACAATGTAATCGGCAGCGTAGCCACGGGCAGTATCAGCCAGATGGGTTCCATTTCCGGTAAAAAAGCCGCCGAAGCCCTGCACTCTTACATGGGATATGCGGCACTGGAATCCGGAGCTGAAAATATTCCAACCTTCCAAAATGTCGAAATCGGCGGCGGCCGCATCACCGGAACAGAAGTGACCGAGGAACATCCCGAAGGCATCTCCTTTGGTATGTACCACGCAGACCAATATGTTGCCCCGGAAGGCCAGTACACCACCGTTCATGCCGTGGATGGCACAGCATGGTATAAGCAGTACGCTGTGGATGCTGTTGACAAATCGCCCTATATGGCTCCTGACGGTTCTATCGCCTTCAACGAGTCCATTGTCAAAAAGCTGCCTCCAGCCCCGAGGAGAAAGGACAAGATATAAATGCCAGAAGATCAAAAAAGCAGTTTTTCCGAAGCTGTGGAGACCGGTGCCTCCGCAGCGCATACCATCCGCGGCGCAATCAAAACCGGAAAAGCTATTTCCTCCGCTGCCAAAGGCGCTGCCGCAGGCGGTCCTTACGGTGCAGTTGCAGGCGCAGTGTGGGCAGGCCGGAAGCATATCGGGAAAATCATTGTGGCAGTCATTGCCCTGCTTATGCTGCCGGTATTATTTGTTCTCATGCTCCCCGGTCTTATTTTCGGCGGACTGACCAATGCCTTTTCGCCATCTGACCCCGAAATTCCGATTTTGAATAGCGAAACAGCGATTATTGAGAACGCCAACGAGATCACCTTTACCCTCAACGGCATCTTGGGCGAGGCACTGGATGATGTACTTGCCCGGATCGAAGCTGACTTTGCGGCATCGGGAGCCGACCATATGGAGGTCAAAAATGCCTATTCCGGCGGTCCCATTTATAACGCCAACCTGTTTATCTCTCAGTATTGTGCGGCCAAAGACAAGGATTTTGAAAGCATTTCTCTGAATGACCTTGCCGCCACCCTGCGGGAAAACAAACAGCATCTATATTCCTACACCAGCAAGCAAGAGATTCGTGAAAGCACCGTGACTGATCCGGAGACTGGGGAAGAAACAACGGTGTCCGAAACATGGATGGTCTATACCGTCCGTTACAACGGTGAGTCCTATTTTTCTGATGTTGTATTCCAGCTTACCGATGACCAAAAGGAGCTTGCATCTGATTACGCTTCCAACCTAAGCCTGTTCTTGGGCGATGGTCTGCTGCAAAATCTGGAAGCGTGGACCGGAAACAGCATCACTGCTCTGGGCGATGTTACTTTCACCGACGGGATCACACCTGTTGTTTACTACAATCAGCTGGATGAACGCTATGCCGGTAAAGCATATGGTACGGACAATATTGGCGGTTATGGCTGCGGCCCCACCGCTATGGCAATCGTGGTGTCCTCTCTGACGGACGATATGGTTGACCCTGTGGAGATGGCCGAGTGGTCTTATAACAACGGCTACTGGTGTAAAAGCAGTGGTTCTTACCATGCGCTGATACCTGCCGCCGCTGAGGAATGGGGGCTTCCGGTTTCCGGCTGTACCACTGCGGAACCACAGCGCATCACAGACGCACTGGCTAATGGTAAACTGGTAGTAGCGATCATGTCTGAAGGCCATTTTACCTCTTCCGGTCACTTCATTGTCCTGCGTGGCGTAAAGGACGGCAAGATCATGGTGGCTGACCCTGCCAGTTACACACGGAGCGAACAGCTCTGGGATCTGTCCATTATCTTAAATGAGGCCAGCCGGCGCGCTGGAGCTGGCGGTCCGTTCTGGATTATCGGCTGATGTGCCCGCCCGGCTTCGGAAACGAGGTTAATCATGAATCATAAAATCGACCGAGATACCTACATAATACCACCGAATTTCATCGAGTCAGGCACCTTCTTCGGTGGTATGTTCAAAGCCCGCAATGTGATTGAAGCCGGCATCCTGGCATTTGCCATTGGTGTGCCGGTTTTTTCATTGCTCCCTCTTGGCCTGACTGCCCGTATCATCGCTTTGTGCCTGACCGCACTGCCGGCAGCATTGGTGGCGCTTATCGGAATTTCCGGTGAGAGCCTTTCCTCTTTTCTGCTGATTTTCTTAAAGTACCTGCGAAACCGCCGCATTGTAGGCGGTAACAGCGCAGAAGATGCGGTTCCTGCGGCAGAGCATGGCGGCAAGCATATTAAAAAGAAGGCACACAAACCCGATAAGACTCCCAGGCGGTCACGGCGCTCCGGCAGAGAGGATTTCCCAGCAGAGTTTGATGAAGTTCGCAGCTACGAGATCCGCCAAAAACTCCGTCCTGTGAAAAAGCAGAAGTCTGCCAAGGAGAAGAAAGCCGCCACGCAAAAAAAGAAGGTCTCCAAGGAACGCAAAGTAAAACGCCCTATCCGCACTCAGGAGCCGAAGCCCGCCTGCCTTAACCCGGTAGCAGATTATCTGCCGATTTCCAAAATTGAAAACGGCATCATCTACACGAAGGACCACCGCTATGTCAAGGTCGTCGAGGTAGTACCCATCAATTTTATGCTGCGCAGCGCCCAGGAACAGCGGAACATCATCTATTCCTTTGTGTCCTACTTGAAAATCAGCCCCATCAAGCTGCAAATCAAGGTACTGACACGTCGGGCAGAGATCAATCGCCATCTGGATACCGTTCGGAAGGAGATGGAACAGGAGACCAATGAACAGTGTCTGCTCATGCAGGAAGACTACCTCCAGTTCGTTCAGCAGATCGGTTCCCGTGAGGCAATTACCCGACGTTTCTTCCTGATTTTTGAATATGAGCCGTGGAGCAACACCAAGCGCTCTGATGAAGAAGGCGAGGCAATCAATGCCCTGCAAAGTGCAGTCCATACTGCTACCAACTACCTCCGTCAGTGCGGTAACGAGGTCATCGTTCCGGAAAACTGGGATGAGTTTACGGTAGATGTCCTCTATAACCTGCTCTGCAGAAATGAAAGTGCTGTAAAGCCGCTCTCCATCCGGGCACAGGAGGTTGTGGCTGAGTACCTTGCCAAAGGGCGCGACAGTGAGATTGACCATATCCCTGCCACCGAATTCTGTGCGCCAAAAAGCATTGACTTCACGCATGGTCACCATATCTGCATTGACGGTCTGTATTATGCTTATTTGCTGGTGCCCTCTGATGGCTACAAAACGCAGGTTCCAGCCGGCTGGCTCAGTCTTATCGTCAATGCCGGTGATGGGATCGATATGGATATGTTCCTCTCCCGTCAGCCCAAAGAAACCATCATCCAGAAAGTCGGACAGCAGCTGCGTATCAACCGTTCCAAAATCAAGGACGCCAGCGACACCAACACCGACTTTGATGACATTGATGGCGCTATCCGAAGCGGGTACTTTCTCAAAGAGGGCCTTGCCAACAACGAGGACTTCTACTACTTGAATCTGCTGATTACCATTACTGCCTCCAACGAGGAAGACTTGGAATGGAAGGTCAGCGAAATGAAAAAGCTCCTACTCTCACAGGACATGAACGCCTGCACCTGCCATTTTCGGGAGGAACAGGCGTTTTTATCTGCCCTGCCATTGGTGGCAATGGAAAAGAAACTGTATGAGCGGGGTAAGCGCAACCTGTTGACAGGCGGTGCGGCAAGCTGTTATCCCTTTACATCCTATGAGATGTGTGATGATAACGGTATCCTGCTGGGTGTTAACAAGTACAACAGTTCCCTTATTATCGTGGACATCTTCAATTCTGCGGTCTATAAGAACGCCAATATGTCGATCCTTGGCACGAGCGGAGCCGGCAAAACCTTTACCATGCAGTTGATGGCGCTGCGAATGAGGCGGAAAAATATCCCCATTTTCATTGTTGCGCCCCTAAAAGGCCATGAATTTCATCGCGCCTGCTCCAATGTGGGCGGCTCCTTTATCCAGATTTCACCGGCCAGTCCCCACTGCATCAATGTCATGGAGATTCGGCGGGTAGACCGCTCGGTGAACGAACTTCTGGACGGTCCAGGCATCCAGTTATCTGAACTTGCAGCAAAGATCCAACAGCTCCACATATTTTTCAGTCTGCTGATCCCCGATATGTCTCACGAGGAACGACAGCTTTTGGACGAAGCCCTTGTTCGTACCTATAACACAAAAGGCATCACTCATGATAATGCCTCTTTGGAAGACCCTGCAAAGCCCGGCCAGTACCGTGAGATGCCGGTGCTTGGTGACCTGTACGAAATTTTGAAAACCTCCAAGGAAACGATGCGCATGGCCCACATCCTAAATCGTCTGGTAAACGGAAGCGCCAGCACCTTCAATAAGCAGACCAATGTTCGGCTCGACAACAAGTACACTGTTTTGGATATTTCCTCCCTCACCGGAGACCTGCTCACCGTAGGTATGTTTGTGGCGCTGGACTTTGTTTGGGACAGAGCCAAAGCCGACCGTACAGAAGAAAAAGCCATCTTCATCGATGAGTGTTGGCAGCTTCTATCCGGTGCCGGTGCTGCTGGTGTAAGATTGGCCGGTGATTTTCTTTTGGAAATTGCCAAAACCATACGCGGTTACGGCGGCGCCTCGATTTTTGCAAGCCAGGATCTTGCCGATTTCTTTGACCTTGACGGCGGCAGATTTGGTAAGGGCATCATCAACAACTCCAAGACCAAGATCATTCTGAATCTGGAGGACGACGAAGCCCAGCGGGTACAGGAAGCCCTGCACCTGTCCGATGCTGAAACAATGGAGATTACTCACTTTGAAAGAGGTCACGGTCTGATTTCTACCAATAACAACAATATTATGGTGGAGTTCAAAGCCAGCCCTCTGGAAAAGGATCTGATCACTACCGACCGCCGCGAGCTGCGTGAAATCGTAGAGCGAAAACGCCGTGAACAATCCACATCTGCCGAACAGCAGATATAACAATTTGAAAAGCGAGGTGATTCCCATGTGCAACTTTCCTGCCAGACGCCGCTATGCGTCTGCTTTGCGTCTGTATTACGCCTAAAAGCCAGTTTTGCCAGCCAGATCATCTTTTTAGCTTACACTGACTGGCTTTCCTTCCTATTTAATGCGTCTTGAATACGCCTATATTACGCCATTGGAGGTGATACCCATGAAGACCAGGGCTGAAATCTATGGAAATGAAGCTGCGGCTCTGCTGCGGATCGTCACGATGTATCCCGGTCTCAATATGCAGCAGCTTCTTTGCTTTCACCCTGGCAAAGAAGAAATCATCAAGACCCTGCTCTCCCATCTGCAAAAGCAGGGCCGTATTTTTCAAACTGATACAGGCGGTTACTTTCCGTCTGGTTGGGCAGCAAAATCAGACAACTCCCTGATACGGGCTGTCTGGGTACTCTTGGATTTTATCGGGCAGGTGGAATACCATGCTCCCGGTGATTTTCCGGTCAAGCTTATCTTCTTTGCAAACGGTGAACTATATGAAATCGTCTACGCAGCTTCCGGCCAGGAGGCCCTAATCAACCATGCGCTTCGGGATGACCGCAGCGGTGGACGCCGCATCATTTTGGTCGATAATCCGGAAGACATTCGCCGCATTGACTGCCCTGGCATTTCCGGTTTCTGCACCGTGGATGCAGCGGGCCAGGTGCATTACTTTAAGAAAACAGGAGGAACTTGATTGGAACGAAAAATCATCTCACACCGAATCGGAAGCATTCTTGATGATATATCCCGTTTGAGCAATGCTCTTTACGCGATGGATACCACGGATATTCAGCGCTATCCGGACAACTATGAAGTCTTATCCACTGACGCCGCCCTGCGGGCAGAGAAAATTGCCTGCAGGCTGCGGCATTTGATATATTCCAGCACCACCATCCGCAAAGGCGATTACCTGACATCCGCCGGTATTGTACACGGAATTGAGGTTGTCTATGAGGACGGTGTACTGGAGGTCACCCTGCCTGGTCTGCTCCCAAAACGCAAGCAGAGGCAAAACACTGAGTTTCTGCTCGACCCGTTCTACTTCTCATTGGAGCAATACGCCAAAGAGCATCCCATGCCCCGCTTCAGCGATTGTGTGGTGTGCTTTACGCAGGTTTATGACCAGTGCCTTCCCACCCGGCGTATCCGTGACTACGACAATCTGGAAGAAAAGCAGCTTCTGGATGTCCTCTCCACCTTCGTCATGGCTGACGATACCGGCCTGCTCTGCGATGCCTACAACACCGCTGCGCTGGGCGAAAAGGATTGTACCAGAATCAGTGTCATGGAAAAAAAGCGGTTTCCCGCCTGGCTTGCTGAGCATGAAAACACCCTAAAATCCATCTCGGATTTTTGAGCATTTTCAGCCATTGCTTGTCCGACCTACCGCAACACCGTATTTCGCCCCGGATTTCGGGGCTTTTTTCTGTCGTTACACCACGGATTTTTACCGAAGTTCCTTGCAGTCTCGGTAAAAGCCACACACCACAAGGAGGTGATCACTTGGGAAATTCCCACAGCCAGACACGATGGCGTACAGGCTTCTCTCTCTGACTGCCATCTCCGGCGAGTTCCCCACAGACCAGCTTAACAGACTTCCCGGCAGTCCGTATTATCTGGAGTCTGTTGTCACTGCACTGAAAAAAGACGGGCTGCTGCGTACCTATTACCGGGATAAACTGCGCGGCTACCGTTTGGGGCCGCGAGCCAAAGCCACTCTGCTGGAAAGCCGGCCGGACAGGTTTGCCAGCTATCTGACAGGAGATACCGACACCAACCGTTTGAAATGCGAAATTGACCGAAGACTCCGGCTACACCGCCTGGCAGAAACCTATGTGACCATGGATAATGCGGGGGTATGTGTGTATCGGGATGAAAAACCGGCAATTTTTGCGCCGGAGGGTTACGCTGGCGGCAGGATTGTCTATCCTGCTTTTTTCAGTTCGAGAGAAGTGAAAGAAATGGGGATCGACACCACGAAGATCCGCAGTTCCCGCTCCACTGGAATACTCCTTGCGCCCTCCGGCATCTTCGTGACCTACAACAGCAGCAGCGCCCTGATGAAGTGGCGCTACAAATCGGAAATGCGGGTCAAGGCATTGATCTGGAGCGTAATCTGCCAACAGCGCCTGTCCCAACAATTTCGCCATGAGGATGTTCATGGACTGATTCTGGGCAACAGCATGGATCTGGCTTACCAGATCTTGACCAGCACCGGAGGACGCAAACATGATTTCTTCATGCTGGATGGCAGCTATGAGCATTTTCTTTATCTTACCAACGACCATCAGGGGGAGGTGATACTTGCACTGCTGTGCGACCCTGGGAAAACTGCGGAGCTGGATCGCATTCTGCTCCAAGGTCTTACTGCGAGGCAGCCCGGACTGGCTATTGAGCATGACGGAATTTCACCGGACGGCTCACCAGTCCTGTTTGGCTATTTCTGTGATCTGCCCCGTATCGCACGCTTTAACACCTCTCTCGAACTATCCGAGCGCCCGGGCATACTGATCTGCTTTGACTTCCAGGCAGAGGTACTTCGCAGCTACTGCGGTTCCCGGGTGCGCTTCCAGACCATTGATTTCACAAAATTCGAGGGGAGGTTGTTCCCATAAACAAGAAAAAACTGATCGTGAGCCTGATTGCAGCGCCCTTTGCCATTCTTGCGATCCTATACGCAGGCGGCTTTCTGGCGCAGCTTTTGGGCAACTATGCAACCTGGAAACAGGGCGGCGGCATTCCCGGCGATGGTACTTCACCGCTGGCCGCTTCGCCCGACTTCCTTCTCTGCCTTTCCTCTGTGCTCCGACCGCCTTATGGCGTGTATGGCATCTTGATCTGCATTGGCTTGTTAGCAGTGCTGCTCATCATGGTCATGCGCATGGGATATGGTGATGCCGGCGAGTATGATGAAGACCGTAATTTCTCCTACTCCGCCAAAGGCACTTATGGCACCTCCGGCTGGATGTCCCGCAAAGAGATGTCCGGCGTACTGGATCTGGTGCCTGATCTGCGAAAACACAAGGGTGTTGTACTGGGTATGCTGGATGGCAAAGCAGTCTGCATACCGGAAGATACCAGAATCAACGGCAATCTGGCCGTCTACGGTGCCAGTGGTTCCATGAAAACCCGTTCGTTTTGTATGAACCGTATCCTTCAGGCCACTGTCCGAGGCGAAAATAGCGCCGGAGAATCGCTGATCATCTGCGATCCCAAATCGGAATTGTACGAGAAGTCAAGCGAATTTCTCCGCAGCCGGGGCTATTGTGTCAAGGTATTCAACCTCGTTTCGCCTGAAAACTCAGATTCCTGGTGCTGCCTTGCCGAAGTTGAGGGACAGGAACTAATGGCCCAGCTTTTTGTAGATGTCATCATCAAGAACACCACGAACAACGGCAAGAGCGACCATTTCTGGGATGCCTGCGAGATGAATCTGCTCAAGGCCTTGGTACTGTATGTGGATCAAGGCTATGCGGAAGAAAACCGCAACATTGGCGAAGTCTACCGGCTGCTGACTCTCAATGGAGAATCCCAACTTGACACATTGTTCGAGGCGCTTCCTTCCACGCACCCTGCCAAAGCACCCTACAGCCTGTTCAAGCAGGCCAGCGACACAGTGCGAAGCGGCGTGATTATCGGTCTGGGCAGCCGCCTGCAGGTATTCCAGTCTGAGCTGATTAAAAAAATTACCGCTAAGAATGAGATCGATCTGGAACTTCCGGGTCAGCAGCCCTGTGCCTACTTCCTCGTTACCAGCGACCAGGACAGCACCTTTGATTTTCTGGCCTCGCTGTTTCTATCTTTCTGCTTCATCAAATTGGTGCGATATGCAGACCACAACTGCGAGGGCGGCAAACTGCCTGTGCCTGTCCATATCCTTGGGGAAGAACTGACAGCGTGCGGCACAATCCCAGACCTCTCCCGCCGGCTCAGCGTAATACGATCCCGGAATATCTCCATGTCCTGTGTGTTCCAAAATCTCGCAGGATTGCAGAACAGATACCCGCAGAATTTGTGGCAGGAAATCATTGGAAACTGTGACGCGCAGTTGTTTTTAGGCTGTACAGACCAGCTTACTGCCGAATTTATTTCTGCCAGGACAGGGCTTGCCTCTGTAGCAGTATCCAGTAAATCCAAACAGCTGGGCACCTGGCGTATCTCCAACTATACACCAGAGTTTCGTGAGACCTCCGGTGTTGGAAAACGCCCTGTACTTACTCCTGATGAAGTCCTGCGGCTCCCGCTGGATCAGGCGCTCATCATCATCCGTGGCAAGAAGGTTCTGCAGGTAGACAAAATGGATTACTCCAAACACCCGGAAGCCAAGTACCTGCGTTCCTGCAAAGCATCTGCCCATGTGCCGGAATGGCGCCGCTTGGAAGAAGAAGCCGCCAAAACACCGCAACCCACGCCGAAACCGGCTCCTGCAGCAAAGAAACCGGCAAAGCGCAAAGCCACCAAGCCGGCATCCCCCACGGATAAATCACCCAAAGAGACTCCGACCCCTAAATCTGCCGGTACGCCGGAAGGCATTATCACCACAGACAAGGATTCCATCCTGTCTTAAACAAAACTATCAAATTCATAGGAGGTTTTAATCTATGGCAACCAAGAAAAAAGAACTTCTGGAACAGGACACTCCTGTTACCGAAACCGTTATGTCGGAAGATGAAACTCTGCCGGCCGATACCGCTCAACCTGAATCCCTTCCTGCTGACGCTGGCGATGGTCTGGATTTGAACGAACTGCTGGGGCAAATGGATCAGCCCCTGGAGGACACCTCTGCCGAAGATATGGCTGAAGATCCCCTTCCTGAACTCACCGAGGAGGAAATGTTCGGGGATACGCCTGCTGAAACAGACGATCAAAGCGCTGCTCCCACTGATATGCCGGAAGACTCTGATGTGCAGCCGCCTGATGTTTACGAAGATAATGCCGACGCTGTGCAGGAACCCCCTGCACCTCCCAAGCCCAAGCGTACCAGCCGAAAGAAGAAAGAAGCTGCTGCTCCTGAAGAAATTGTCACAGAGGAAGTCCCTGCCGAGGCTGCCGATCCGGTGGCTACAGCCGATACTATCCCTGATGCGGAGGAACCTGCTGTGGAGCCTGACGTTTCTGCCTTGGAGGAAGCTGCCGCTCCTGCCCCCACTCCTTCTCCTCCCCGGCGCCAGCCCCGCCCCCAGCGCGGCGAGGCCCCCGTCCTTACCATCCGCAGCCGGGATGATGTCGAGACTGCCGAAGACCGGGATGATGTAATCTGGCATGAGATCCATAATGCCTACCGCACCCGCAAGATCATCACCGGCAAGCTGGGCGGCATTGAACAGCTGGACAACCGCAAGACGGTGGCAGTTGTGGATTACAAGGGATTCCGTGTTATTATCCCTATCAAGGAAATGATGATCAATCTGGGCCGCAGCCCTTCCGGTCAGGAATACGCCGACCTTATGCTGCGCCAAAATAAGATCCTTGGCAACATGCTCGGTGCTGACATTGACTTCATCGTGCGTGGTATCGACTCCAAGACCCGCAGCGTAGTTGCCAGCCGAAAGGAGGCCATGCTGCGCAAACGCCAGATTTTCTATCTGGATACGGATGCTGCCGGTATGTACCGTGTCTATGAGGGGCGCATCGTCCAGGCGCGTGTGATTGCAGTGGCCGAAAAGGTTGTGCGCGTGGAAGTTTTCGGCGTTGAAACCTCCATTCTTGCCCGTGACCTTGCCTGGGACTGGATCGGTGACGCCCATGAGCGTTTTTCCGTAGGCGATGAGGTTCTGGTCCGTATTCTCAGCGTGCGGCGCAACAGTCTGGAGGACTTGGGCATCAAGGCTGACATCAAGAGTATTTCCGAGAACACCGACAGGGACAACCTGCAGAAGTGCCGTATCCAGGGCAAGTATGCCGGCCGTGTCACAGATGTCCACAAGGGCGTTGTCTATGTGCGCCTCTCCAATGGCGTCAATGCGGTAGCCCACTCCTGCTATGACTACCGGATGCCCGGCAAAAAGGACGATGTATCTTTTGCTGTCACCCGTCTGGATATGGAGCGGGGTGTGGCCGTAGGTATTATCACCCGGATCATCCGGCAGAACCTGTAAGCGAAAGTAGCCTGGGGAGCAAAATAAACTGCTTCCCAGGCTGCCTTCTATCATTGGCTCACCACCTTCTTTATATTAAATTTTTGACATCCGCACATTACTTATGTGTAATTTAATGTGTGGTTGCCATTTTTGATTGACAACCACATATCCTCTCCACACAACCATCCTCTTAAACCCTCTATATAGATTTTTATTTTTCATTTTCGTTGATTTTTCACAAAAATGCGGATATAATATATTATAACAAGGATTTAGGAGGTTGTTTTATGCTGATTCAATTTAGTGTAGAGAACTTTCTCTCTATCAAAGATAATGTCGTGTTATCCCTGCTTGCCAGTAAGGATAACGAACATCCGGAGCACCTGATTGTGGACGGAAACAAAAAGCATTTGAAGTCTGCCGTGATTTACGGCGCCAATGCTTCCGGAAAGTCCAATGTCCTGAATGCGTTTTGGTTCATGGTAAATTATGTGCTGACGTCGCATAACCAGCAGCTCCACAAAACCATTGAGCGTTCGCCTTTCAAGTTTGACCGGGAAACACCCTCTCGCCCCAGCAGCTTTGAGGTCATCTTCACCACAAATGGCATCCGATATGCGTATGGCTTTTCTGTAACAGACAAAGCTGTTATTGAAGAATATCTGTATTACTATCCCAATGGCAGGCAGGCACTCATTTTTGAGCGAAAAGACACAAAAGATTTTCGCTTTACCGTTGATGTCGATGAACAAAACACTCTCAAGGATCGCACTTCGGCCAACAAGCTCTATCTGTCTGTCGCATCAAACTGGAGCTATTCCAAAGTGATTCCGGTTCTGGAATGGTTTGCTTCCTGCCAGATCATCACGAAAAATTCTGTTGCAGACGCCTACGGCCTTGAAGCAGAACAACTCAAAGATGATGACTACCGGCATGTGATCGCCTCTATGCTGCGTGTTGCAGATTTTGGCATACAGTCCCTTCAGATGCGTGATGCAGAACCCGCTCCTTCTCAGCGCAATGATATCTTTACCAATATTGAGGCCATTCACACAGTACAGGATACAGAGGGAAATACTTCTTCCTACGCGCTGAACATGGCAGAGGAATCTGATGGCACCAACAGTTATTTCAAACTGATCGGTGTTGTAAAAAAGGTGCTGGATGAAGGAACCCTTCTTGTCGCTGACGAGATGGACGCTCATCTGCATCCTCTTCTGACAAAGCATCTGGTCTCGCTTTTTAACAGCGTGGAGTTCAATCCAAATGGAG
>OFRY01000311.1_pt1 | contig 33547 bp, 29 predicted proteins | sample 1543171 | NCBI WGS metagenome assembly OFRY01 (sample SAMN04209240, study PRJEB22552) | human gut metagenome | biome: gut; material: feces | host: Homo sapiens | place: USA: Oklahoma | reverse complement strand
CGCCATGCTTTTATTTTCTCAATAAGCACACAACATTCTGCACTAGGTTCACGGCCTCCTGCTGCGTAGGCTTTTGCTTCCGCGCCAGCAGCACCTGCACCAGGTAGGTCTGCCCCTTGCCGACCGTCACGCTCTGAGCATAACTGATCGAATGGAGAGTAATTTCATGGGGCGCCACCACCGTGTCGCGAACCACCTCCCCCGCAGTCCTCGCTATCGAGTCGGTGGGGATAAACGGGTCAGAATCGCAGTAGTAATAGACGGGTTCCATCTTCCTGGCCTTGACACAAGCGACGAGTTTGTTGGAATCCTGTTTTGTGCAAGCATCGAGCTGGTTGTTGGAAACCAGTCCCGTGCAAGTATCGAGCTGGTTGGAAGCCAGCTCCGTCACTCTGATCTCCATGCAGTCGTAATTCTCATAGTCATACACCTTGGCATGGCCTTCCACCACCTTGCAGATCCGATCCTGCAGCGAATGGTCAATATGGTCCGCCACCCAGCGCTTCTCTGACCAAAGGTCGTAGAGCGTATAATAACCATTGCGCCTCATCTCCAGCACACCAATCCGATTGTTGGCCGTATGAAAGGCGAAGGAGTCAAACTCCGGTTTCACCAGCATTCCGTAACGGTAGCGCAAGCCCACCTTCCCCGTCTCCGGGTCCTTGACGACGAGAATGCCCGGGTAAGCATCAAGGCGCTGACGGTACACCCTGGCAACATCCAGGCAACAGTAGGGATTGCTGCCAATAGCCATGCAGGGCAGCAATACGCCCAGATAGCCCACAACGACGACATAGAAAGGCAGGTCCTTCACGCTCCTAAGGAGTCCGCCACAAGCATAGGCCATCGCACAAAGACTGAGAGCGAGCATCGCCACACGCTCCACCCCCGCGTCAAACTGCGACAAGAAGAACGGGACCATGGCAATGACCACCACCCACAGTTTCCCCATCGCCACACCACGGAGCCTTTGCAGCAGATAAAGACTGACCATGGGCGCCACAACACAAGCCAAGGCGCAAGCACGGTCGTAGAGGGCCAGCCCGAAATACAAGGCAAAGAGCGCCACCAACAGCAGGGCGCAGTAGGTCTTGGCTCGTCGGTCCGTCCAAAGCAACAGTCCCATCGCTTCCTTCCACGTCAAGTTGTCCACCATACCACCCTTGCGCATCGCATTGACAGCATAGGCAACGACAGGAAACAATCCCAGCCATACTTTCAGCACCCACTGGAACACTTCCTCCCCTGGCTTGTCCGCCTCCATGCCCATCACGGCATACGCCTTCGAGGTAAGAATCCACATATGCACATCAGCATCCATCAACCATTTGAGTGCCATCAGTGCAAGAGCAACCAGCCCCGAGGCCCAAGCCTTTTTCTCACCCTTGTAAAGGGCGAACGAGCACACGATGCGAAACAGTACCATCAATGCCACTAGATTGACAGGGAAGTACGGGAACCAGCCATAGCCGACTACCACCACGCCTATTGCCCACAAGAAGCAGATAGTCCAATCCAAACCATAAAACGCCTTCTTCATACTACTGTTAATTTCTTTTTCTATCATAATGATTTCCTTTGTTTTGATTTATAGATTTTATTTGTCATCTTATTGATTTATTGATTCACTTTGTCACCTTGACGATTCCTTTGTCACCTTGATGATTCATTTTCAGCTTGACGATTCATTTGCCAATGTGTTGATTCTTTTGCTATCGTGAAAATTCTATTGCTATCGCGAGAATCATTTGCTATCGTGAGATTCATTTGCTTCAACTCAAGTCTATTCCCTCGCTACTCCACTTCCATCAGAATAGCCGTATAATTATCATCGCCATACTTCCAGCAGCTAAGGTCGAAACCATGCAGTATCTCCTCCAGCGACTTTGCCTCCATCATCCTTGCTTCCAAGTCCTCGGGCTCCATACTCTTGTGAACCCCATCGGAGCAAAGCAAAATCCGGTCGCCCGGACAAACAGGAAACTGCACCACGTCGGCAATCGCCTCCTCCGGATGATTGCTGAAGAAGCTGCGCGCCACGATCTCATACCCAAAGCTCAACCTCACATGGTCCTGCGTCTGATACACCACCCCCTGGCCTGGCCGCTGCAGATAGCACCTGCTGTCTCCCACATGGGCAATGGTCACAATGTCTCCCTCGATGCTTGCCATCACCATCGTCGTTCCCATCTCCGCCAGTCCTACCTCTCGCGCCTTCTGCTCAATAGCACGAGTCGCCTCCTGGCAGGCCCCCACGACCTTAACCTCGCTATCCCTTTCCTCCGCATGCTGCTCCCAGTATGCCGATACTGCATGGGCCACCGTCTCGCTCGCCACCTCCCCGCAAGCGTGACCACCCATCCCATCACACACGATACCCCAAAAGCGCCCCCTCTCCTGCTGGTCCATGACCACGAAGAAGTCCTCATTGTTAGAGCGCCTTCCCTCCTTACTGATTGTCGCATACCTGATCTTCATTGCTTGTCCTTTCTTTATATCCATATAGTTATTTCAACATCACTCGAAGCCTTCACACTCCTTTATGACAAAGAGGGGATGAAAGTAACCCATCTATCACTGGAAAAATCTCACATGAATGGTTCCATACACAACAACCATACCTCCCTCACATAGTCTTGCGTCTTTTGAAACCTTGATTTGCTTTTGCATATTGCTTCCAGTTCCTCTTCAGGACGATTAGCTTGCTCGTCTGCTGTATTGTCCTCGTTTGAGGCCCGCTTGAACAACAAACTCTTTATTTTATTATACATTCTTCCCATACCGTATCGACTATTGCGTGTGACATGCTTGTTTCAACAACTTTATCAAATCCCTATATACGGAATCGGTGATTCGTCCTTGGACACGAGCATCGTTGATGGCGTCATACACTTTATCTCCAGAATAATCGTCCAAGCCACCCCAAAGAGTGTCTGTGGCAAGATTGGTTGTATAGATATGATTGGCGCTAAGCTTTGTTATTAGTGCTGATTTTGCCAAGTTACGGGCATCCACATCAGGCGCAGCACCAAATGAGACATCATACCCATGCCCAATGTCATGCAAACTGTTATCCGAAGCAAATGCATTTCTCACTGCATCCTCTATCTCGTCCGAACTGTAGTGGGACAGGTCAAGCGAATCATATCCACCAATGAGACTTTCATACCCACCTGTATCGTAATTGCCACCATCACCATTAGAGAACAGATCACCTAATTTTTCAAAAATCTCAAACATAGCGTATTCTGTTATAGTTTTACTTGTTCTTTTGCTCTTTGAATGCTTCGCGGAATATTCTCCCAAGCTCTTCTTTTGTGAGTCTTGATTTGCCAAGATACTCGTTTCTGAAGTAAGCCTTGGCTGTAGAGCCGATTGCCCATGCAAATGCGGCAGAGGAGGCTGCGTCAAGAGCCATTCCCACAGCATATCCAACTCCTGTAGATTGCATAAGCGCTGACAGAATCTTTGATCCGACGTTCATAGAGAGAAACCACATACCTGCACTGAGAACAAACTGCTTGACGAGCTTCCAACCTTCGTCTTTTGTCAACTGGACATCATAGCACTTTCCTATTGCTACTGCGCCTGCACCCATTGCAGAAGCTGTCAGCGCCCAGTTTACATGAGCAGGAACGGCTGCCGTTGCAACTACTGTCCCCATCATTGTCTTGATTGCAACATCCGCATCATTATCGCAGACATATAATGATCTTGCCATATCTTTGTACCCTTATTCGTGTCGAGCGCAACTTCTAATCGTTTAATTATAGAGACGGTACAAGTTGGCAAAAACTATCAAGCAACTATAAAAAAACGAGACTTGGCTTCTAGTTTCCAAATCTCGCTATTGTTATATCCCCGTTTGGGTGGATATCCTCCGTTTTCATTAGTTTCAGTCCTTCGTAATCTTAAAGCCCAATTTCAATATGAGCTTTATCGTTTCTACAGATGTGTTGCGGTCGTACTCCTTTTCTTCTTCCGATAGTTCTTCATAAGGCACAAGGCAAGGGTGTTTCCTCTCGGCATCGTTGCGTTCCTCCCCATACGTCCAACCATCCTTCATCCGTCCTGCCGACCATACCTCATGCACATTCTTAGCGATGTCCTCTGCTAAAGCACTCAGCTCTTCTGGCAGAGCCACATCCTTCGTATCGATAGGATATTGTGTGTAATTGTTCTTGTTCATTTTTCACGTTTTATTGATTTCTATATGTATAGAGAGGAGATTGATGGCAAACCTATCATCAGGAAAGAAGGTTTTTATTCTTTCGATTCTAACTTTTCTATTGCAGGTTCGTATCCTTGACAGGAAGCTTTTTCATACCATTCTTGGGCTTTAGTTTGGTTGATTTCCACGCCCCATCCGTTGGCATAACATTCGCCCACCATATATTGCGACTTACTATTGCCCTTTTCTGCTCCTCGCATATACCATGCAAAAGCTTCTTGCCTATTGGGAGTCACCCCCAACCCATTCAGGAGACAGTCGGCAAGGTTACGTTGGGCACTGGCATACCCCATTTCTGCAGCATACCGAAACCATTGTGCAGCTTTCTGCAGGTTACGTTCATAGCCATGTCCTTCGAAGTAATACAGAGCTATGGCATTAATAGCATTTGCCGACCCCATGTCGGCAGCTTCAAGGAAGTAGTCCATAGCTTTGTTATACTTTCCTTGATTGTAGCAATGCCATCCATGCTCTAACAACAGGCTAATTTTCATTTTTTCTGATGTTTCCTTGATAACAATATTGTCATCGGCCGAAGCCTCTACGAAGAATTGCTTCAGTCTCTCGTAGAAGGCATCAAAGTATGCCGTATCGTACTGTGGACCGTTTTTATATCTTACATCCTTTATCTCATCGGGCAGCCCTTCGGGAAACTCTGTGAAACCACGCAACATAATAGGAATAACATTCTTGTCGAGTTTTAGAGCCTCTGCAAGTTCCACAAAAAGCCAATCATGCTCCTTGTCACCTTGTTCCTCAATGGTTCTGCGGAACACATCGGCATCACATATCAGGATAAAGTCCTTACACTTGGCAATTCTGTCAAGCAGAACCTTATCAAAGTTGCCATTCATAAGATTGTCCTGGTCAAAACTGACGGAATATCCGTCTCGCTTAAGCAGATCATATATATGTCGTGCTGTCTCGTAACCGCCGTCTCGTCGGTAGCTAATGAAAATGTCGTAGGGTTTGGTCATGGTTATTGTGTTGTTTTTATTCTTGACTTGTGGAGTTTTCTTCGCCTTCCATGTATCCAAGCCCTTCTTTGAAGTATCCTATCGCCGCTTCGTTCCTGTCCAGTTGGCACAGAAGCGTGGCAAGGTCGTCAAGGGTGTCCGCTATAGCCGAACGTGCGTCATCGTCATCTATGTTTTTCAAAACGGAAATTCTGTTTTTGTAATACTCAACCGTCTTGTCATAGTTTCCGAGATTCTTGGATATGAGTGCCAGCAGGTTTAGAATATTAGCCGCCCCTACTTTGTTTAACTCTGGATTAAGTTCAAGAGCTTTGTTTGCAGCTTCTTCCGCTTCTTCATATTTTTCTGCCATGAAGTATGACAAACCGAGTGCATGGTAGTTCTCGCTCATTGTTTCAGGAGTGATGTCTTCCATATCGCTTTGTATCTCTATGCAATCTTGCATAGTTTTTATAGAAGAAATAAACTGTCCAATTTCACGTTGTGCAATAGAAAGTAGACGACAAATAACAGAATAATAATCATCTGTATTTTCTTTTGTTAAGATTGAAATAGCGTTTTTTAAAAAAATAATACTATCTTCTTTTAAACCTTGATCATACAAAAAACTTCCATATTCCCCATATGCTTTTGCCGTACGGTATTCAACGTTATATGCATCTTTTTCTATTGCCTTTAGGGATATGTTAAAATATTCAGTAGATGTTTCTAAACCATTCAGAATATGTGTAACACATGCTATATCATAATATATTTGTTGTTCGAAATCATAATCTACAATACCATTTTTATAGTATGACAAACTCATTTGAAAAAATTTCAATGATTTTTTATAATCACCATCGTTAAATACATCTGTTGCATATTCTAGAATAATTCTAGCAATTCTATCGTTACAGTATTTAATTTGAACTGAGTCCGATTCTTTTATAACTTGCTTAAACAGGAAATCTGCTTGCGTATATTCTCCTAAGTATAGGTTTATTCGCGCTTTTATAGTCTTTAGGCTATTAGAATCACTATTTGTGTTGCATTGAAAGTTATCAACTTCTAGTTTTGCTTGTTCGTAATGACCAAGTGAAACAAGACAACGAACAATATTATCTAAATTTTGAATTCTTTCATCTTCACCGTTAATTTTCGTGATAAAAATCTTAGAATTACTTACGATACTATTTAGACATGAATATGCCATCTGATTTTCTATAGAATTAGAATTATTGCTTTCTTCCGATAGCATCACATTCACTTTTCTAAATATTTTTAGTGCTTCCAGGTATTGAGCTGTCCAGTAATGTGCATACCCTTTAAATAAAATTGCATTTTTTCTTATGTTAATTGGTATATTTTGATTATCTTCATTTTTAGAACAAATAGATTGATCGTATTCATTCAAATACTCTTGTGCAGCTTCGTTTACCCCATCTTTTGATATGTTTTTTTTGCAATGTGTTATGTTTTTCAGCCATTCATATAAATATTCACCAACAATATTGTATCCAAAATTAAATATATCATCTGCATGCCATTTCTCAATGTAACAAATGGCCTCATCGTATTTCTTGTTGTCTGCTAGACATACTCCTTTTTCTGCATATATTTCAGCTAATATGGGATGTCTTTCACCATAAATCTTCATTGCAACTTCTTCTGCAATATCTAAATTCTTGATTTTGTCTGAATTTGTTGCGACTGTAATGCTACGATAATATTTAATTTTTAAAGGGTTATATTCTGCAATATCCGACTTATTCATAATCTTTTCTGCCAAATCAGCCCATTTCGTTTTATCTTCATTTGACTCCAAATCATCAAAGATTGACGCAAATAACAAACAGTTCCATAAATTTTCTATGCAGTATTTACCTAAAATATTGCTATATATATTATATGATTGCTGCAACCAACGAATTGCATTATTCTTCTCTCCTATATTGTAATAGAAATCAGCTAATGCTTTTGATGTTCTTGCAACATCTATGGTGTTTCCTACATTTAGTTCTTTTTCAATTCTAACAGCCTCTTTTAGACACCACAATGCTTCCTCATAGTTATATGAATCTCTATAAATCTTGCTTAAACATTCATACACATGACATATGAGTATAGAATTTTTGTTATTTATATCTTTTGCAAATAAAAGAAATTTGTATTTTGCAGAATTTCCGATATCACTATTTGAAGAATCTTTTTTATTCCTTTTTTCAATATCAGATGAATCTCCATTGTAGAAATAGTTAATGGCATTGTCCGCAATCAGTTCGTGTGATATGCCATCCATAGAATGTAGATTATCACATAAATAAGTAATTAAAAGCCTTTGCATTTGATAGTATGGCCGTTTGGCCGTAATATCATCCAATGCATTGTAAACAGTTTTAGTGTTTAAATTTTCTAAAATAAAGTTTATTGTAGTTGACTCTATTTTTGCATCTTTTAGTATTATATCTGCAAGAATACGGTGACACGACACCATAAATCCATATTTATTTATCCACCCATTTGTTGTTAATCTATTTATTAAATCTTCAAATTTTTTTCTATTATTAGGTGATACAATAACCATTAAATACCTCACATCAATATTTTCTTCGCACAAAATTGCTAAAATTTCAAGTATCTTACTTTCTTCATCAGAAAGAAGTCTTTTGTTGTAAAGTGCAGATGACACGTCCGAAATGGCTAACTGTGTATCATGCCATTTGACAGAAACAGATGTCGTGTTGTCAAAATCATTTTCATGCTTGATATATCCTATAATTTCTGACATATTAATTGAAAAATGATTCCTTAAAGTTTTGGCAACCAATTCTGTTATAAGAGTATGTCCAGAGATGGCATCTAAGAAGCAGGACAATTGCTCTAAGGTAACCTGGTAATCATTAAAATCGTTTTTATAGTATTTTTTAAATAGAAGTATGGATTCTTCTCGCTTTAGCTCAACCAAGTTGTATAAAAACACATCTTCCTCTCTTGAATCAAGATTCGTCCTTGTTGTGAAAAGAATTCTATAGGTAGGAAAATGTTTAATTATTTCATCAACCCTTTTATTTATATCCTCTTTGTTTACGTCAAAATTATCTACAACAAGTAGTTTTCTCCCTTCTATAGAGTTTAAATAAGTAACGACGTCTCCAAATTTCAAAAAATTACCATCATTTTTATAATTATAACAAGCTTCCAATGACATTATAGTTTCTTCCAAGTTTATGTGGAACGGAAGCCATATTATTTTGTCATATATATTAGCAGCATCCTCGCAATATTTTGCGGCAATAGAGGTTTTGCCCATTCCTCCCATCCCATATATAGCTACATACTTATATGAATCTAAGAATTGTCCGATCTCTTTTATTTCATCTATTCTACCAACAAAATTATTGTTATGAGGAATAATCGTATTTAGTTGTATTTTATCTGAATATACTGGCCTTATATACTCTGCGTTTCCGTATAAGTTTTCAAGACATTTTCGCAATTTTATTTCCAATGTATCTAAATGATCATACTCATTTACGAAAATTTTATCAGATTTGTTCTCTTTGATATCTTTAATAAAGACTTTCAATTCTTTGTATTGATTTAATTCGTCAACAGAGAAATCCTCAATACTTTTTGCACATTTTTTTTGAAAGAAAATAATCCTTTTGTTTAATTTTATGGCTTTATTATATTCTTCCAAGACACCTTTCCCTAATTTGTTATAAAAAATAAAAACTATTAAATCACATTTTGGTAAAATAGGGTTAATAGATTCTTGAATAGGCTCATTAGGCTGACTTGAAGTACCGATTTCTTCTTCCCAAAGTTTTGAAGTAAATCTTATTCCAGGAATCTTAATCCTCTTTTCAATAATTGTACTAAATATTTTACGTTCTTCTTCTAGTCCTTCTGTGGATGAAGATAAGAATATATTGTACTCTTTCATATGTTTTACGTTTATGAATGATTTTTTAATGCTCTACTAATTCTCCTATCGCTTGAATATTCATATTTGAGCTGAACTATATCAAGCAAAAACTCCAATTTGTTATCGCTCCTAATATCTGGAATTGTAAATTCCTCAGAGGACACGACTTTTCTTTTCCTAATTGAAAATTCCATACATGGTGTCTGTTAAACCTACGTCGGTATTTGAGTAAGCCTTAACTACTGTTTCGTCATTTTTCTGATATGCCATCATATGATTATGATTAATTTCATGCGATTTCAAACAAGTGGGCGCTTCTTCTCCCATTTTGTCTCTCACTATAGAGATTGGTGGTTAGTGCTCAATTTAGGGCATAGCCCTTTGTATAGGCACTTTTGCAAGTGCCTATACATTGAGTTGTTAAAATTTCGCTTGCTTTTTAACTATTGGCATATTGCCAATCCAATTTTGTCTGGTCGCATACTGAAAAAATCCCTGCAACCGTTAAATATTTTAGTAAAAAACTTACCGAGGTACTCCCATGCAGACCGTCCCTGCATCTTCACCGTACTGATGATGCTATGATAAGTAGCTGCCATCTCCACCCCTTCGTCGCTGCCGAAGTGGAGCATGGCATTGCGCTGGGTGGTCAAAGGACGAATCGCACGCTCTGCCAGATTATTATCAATGGGAAGACTGCCGTCCTTTAGAAAAGCAAAGATGTTGTCCCAGAACTTATCAAGATACTTCAACGCTGCCCTCAAGTAAGGAGTAGTCTCAGAGGGGGCTTTGTCGAGCTCTATCTTAAGATGTTGCCTAAGAGTTATCAGCATTTCCTTTGACTCAAGGTCTTGACGACGTTTACCCCTTTCTTCTGGACTAAGGCCTTCCTTGTCGTATTGGTGTTCCCTACCATAAAAGAAATCCACACCTCTTAAAAAAGGAAGAGCTCGAACATCACCGGCTTGCTCCAGGGCCTTGTCCAACTTGGCTTTCCAATGAGCCATGCAGACTTGGTGTATGGCTTTCTTGAGATTAGGACTTTTCTGTACGGTGCTCAACTCGTCACCAATAAACACATAGGCATTATAGCCGTCAGTCATGACACTCTTCAGTTCGGCGTCACCGATAAAGTTGGTCAGCACATCACGACCACGCGAGCCATCCTCATAGAAGAAGATGACTGTCTGTTCCGCCTTGTTGACCAATACCCAAATATAACATTTCTTGTAATGGTCGTACTTGCGGACCTTGCACCATGTCTCGTCACAGTTTACTATAGAGTCTTTCTCCAACGCCACTTCCTTCAGTACCTTGACAAGCTCGTCAAGATACTTCTTGCCTTTCTTCAGCCAGTTACGGAGCGTATTGGCAGACACCTGCATACCCAAGTCGGTAAGCCAACGATGAAGAAGGCCGAAAGTAACATTTTTCACATAGACCTCGTATGCTATGGCTTGAAGAAACTCAGGAGTGACCTTGGTGCCGTCAAACTTTGTAACGATCTGTGGATTACCGACTACAGGGAAATAACCCCACTTGGGTTTCTTGCCCTTCTCGACATAGTGAACCAACTCGAAACGTTCTTCGACGATGCTTACATCAAGATGGAACACAGGGAGCATCTTTTTCTCAAGTACACGTCCAGGGACTTTGGACAAGTCCGACTTATATTCCTTGGACGTTCCCTGAACTCCCATGGTTTTATAGGTGTCAGGATGATTAGACAAATCACGTGGCTTCTTTTCCTTAGGAGCTGCGGCGGCCGGCGCCTCTGTTTTTTTATTGGCTACCGAGTCATCAGGCAGAGACGAGGACGTACCATCAAACATGACAATGAACACGTCACCATCATCGGGCTCACGATGAAGTTGTTCGCGTATAATGGATAGCACACGGCTACGCTTGCAGCGCATGTCGGTGAAATCACAGAGGTAATAGAAACGGTTTAATCCTGTTACATTAAGCATAGGCCCTCCAACTTCTCTATCAGTTGCTTCAACTCCTGATAGTTTAGGTTCTTCTGGGAGATATGCAATCCGTTGGTCATTCGCAACTCCACAAGGATACGAACACAAGAGCTCTTCATCTCTGTCGTGGATTGCTCCGGCAAATGAATTTCTCCCTTCGGATCTTTTTGACAAGAGGCCGGAAGACCATCCACCTTTACTTCCACAATCTTGTTGCGCGTATCCTTGTACCATTTGTAGAATATGTTATAAGGTACTTTATTACGGGAACAGAACTGTTCAATGGAGATGCCCTTCGGCATTGCTTCCGTCTGGTACTGGAAATAGAATCGTTCCAAATCTTCGCTGCTGTACATAAATCAATGTTTAAAATTTGGCAGCAAAGTTACACCTTTCAAAATTGAGCCCTAATTTGAGTGCTTACCATAGATGAGAATAAAGTCATTCATCATCTATCATCCGAAAACAAAAGAAGCAGAGTTTAACCACCATTAGGTTCAAAACTTAGCTTCATTGCGCATGTATCAATAGCACAATTTATACATTTTTAGAAAAAATTCATTTTCTCGATATTCTATAACCAAGCTTCAAGATGAGCTTGACAGTCTCCACCGAAGTGTTGCGGTCGTAGGTTTTCTCCTCCTCGCTCAGTTCATCGTATGGCACCAAGCATGGATGCTTCTTCTCCGCATCATTGCGCTCCTCGCCATACGTCCATCCTTAAGCGAAGCGGGTCTGCGCCCACACTTCATGCACATTCTTCGACATTTCTTCTACCAATGAGTCTAACTCTTTGGGAATGGAGATACTCTGGGTATCTACTGGTGTTGGTATGTACTCTTTCATTGTTGGCTTGATTCAAATTGTTCAACTTTTATCATAGTGAGCATCTGGCTCTGAAGAAACTATCATTCATTCTAAAGTAAATCTGGAAGTTTTTCAATCGAATCGAATTCACACTCTGAATTTTCTTCGTCTTTCAGGAACTTTGGCACATTGCCTGTCTTTTCGAAAAACAAGCAACGAGCGTTCTTGTGATGCATTTTAAACATCTCATATTCCTCCCATACACCTGAATCTTTTGGGGTTATTTCATATTTTCCACCCAAAAAGACCGCAGAAGTGAATTTAATTCCATCATCAATTATCATGCGTGTTCTCATATATTTTAAAGATGCCTGCTTTGAATTTTCTCCAGATTCTATATTTTCCCCTTTTATTTCCGTTTCCTGTAATAGCTTTTCAGGAAACAATTTTACTTCTAAAGGATATTCCTCTTTAAAATATTTGCTTTGATACAACCTTATATCTGGATATATTCCACTCTGCCTATCATATCCCATAATCTCCATAACATTTTGAATTATAGGCGTTATCGTCGGGTGTCCACCGTAAACGAGTGTACCTCCACGCTTTATGACTTCATAGATCAAAGTTACGACAATATCATGGATTTTTAAATAATCATAGTTGCCATCGTCTGCATTTGGAACAGATGCCGAGAGAAACACACAAGGTCTGGAAGAGTTCTTGCTCTTCTCTTTCTTATGGCCTAACAACTTTTGTTCGATTTCTTCTTGCATGTTACTCATCTTTACCAGTTCAATGCCACGCATTTCATTATTGAGCCATTCAACATGTTCGTAACAAGATTTAGGAAGACATAAATCATCATAAATAGCAGCCACTTTGACATTTGGATTTAGCTCGTTCTTTTGGATTGCTTCCAAATCTATCGTTTTAGGAATACCATAAATTGCATGAATTGAACATATCTCCTTATCTCCTTTATTTGGAATATACAAGTTTGACAACTGAATTTCCTTGTTTCCCTCAAATCCATTAAATTTTGTTCTAATCTTAGATAGCCTGTATATATGTGTCTGTTCTTGAATTTCTCTGATTCTTTTAATCAGACACAGGAATTCCTCGTCTGAAACTGTATCATTAGACTTCAAGTACTGATATACGAAATCATATTTTTCTGCTTTCTCTGCTTTCTCTTGTGTCAGCATAATAATAGGAACTCTCGACAAACAGGCAGCGTACATCTCCTTTTTCGTATAGACGCTGCTAAAATAGCCTGCAGAATCTAACAAAATAAAAACATCCGCATCTGCAATAGCATATCTTATTCTATCCATAAAATCGACACCAATGTCTATTTTCTTCTTGTCGAGGAAAACAGAATAGCCCTCAATAACTAGTCTTTTCCATATTTTATTTGCTAACTTAGAAGTATCTTCTCGCTTATAACTTATGAATACATTTTTCGTGTTTCTTATAATGCCAAGTTTCTCCAGTATCACATTGCAAAGTTGCTCATTACTACTATCCTTATGCTTAAGTCTCTTATTATAAACAAAAGCATTAATGTGTTTTATACTATCATGCAGTTCCTCATCCTTGTCAAATATGACAGGAATAAATTGAGCATTTTTTATGCAGCTTACGTCAGTACTTGACGAACACAACACAATATGCTTGCTTGCACTATCCGTATCAATATTAAAGTATGTATTATCAGTGACAAAACTTAGTACCTCGCCTAAATCAAGACGTAAAGTGTTTAGCTTCCTCATAAGAACTTCTTTTACACCCAACACACATACAGGAAGGCTCACTGAATAAATTTTAATGTTCATCTGAGAATTTTTCATTTGTCAAATCGTCAATCTTATTTTTAATATATTCAGAACAGTCCAAATCCTTTGGAGTCGCTATTGTCACTGTTCCAATGCTTCCAAGAAATTTAGAAATCTCTGTATTTTTCTCTCCAAATATGTTTTTTTTGTTGTTAAACTTACCTATGCATATAGGAAGGAACCAATTCCGATTCTTTTTCCTACAATTATTCCAAAATCTTTTGAATCTTTCTCTGTCAAATTATTGAAAAAGCATTCGTTATCCGCAACAGCCTTACATAAATACAACTCATTTATAAAATTTTCATGTTCATCCAAACTTTCAGGAGATTCCTTTTCGTTTGGATCTTTTTTAATTTGTTCAATTTCAGAGTCTTTGCGTCCTGGATATATTATGACTATTAAACAAGACGAACTTACTATATCTTGATAGATTGGAGCCATTTTTGTTTTAACATAATCATTCCTTTTTATTTCATAATACGATTCTATATGTTTTCCCCTGTCAAATCTTACATCTTTAATTATGTTTTCATCTTTCATGCCACACAATTTGTCATATAATATGTAAGCATACAAATCAACAATATTGACTCCATTATCATTCCTTGGATATAATATTCTCACACTGAATTCAGGCTTGTTACTTACACCCAGTTTCGCCATTTATTTCTGTTCATTATTTCTTCCTACGAAAGGTTCATAGGCAGTTGCCTATTTGTTCTCTTTCTTGGATAAATAATTGAACAAATCACTCAATAACTTCATATAGGTCTACTTTTTCGATTACACAATTACCAGGTCCAGTCGCTTTTCCATTTCTTGGAGTCCAGAATATACAAAACCAATCCTCAGATTTATTCACACAAATCTTATGATGCCCTTGACATTCCAAAATATATGAGTTGTCTTTTTGAGCATATCTTTGTAATTCTTCGTCATTAATCTTTACGACACCTTTTGGCGCAGGCACATTATATTTGTTTGTATAACAACCATTGATATTAAGGAATCTCCAGACAAAACTGTTATCATTTATCATGTCTTCAAGTTTCCGTCCATTAAATTTGCACGAAGAGCATTCGAGTATTCTATCATTAACGAACCCTATGTCGTAGACATGACAATCCACACTGTCCTTGTAATATTTGAATGGATAATTTTTGAAGTCACCCTGTTTCATAATATTTGGCCATACGAACTTTCTCATGATCCAGAAATACACATATAACCTTGGTGTAGACCATGTTTTCTTTTTGCGCATTTTTTCCATAGACTCCATACCCGCCTCCAAGAAATCGCCATTTGCAAAATATCTTGCCAACTCACGATTCTGTTCATCTGTCATATTGGGAATCTTATTTAATGGAAGTTCCTCTATCGGGTTTTCTTTATCTGGACTAAACAGCATCACTTTAAAGTTATCTTTTAAATCTCCTTGATACTTCATTCTGACAATAGTCAAGAACTCACCCAAACACCACCAAGAATCCCAATAACCAACCTCCTCATGCGAACTGTCAGAGTCTTTCGGCTTGTAATTCGTATTGAAAATCCAAAACTCGTCGCATTCCCTAATCTTTCTATCGGGAATACTTACAAATGCCCATCTTCTGATTTCAGGCATTAATTCATTTGATAAAACCCCTTGTGGATAACAAAACGGTACGTTCCATTCGTCACCATCTCCGATGATGTCTCTGTGATATTTGATTATCTCAGCTTTGACATCCTCTATATCATACTTATTCAAATATTTAAGACCTTTATCTCCGCATCTGGCATATCGCGTTCTATAGCTAAGGAATATCTTTTTCTTATGTTCAACATTCTTCAAGTTTCCATCAGAATCCAATTCTCTCTCGTTTTTTAGAGCATCCATATTCTCCTCGATAACTTGCATTTCCTTTTGCATTAAGTCTGCATACGAAAGGCTAAAATCAATTCTACATTCTGCTGGACGAACGAGCCGATTATTCAGGTACATCTTTTTAAGCTCCTGTTTGAGCCATATTAGAATCATGTCATTTGTATACGTCTTTTTATAGCCCCCCTTATCATTGTCATGATTCACGAAGTCTTTTTCCCCTAAACGAGCCACATTTGAACGGCAAGGAATGAAGTTTAATGGCAGTTGGGTTCTGCTTACTACCAATATGTTGTCGAATGAAGATACTGCAGGAGTAACACATTCATAATTTGCACCTAACGGATATTCTTCAAATTCTTCTATCGACCCATCGATTATAACAATGTCGTTTTGGAATGCCGCAGTAAGAACTTGAAGCGGAGCGTTGCCATCTTGTACGCTAAGCCCTTTAGAGTCTTTGATTTCCAAACGAATTTCTACATTCAACTCATTTTTCATGTATCCACTTAGAGTTTCCTCTAAGATTTTCTGAAGTTCTTGTCCTGGTATGGAGTATGACTTGAAGAAGTGTATTGTGACCATAATTAATACCTTTGATGTTTATTATTCTAATAGCATTTTCTTTGTTTTAGCTTGTTTTTTGAGGACATAGAACTGGACACCCTAATTAATAAATAACTTAAATTCTACAAATGGAGTCCGCTTTCTCATCCCGTTAACCCCTCCCGCAAGATCCTCACCATTGCCAACATCAAGAAACTATCGTATTTCATGTTGTCGGGATCAAGGCGATAAAGATCTTCATAAGAACAGAGATTTATGTGATGGCCTTTATTTTTCTTAAGTCCATTACGATAGGAACTACGAGAAGACCCAAAGCGGCAATTATATTCATAATGTTCTTGGGGGGTGAATGGAGAAAAGCCAAGAATGAGTTTTTCGACATTCCAACGAGCATGCTCACATCGAGCCATTGCCTTTAGGTTGTTCCCTACCAATAACAACAGGTCCTTTTCATGATTCTTTATCATATAGTTAAGCATATCGGTAGTAATACAAACTGTTTCGCAGTCAATTTCCTCGTCCTCTTTTGAACGATTCACAGAGCAATACGCCTTTTTTATCACTTTCTCCATATCTTTGCGGACTTTGTTGTCAAAAAGCGATTTGATGCGAGTAACGAAGCAGTCGGCGCAAAAGATATTTGACAACTTGTTACGGAGCTTTATTTGATAAAGAGTACCTTTTTTATCATCCTCGTTAGTATATTCTGCTATCTCGTTCCACTTTTCCAGTGTTTTTCCTTTCGATTGCTGATAGCAAAAATAGAGTAAAGCCCTGGAATAGCGGTCTGAAATATTGGGGTCATCAGGGGGAAGGTTGTCTATATCTGCCCCTACTTGATAGACCATGTTTACACGACGCGCATGGGTAACATTCAGCTTACAGTCACACTTGTTACTGTCACACTTGCGATTTTTCACTTTTTCAATGTCCTTACGGCCAACATGAACCAGCCCCAAGCCACCTTTTTCATTCGCCTCATATCCGAAATCATCGTCATTGAAACCAAGCAACTCCAATTCGATACCGACAAAAGAATAGGGGTTCTTCACGACGCAATTCTTCCACTTCTGCCCGTTCTCTTTATCTTCTTTCTCTACTGTTATAAGAGTATATTTACACAAGTTCGTCAAGTTACCCAAAAACTCCTCCTTGCGAAGTTCAGCAATGATGTCTGGATATTTTTTACGATTATAGCGAAGTGTAATCATTGTACTATTGCTCGGGGCTTGACTTACGCCATCACCTTCATTAAAATTGGGGGAATGCAAAGCCAAGGCCGCGTGACGGGCTATATAAAACGCCATCGGATCAACACAATCAATGACTATATGGACACGTTCAGAGGAGGAAGCTGCAATCCCATCTGATCCCCAACTTTTCTCTTTTTTCAACTTGGAAAGCACATAGTTTCTGGCACGGCACCAGCCTTGAACCACATCCTCGCCAAACGCTATGCAAGAGCCAGCTTCATCCTTACGATGTAACCGGCGCATGTCTTTAAAAAGATCCTCGCAGGCTCTACATTTGTCTGACATGGGCATTATCTTTTTCGTTTTTATGATATTCGGCTTCATGGCTTGTGAGGAATACATTACTATTGCTTGCATCGTATCCTGACGGGCTCTGATAGAGCTGCAGATCAAACCATCCCATAGACTTGATCACATGCTCCATGATGAGCGACTGTTGCCACTCAAAGGCATCAAACATCGTATCTCTGAGATATACAAACAACTGCAAAGGCATTCCCTCGTCCGTCTGCTCCAGCCAACGCACGACAAGGCGGGGCTGTTGCGATACGCGCGGGTATGCCATTAGCCAATGGTAAATATATTGGCGGAAAGCCTCTATATTGAGCATGCCATTTTTAATGATCTTCTGCAAAACAAACGGATCCAAGTCAAGTTCCACGCGCAAACGCTCCACATCTTGCGCTGAAAGGGACCGTATCCATCCCGAATCCAGCACAAATGCTTTCTGCATCAATCTTCCATACGTTTTTCCCTCCATCATACGCTGACTATTTTTGAAGTGCTCGGAATGGAAAATATAAGTGGGAAAGGACGAGGTTGTAGTATCCCAGTTTTCTACCGTTACAGTAGTAAGTGATATGGTGCGCACAAAACCTTCTATTCCTCGTGACTGAACGGTTATAAGGTCGCCTATTCGTAGCAAACCATTGGCACGAAGGTAGAAAAAAGCTGCTACGCTCTTAATAGTATCTTGAAAGATCCAACCGAGAACAGCGCCAAAAGTGGTAACGATGACAAAACCATTGCCCTTCTGTTCGATGCCAAGGGCAAAGACGACGAGAGTAAAGCAAATACCAAAAATAACTAATAATGCTATCTGGCTGACCGTTATCCGAATTTCCTGCTTGTGCAGACTGTATATCTTGTTTAGATTCGTAATAACGTATGTAGCAACACCAAACAGAATACAACTGACCCCTATAATTCCGACCTTATACAATATGCTATGAGGGGATGAGTAATCATCAGCCCCTAGCCGCATTGAAATCTTAGGTATCAACAATAATACTGCTATCAACAATGAGATAGAGAGGAAGAAACTACCTTTGGATTTAAAAATTGCTCCTAAGATCTGAAGGGAACACCGTTTCCCAGATAACCATTTGCGAGACAATCTACGCGTCCAGAACCATCCCAACACCATTAGTACTACTAGACACAGTACTAACACCACCTGAGGGCCATTTATCAACATGTCCCTGGAAAAGTTTCCTTGAGCGCAAGGAAAAATGCTATTGTATAAACTCTGTATCAAAGCAAAACAATATTTAGACATAAGTCGTAGCAGCCAAAACAACAAAAGTTCAAAAGTCGCACTTGCCTCCGCGACGCTTAGAATAGCATTGTGGATCAACATGATGACTTTTTAATCTCAAACCCCAGCTTTTTCACCAACTTTAGTGTCTGCATCGCCATTTCCCTATCGTAGAGCTTTTCACTTTCAGGGAGATTGCAATAAGGCACCATGTCGGGCGTCTCCTTCTTTTGATCGTTGCGCTCGGGCCCATAGCTCCAGCCCTGGTCAGTACGGGTTTTAGCCCAAATCTCGTGAGCGTTCTCCGCAATGGCTTCTTGCAGTTCTATGAGATCATCGTTGAGGGACACGTCGTCAAGACGAATGGGATAAGGCTCGTAAACAAACTGGTCGGTAGTATTGACCACAACCAAATAATGGTTTGACTGCTTCCAAGCCTTCAAGAACAAAGGCAACGGATAAGTGGTCAGTTCCTCTTCGGTATAAGGATTGAAGAGCGTTATTTCGTTTGACGCAACAGACACCGAACAAATAGCCACAGCATGGTTAGGATGCATCTGAGAGTTATTGTGAGTTGCTGGGTCAAGCATTGTATTGTCAACTACTGCTATCAATTGGTTGCCATGCTCCAACCAACGCACCATATCATCCATGGTGGAATCATAACGGCGGCTGACAGCAAGATTGTTTTTCTCCAACAACCGACCGATATTATACAATGGCATTCCCTTGTCCCTCAACCAGCAATTACGGTAAGCCTCGTCAAGAAGGGATTTGTGGGTTGTTTCAATACCGAGTTGATGCAGCACAAACTCCTCGCACTCTATGTCGCAGAGATAGCTTTCCTTTTTTCGTGCAGCCATTGCCGTCATGGGAAGTTCTTTGACCTTGGCAGGCTTCCGCCCCGCCATATCTTCATCGACCTCACTCACAATACGGATCAGCTCGCGCAATTCCTCGTCTTGCTCGGCAGCCTTCAGTACGCGCATCGTGTCTTCCGCATTCGTGTTTCCATCAAGGAATGCAGCCAACAACTCATCTGAAATTATCATATTATCGTTCATAAGATCTTTTATCTTTAAGTGCTACTTCTACGAGGGCTTTCATGGCCCGACGCTTTACATTATAGAGGTTGGCCACTGTAATGGACAACTGCTTTGCCACCTCTTCCGGACTTTTCTCCTCTATCATCAGCAAATGGATGACAAGGGCATAACGCTGATTATTCATTTGCCTAAGCAAACTCTCAACATCCATCTTGGCTTGCGAACTTTCAACATACGAAAGATTCTTACCACTATTAACAAGAGGCTCTTGACTTTCATTATCTATCACTTTGCCACGACGCTTCAGTTCCAAACAATGCCGCACGGCTATTGTCTTCAGCCACTGAAACAATGTGCTCTCATACTTAAACGTTCGCAACTTCCTTGCGTCATTCTCCATGAGTAGCACGTATAGCTCGCTGATTATCTCGTCGTAATCAACTATCTGATTTCCAAACACACGCCTGATGATACTAATAAACAACGGACGACAATCCGTGAAGAAGAACTGCGCCGTCACCTTAGGATCACGGGCTATGAGTTGGGCTACAAGTTGTGGATCGTTCATGGAAACATTAAATAATTATTCTGCATTATAGTTTTCGCCGAGGTAACTAGAGGAGGCTCATATTAGAATATGATATCACTATTTATGGATTCTATTATAAGCGTTTACTTCTATAAACTCTTGTTGAAGAGTAGTTCATTCTTGATGATTGTTTTTTCACTATCAGTTTTGCCTTTGATAGCAATCCAAACAATATTCACTTTAGCAAACATTATCAAAGTTTTTCAACCTCTTTGTCCCTATTTTCCAATTCTGCCTCACCTGTTTCGATGCTTGAATTTTCTTTTTTAAAGTCAACTTTGATAAGATCTTTAAGAACTGCCATAGCAGGCGAAGGGTAAATAGACCCGTAAACTTTTGTGCTTGACAAAACCAGAGACACAACACCAACAGACTTTTCAACTACAGTCCTAGCACCTATAAGCGCAGCTTTTAATAAACTCCCCATACTCATTTTTAAATATTAGGACACCTAATCTTGTTAACTACACAATAACCTTTTCAGCGCCTCGCCATTAGGTTTAAACAAGTCACTGATATTGTATTTTATTTGTATATTAGCTAAAAGAAAACTTAGATGATCATATCGCTTCACATCATTCATAGAAAAGTCAGCTAACAATACAGCTTCTATTTTTTTCTTTTCGTTAATAGCTCTATCTATTTCTCGTCTCACCCAATCCGACTCGGCCGAATGCTTTGACAATAGCACCAAAAACCTACTTGTAATCCGAAGGGCAGCTGGTATAACCAACGCATAGTCTCGGCCTGACGGAATACCGTCAGGTGCTATCCATACATGTTTGCCTTTGGTCTCTAACAAGCCCTTTAGCGCAAAAGCATCAAACTCATCTTTGGTTGAATAACTAATAAACCAAATTTCATCATTTTCGCTCCATTTCATATATTGTATTATTTCATGGTCTAGACGAATGACCACTTTACTATGGGATTCTGTTTCCTGTTCCGTCTGCAATAATCCCTTGTATATGTGATTGATCTTTTCCAAACACCCAAAGTCGCCCTCTTTATCTCTTTGTATGGTTCGCAAAACCTTGAGCAAAAACTCCTCTACACAACTCTCTACAGGCGACTTAATAAAAGGTTCTAAGTTATATGTCTGAACATATTCACTCAGTATTTTGCCTTTAGAAGTCGGCATTACCAACAGTTCCGTTCGGCCATAATAGTCAAAATTAGGACATTCATCGCACAAATCATTCATAAACCGCGCAAACAAAGCATCATAAAAGTACATATTACCCGCAGACTCGCAGTGTGTAACAAAAGCGGGGGTATTTCCATGATAGTCGGCAAGGCTGTCAGCAATCCTTTTGTTATCCTTGCACTTTTGCAAGTCCTTTTCACTGCAAAAGCCAGGCAAAAATATTGTTACATCACGCGAAAGTATGTCTAAACGTGTGATGAGATTAAAAACTATTTTTGAGCTAATACTAGCTGTCAACGGATTAGCAATTAACACCAAATAGTATTTTATCCTCTCCATTAAAAAGTCATCTTAATCACATTAATTTTGGACATAACTATAAACTACACAAACATTATTATCCCACTCCTCAACCCCACAAACTATAATTGCCTAAAAAAAAACTACTCACACCTCGCCCCACACTCCGAGCAGAACTTCTGCCCCTCTTTCACTTCGGCCTTGCACTTAGGACAACGCTTGGCCTTTTGAGCTTTATTGAAGCTGCCATCAGCCTTTGCTTGCTTGAAGGCTGCCTTTCCTTCTTTCACCATATCCTTGAGGTTTGCCTCATCGATGATGTCACGGATAATATGCTTAGTATCATCAGACTCAGACACTTTCAGCGTACCGTCAGGTTGCATCAAACGCGTGATGAGCTGGAGATAGATAATGGCGGAAACATACACCATCGTGTAGCCAAGGGCGGCATTCATCGCGACAGCAATAGACTGTCCAGCGACCGGAATGAAAGACAGCAGGGAAGATCCAATAAGCACAGCGACGAAGGCTCCCGCTCCCGTCACCAAGTTTGTCACAACGGCTGAACCAATAAACTTTGCCGTGTTCTCCGACATGGAAATATCTAGCGTTTGATTGATTTTGACATAGGTGGCCCAAACAAAGCCAGCTTGGGTCAAAGCTGCTGCCACACCGGCAATACCAGGAGCCACACCGGCCACACCACTTGCCACAGCCGCAGCTATAGCGTAGTTGCCAATAGCGTCCTTTATTTGCTCTATCTTTGTGCCATCAAGCGAATTACGCATTGACTTATCAAGGTCTCGCAATGCCCTGGCTAGGGCTCCAGTTGGAATACTCATAATCAATGGATGTTTTGAATTAGACAATATTTAGAGTTTCCTGCCACAATGCTGGCAGAACTTCCAAGAGCTATCTATAGCCCTGTGACAGCCGGGACATACGGGATGATTTCTTGTCATAGTCTGATACTCCTCGCTCTTCATCCATTTCAACATTTCTCGTACACGGACAGAGGTAAACGGATGATCTTGATCCATCACAGCGTATGTCTGGAGCGTCTTATTCCACAACCCGCTCTTGCAGAAGGCGTCATAGAGGTCAGCCTGCTCTGCCAACTCTACCAAATTGAGCTCGGAAGTGATGGATTTCGGACCGCCAGCCAACCGTGCAAGCATCGAAGCCGTCGTCTGCGGACCCACGATATAAGCAGCCGCACGATCACAACTCAGTTCGCTCTTGCGCTGCCAATACATCAAGGCATAGTGGATGGGAATCGCCAGTTTTGACAAGGTCTCAAACATACCCGAGGCATTGGCTATCACCTGTGCCAAAGTATGATAAAGCATGTGGCGACAGGCAATGTGCCCGCATTCATGCGCAACGACACCCACTAGTTCCTCCTCAGACATCATGTCCACCAATGCCGAGGTGATAGTGATTGCCGTCTGCGTGTCGCCAAAAGCATAGGCATTGGGCATGGGGTTCATCTCCAAATAGAATTCTGGCTCTTTGATTTCCAGCCGCTCACAAATAGGCGGAAGGATATTGTAGAACCGTGGCAACTGGGTAGGAGTCAGCTTCACCTTCGAAGCCATATTCAATCCCGTCTGCAGTTGTTCGATGCCTACATCCATCACCTTCTTTATTATGGTGGAGAGCATCGGAATGGCCTTCAATGCTTTCAAGGCCGCAGCATCCTCGGGGTGTATAAATTCGGTGTATTGCATATCATTGTATTCTATACCAATAGAGTGTTCCCGTTATTTATCCGCGAGTTAACTATATTAGTCTGTCTGAACATAGATTTGTTTTTTACTATCTAACTACCAAGCACAACATGTGAGGGTAAATTTTGATTATAGCTTTGTTTTTAGTTTGTTTGGGTGTTACCAAACTACAGTTTCACATCGTTCCAAGACTTTCAGAAAGTCATTGGGTATATAGGCGGTAATAAATATTCCAATGCCCTCCAGTTCTATGGCGATGCGCTGTTGCCCTGCCGCTCTCACCACCTTGCCGATGATTCCTTTGAAGTCGCCCTGAGTGATTTGGACGAGATCGCCACTCTTGTACCGGATGCGGTCCTTAGAGATCATGCCACTATGCTCGCTGGGGACACTGGTGGCTTTGATGAAGTTGAGCATTTCGTTGTCGGGAATGACGATGGGAGGATTGAGGCCTGTGGCGTTTTCTAGGGGTTTGGTTTTTTCGGTGTAGTATTTCAGCCATTTTGAGGAGGGGGCGGGATCCTTGACGAACTGTTCGGCCATTGTGCGGCTCAACCGAGCGAAAACAATATCGGGAAGCAGAGGCTCGTGAAAGGTTCTCCGCTTCCCGTTGATGAGTTTCGTGATGTCGTGCATCGGAACGTAGGTCTCAATGTCGTTGTCTTCGAGCAAATCGACTGCCTTTTTCCAGCGTCCGTATGTCGCGCGGAGAACAAACCATTGGGGCCTATCCTTAGGTATAAAGTTCGAGGATTCCCCTTCTGAGCATATCGCGGCGCCTGGGGCGCCTTGAGCTTCGGGGAGGGCACAGGAGGTAAGTCCTGCGCTCGAGGGATTTTCACCGCCTCGTCGGGTGTTCACATTAGGCAATGTGTCCATTTAGGTCGTGTCTTAGATCCAAGGCTGGATGACACATAAGGCATGAACCGACCATCGTCGGATTCACACTCAAGGATCTGGTAGAGCTTTCTATACCGCTGGACTTTTATCGGTCTTCATGGATAGAACTCGTCTCACGGCATGATTGTAGTCTGGCTTTTACATTCCGACACAAATTTACAACTATTTTATGAATCAAAGAAAAGTTTCTTAAAATATTTTTGTTTTCAACCCCCAAATTTGTATTTTCAACCCCCTAAATTAACATTTAGAGGGTGGGAGCGTCCCCCAAAAACGGAAAAACAAGTGTAGTTTGCGATGATTCACTACAACCTGCTGACATGAGAAAACAAGAGCAACAACAAGTACTAAAAAATACAACGCTTTCGATAAGCCATGCGCAGAACCGAGCTTGATCGAGTTATGCCATGGCGAGAAAGGGTGCCATGAAATGGAGCGCTTCGCGGGGACACAATCCTGCCGAAAGGAAACAACAAGAAACAACGCTCCGCGAGGGTCCATGTGGCACAATAAAACGAAATCAAGTCTTGTGAGAGACCAAAATCAATCTTTGAAGCGGATCGGTACTGTACTCGCCAGATGAGTTGACCCTGTGTATTTAGACCGAAACAGTAAAAATATTCCCCAAGCAGTTTTGTCATGTTTACTTACTAACAAAATTCATCTTAGAACATGTTTCATAGCTTCAGGCTGCGGATAGAAGCAAGGGAGTTCTGTAGCCCAAACAGCGGGAAGAACGTAAGAAAAGGCAATAATGGACGCTTTTTCGCTGACACAGACTTTGTTAAATGAATACGGAGAAAAAGTTAATGGGTCGTTAATTCATGCTAATCGACTTGCATTCGACAGAACGCGGGGTTATCTTTGTATAGCTGCTGCGCCTTGGCGAGTGATGCGTCAGCCATCGCTGTATGAAAGGGAGAGCAAAACAAGCAACCGTAATGTAAAATATAATCCAAATACAGAACAATGGAAAAGTTAAACTTCTTGCCTAGAGCATCTGTCAGGAGTCGCATCCTATCGATCTCGTATCGTTCTCGTATTGATCCCGTATCAATTCCGTATCAATTCCGTATCAATCCCGTATTGTTCTCGTATCGTCCTCCTATCGTTCTCCTATCGTTCTCGCTTACAGAAGCGGAAACAATACGGAAACGATACGTAAACGATATTTGTTCGATAGGAAGATGATACGAGGTTGACACGTAGCTGATACGTGGAAGAAGGGTTTCCGAGATTCAAGCCACTGCAGCTGCCAGAAGCAAATTTGTAGGCAGCATCCCCACAAGTCGGTTCTTCATTTGGAGCATGGAAGGACCAGCATAGGGCGCTCCTCCGAATCTTGAAGCAAGCATGGACCAGACGACCCAAACAACTCGTCGAACAAAGAGCAACCCGCTTTCACTATCACTGCAGTGACTTCAGTTCTTCTATCATCCTACCAAGTTCAGAATAAGTGTAATTTCTGCCATCAGCAAGTTTCTCTTCCATGGAATGCTTGGCGTGACGGATAGCCTTGTCAAATTCGCCTCCTTTCTTCTCAAAATAAGAATGCAGTCCTTTGCTTTTTCGAAAGAAGTCTATCGTCTTTTCATAGCCACACTGCTTCTTCAGATCCAGCAGAAGTGCTGACTGGTCGTTGTACATCCGGGCCGTATAACGGAAATAGTACAAGAAAAAGAGTTCGGTACAACGGTGCGTCTCAAAGAAACGCACCTCGCAATAGACACCTTTCTTCGGTTTATTGACTGGATTGGCATACTTCTTCTTGAGACGCATATACTGACTACGCTCAGGTTCCTCGTCCTTTGTGTCCATGTCGATCACACAGAACACCCGATCGTATCCGTCAGCTATACCTTTTTCTATTTTCTCCTCCAGTTCCTTCATACTCGTATGCTTGGGATAATCTGGCTTGATGGTCATCCCCCTGAACACATCTCGCAAGGAGTTGAAATAATAAAACTCCGTAGGGCCCTCGCCTAAAACAAGGACTGAATGTTTGAGCTTACCCATACCCACTACTCGTCTAAGTCTATAAAAATACTGCCCAACTCTGGTTTAGCCCCCAAACGGCCTGTACGATAAGAGTTATAGAGCGACAGATTCCGATGCAAGCCGAAAGAGTCTCCACGCGAATATTCCGATGAAGCCGTACTGTGGTTTTTCTCCACAAACCAGACCACCCCTCGGTTTTCATTGATCAAATCCTGTGACAGCAGCGTCGTCTCCTGACTCGTGATGATCAGCTGAGATCTTTCCGAGTTGAATATAAACACACTCAGATAATAGAACAGAAGATCATAATGCAGGTCTTCCCCCAATTCGTCCAAATAATAAACTTGATCGGAGGTGATCATGTCATACAAAGCGTCAAGGATGCGCACATATTTCTGCGTACCCTTGGACTGAAACGCCATAGCAACCTCGAAATCTCCATGATCCGTATGGTTCAAGAAGGCCACGGAGTTGTTGGTGGGCCTCAGCAGTACGTCTTTCACATTTTCTGGAATACTGGCTTTTGAGACACGTTCACGGTACTCCTGGGGTACAAAGCGGTCTTCTATGACAGGACGGTATGCCATGATGTTCAAATCGGCCTTCTGAAGCATTTGCGTGAAGAACTTGCGCTTTTTGTGGTCTTCGTAGGCCTCCGACAATATCTCAACAAGCCCCTTCTCTATGTCTCCATCCACATCGTGATAATTGGTCATAACTCGCCGATGGAGGGAGGCAAAGGGTCCTATATCCTCCTTCAAAGCCGCCTTTCTACAGACGGACAAGACACTATGATTGTTCAACGTATTCTCACGGATGCTCTCCTGTGTCTTGGCAAGCAACTTGAGACTGGCGCCAAACTTGATATCGGCCTGGATACTCTCACCGACGAAAGAACGCTCATAGAACAACGCCTTTGAACCATTGGGGTAATAGTTTAAGACCTCATGCAAAATACGCTTTCTATTGAAACTGACACTATAGTCGTACCTGACACCGTTGGCGTAGAAAGAGACATACATTTCCGTAGGATCCTCTGGGGTCAAGGCAAAGGGCAGAAAGCCCTCTATCTCCTGCTTCGCATCAGATTTGGGAGAGACCAACAGACGGAAGACCTCATTTAATGCGACAAGCATATTGGACTTTCCTGACGCATTGGAGCCATAGAGAATGCCCAACTTGTAGAGGAAGACTCCTTTGGAGATCTCCACTACCAACTCTGAGGCAGGACCTTTAGCCTCAAAGGAGAGCTCCTGTCTGTCTCGTATGGAGAGATAGTTTTTCACCCAAAAATCTCGTATCATCTTTTTCGTGCTTAGTTCTTTAGGCGCAAAGATAGGTCTTTTTGGGCTAAACAAGAAATATTTTGCCCGTTTTCGTATTTTTTCTACGAAAATTAGGCAAAATTCACGCCCTGCATCTTATTTCTGGTTTATACGGAAATGGATTGACAGGGTTGTTTGTGCTGATTCAATACAGCCTGCTGACAAGATAAACAACCAAAACAACACCAACAGGACGGTCCACTGTCCGATTCCGCCACCACGAGTCTGCCACTTTGTCACCCTGTCAGTTTGGCGAGACCGTTTTGGCGCATTGGCACGCTTTTCGCAAAGAGAAGGGTGAGGTCCGCAAGGCAAGTGCCAAGGGGGCTCGCAAAAAGTCAAAAAACAAAAACGATTAAAAATATTACGATCATGACAATTAAACCGTTAGCAGACAGAGTGCTGGTTCTTCCGGCACCGGCAGAGGAAAAAGTGGGTGGAATCATTATTCCCGACACCGCCAAAGAGAAACCGCAGCGCGGCAAGGTGATTGCCGTCGGCGAGGGTACGAAGGACGAGAAGATGATCCTGAAGGCCGACGACGTGGTGCTTTATGGCAAGTATGCTGGCACGGAGATTGAGAACGAGGGCACGAAGTACCTCATGATGCGCCAGAGCGATGTGCTCGCCATCGTCACCGAGTAAAGAGGTGGTGAGGGACGCAACGAGTTGTAAAATTGTATTTATCAAATAAAAACAGAAGAAACGATCATGGCAAAAGATATTAAATTCAATACAGAAGCACGCAATCTGCTCAAGAGCGGTGTGGACCAGTTGGCCAACGCCGTCAAGGTGACACTCGGCCCGAAAGGTCGCAACGTGGTGATTGGCAGAAAGTTTGGCGCACCGCAGATCACCAAGGACGGTGTGAGCGTGGCCAAGGAGGTAGAGCTGGAGGACAGCCTGGAGAACGCAGGCGCACAGCTTGCCAAGAGTGTGGCCAGCAAGACGGGCGACGACGCAGGTGATGGTACGACCACGGCTACGATTCTCGCCCAGGCCATCGTCAACGAGGGCCTGAAGAACGTTGCTGCTGGTGCCAACCCGATGGACTTGAAGCGTGGTATCGACAAGGCCGTCAACGCGGTGGTGGACTACATCAAGGAGAACGCCGAGGTAGTAGGTGACAACTACGACAAGATCGAGCAGGTCGCTACGGTGAGTGCCAACAACGACCCGGAGATCGGTAAGCTGCTGGCCGACGCCATGCGCCAGGTGAGCAAGGACGGTGTGATCACCATCGAGGAGAGCAAGACGCGCGACACCAACATCGGTGTGGTAGAGGGTATGCAGTTTGACCGCGGCTACCTGTCTGGCTACTTCGTGACCGATACGGACAAGATGGAGTGTGTGATGGAGAATCCGTACATCCTCATCTACGACAAGAAGATCAGCAACATCAAGGACTTCCTGCCCATCCTGCAGCCTGCTGCCGAGAGTGGCCGTCCGCTGCTGGTGATCGCCGAGGATGTCGATTCTGAGGCTCTCACCACGCTGGTTGTCAACCGTCTGCGTGCTGGCTTGAAGATCTGCGCCGTCAAGGCTCCGGGCTTCGGCGACCGCCGCAAGGCCATGCTGGAGGACATCGCCGTGCTGACTGGTGGTGTGGTGATCAGCGAGGAGAAGGGTCTGACGCTCGACAAGGCCACGCTGGAGGAGCTGGGTACGGCCAAGAAGGTGACGGTCTCCAAGGACAACACTACCATCGTCGATGGTGCTGGCACAAAGGAGAACATCAAGGAGCGTGTGGCTCAGCTCAAGAACGAGATTGCCAACACGAAGAGCTCTTACGACAAGGAGAAGCTGCAGGAGCGCCTGGCTAAGTTGGCTGGCGGTGTGGCAGTGCTCTATGTCGGTGCCAACTCCGAGGTGGAGATGAAGGAGAAGAAGGACCGCGTCGATGACGCACTCTGCGCAACGCGTGCCGCTGCCGAGGAGGGTGTCGTCGTGGGTGGTGGTACTACCTACATCCGCGCTCAGAAGGTGCTCGCCGACCTCAAGGGTGAGAATGCCGACGAGCAGACGGGTATCAACATCGTCTGCCGCGCTATCGAGGAGCCGCTGCGCCAGATTGTCGCCAACGCTGGTGGCGAGGGTGCCGTGGTGGTAGATAAGGTCCGCGAGGGCGAGGGCGACTACGGTTACAATGCCCGCAAGGACATCTACGAGGATCTCCGCGCAGCTGGTGTCATCGACCCGGCCAAGGTGGCTCGCGTAGCCCTGGAGAACGCAGCATCCATCGCTGGTATGTTCCTCACCACGGAGTGCCTCATCGTCGATAAGCCCGAGAAGGAGCCGATGATGCCCGCAGCACAGCCGGGTATGGGTGGCATGATGTAATTCTGCGACACAAAACCCTAAATATATTTGAAAAAGTGGAGGTAGTCCCCTTGGTGGGATTGCCTCCACTTTTTGTTTTCCCATGGCTTGACGGCGGGAAAAATCGACAAAGGCAAGGAAAAACCGCAAGAAAACAAAAGATTCTTTCCGTTTACACCCTTTATTAGAAAAAATATGATTACTTTTGCAGCAGAGGAGCGGACGGATCGTACTCGACAACACCCATCCGCCTACCCCACTAATGAACCTTCCAAGACAGAAACCTATAAAAGACAGAATAATGATGAAACAAACGATGCACAAATCCACGACTTCCGCAATATGGCTTGCGGCTGTGGCGGTCATAGCCCTCGTGGCAAAGCCGACAAGCGCCTGGGCACAAAATCCCAAGACCTTCACGGAGTATGTCAACGCCATCATCGAGACGCAGCAGGAGCAGGATGAGCCGGAGGGAGAACGCGTATTCTTCACGCCCTACCTCACGAATGACACCCACTACATGGTGATCTCCGACATCAGTATCAACACGCTGTACAACGTCTGCGAGGGTGCGTTCTGCGTCATGGACAACAACCTCCTCACAGTGTGGTCGGTAGATGGAGCGTATCTGTTTGGTCCGAACTGGAAGCCCCTCGGACTGTACGACACCCACCCGATGTGCTTTGACAACGGAGCCTTGCTGGTGAAGTCGGCAAAGAAAAACAGTCTCGGCAAGGAGTACTACTCCATCCTCTACAAGAACGGAGCGGTGCGCAACCTCGACCCGTCATGGGAGCCCCAGTCAAGGTTTGTCGATGGACTGGCTGCCGTGACCAAGAAGCAGGGCTACACCGAGATGGGCAATTTCTTCATCAACACGCGGGGCGAGAAGATGCCTTCGCCCAGCAACCTCTATTTCGGCTATGACGGCGAGAAGACGCGAGCCCTGAGATGTGGTCTGCGCGCCTTTGAGACGAAGGACCACAAGTGGGGCTACATGGACGAGAAGTGTCAGGTGGTGCTGCAGCCGCAATGGGACAAGGTGCGCGACTTCAGCGAGGGCTATGCCTGGACGTTCAAGAGAAACACCAGCGACGGCACCCACACCGCCACCCTCATCGACAAGACGGGCAAGGTGGTGCAGACGGTACCGAGCTTCTCTGCTATGACGTCGCTCAGCAGGACGTATATGATCGGTGATGTTTGCGACGGCAAGTACTACCTCTACTCCAACGACTCGGAACCGACGACAACCTACTACGACCTCAAGGGCAACGCACTGGCGATCTCCCACGGTGGAACCTCCTTCTACGAAGGCCATGCCCTGGTGCGCGGCGTCAAAGACACCTGGGACCGCATCTTGCTCGTCGATAACAACTTCACGGTGATGGACAGCTACCCCACCTACGCCAGTGACGGACACGATATCTATGCCGACGAACTGTGGGTGACGAAACCCTTCGAACCTTTCGGCCTCCATACCATCCATTCGGGATCGGTCGTGATAGACAGCAGGGGACGACTGGTACTCAAAGAGATGAGTTCCCCATGGTCTCCCGACTACATCAGAGGATTCAGTCAGCCGAGCAAGGATGGCTATATCGTGGCAAACAACATCAATGTCGGCGACAAGCGATACCTGGCGCTGATCAAATATACGGGTGAGATCGCCTGGCTTTTTTCAGCAGAATCTTTCTCCGCCAAGGACTTGACAGGATTCATCAAGGCTCCCAACTTCAACGACACGACGATAATAGTAAAAGATCCGCCTATCACCGATAAGCCCAAGGGGCCCACGCAGGTGACAGACGCGACCTACAAGGTGAACATCGTCTGCAGTCCGAAGGAAGGAGGCACGGCCAGCGTTGTGGGCAAGTCGCCTATTAAGTATGGTGACAAGGTCTCCATCAAACCGGCTGCCAACGAGGGCTGGGTGGCATCGAGCATCAACGTGGAAAAACAGGAGGTGGGCGAAGAGCCGTTTATGGTCACGGACGACGTGACGGCCACCGTGTATTTCCTCCAGCGTCCCGTCTTTGAACCGATCGACCGGACCAACACCTACGAGGGCAAAGTGAAGATCATGGAACTGGACGACGCGCCGGTCTATGTGACGCTCTATGCTACGATGAGCAAGGACAAGGACATCAGTTGCCCGTTTGGCGACAAGACCTACGGCTACCTCACCTTGATGCTGGACCCGAAAATGAGATACAACGGCAAGGGTGTGTCGGTGAACGGCTTCTTCCCGCCGATGAAGATCATCGGTTTCCAGCATGAGGGCGGCAAGCAATACCTCGTGGCCGATGGCGGATCCGTCATGTACCACGACCTGCGCATCACGACAAACGACCTGCTGGCCAACCTGTGGTTCAACCTGCTGGTGAGAATGGACGGTTTTGAGTCGGGAAGCATCGTCCCGCGCCGCTATCGCATCGAGATGACCAACGTCAATGAGAAGACGGGCGAATGTACGCTGGGCAACCTGGAGGTGTTCTCCCGCAGCAAGGGATGGGTGCCGGGACAGGATCCATCGATTGCCAGACACACCGCCAGCAAATTCCCCTCGCTCAGCGGTGGCGCCCACGACCTGGGCATTGCAGCTGACTACTTCAAGGGATGCACGCTGAAACTGGCCAAGAAGCGCGACGACGTGCTCTGGTATCCGCCGCTCGAATGGGCAAAGAGCCAGACCGAATATGACAAGAAGATAGAGAAGATGAAGGACACCTACCTTCACTTCATCACCGATTGCGAAGCGCTGTTCGGCCTATAACATCATACCCATCTTTTACGCAAGAACAAGAAAAGAATGAAACTCATCACCACCAGCGACTGGCACATCGGCAACCTCTTTCATGGCAGCGACCGATTGCCCGAGCATCGCCACTTTCTGCAATGGCTTCTCTCGCAACTACGAGCGCATCAGCCCGATGCCCTCCTCGTGGCGGGCGACATCTTTGACAATGGCAACCCATCGGCAGCGGCACAGTCGGCCTACTACGAGTTTCTGGACGAGGCCACGCAGGCTTGTCCAGACCTCCACATCATCATCACTGCCGGCAACCACGACTCGGCCAGCAGGCTGGAGGCGCCCCGTGCGCTGCTGACCCGACAGAGGGTGGAGGTGAGGGGCCACGTGCACCGCACCTGGCAGCAGCAGGAGGAGGGAGGACGATGGGTGATCGACTATGAGGACCTGATGATACCGCTCACGGGACGGACGGGCGACCGGG
>OFRY01000300.1_pt1 | contig 34785 bp, 31 predicted proteins | sample 1543171 | NCBI WGS metagenome assembly OFRY01 (sample SAMN04209240, study PRJEB22552) | human gut metagenome | biome: gut; material: feces | host: Homo sapiens | place: USA: Oklahoma | reverse complement strand
GAGCGCCACCTTGCCAAGGTGGAGGTAGCGAGTTCGAGCCTCGTCGGCCGCTCCAACAGGAGTGGAAATTCACTCCTAAATATGGTGACGTGGCCAAGTGGTAAGGCAAGGGTCTGCAAAACCCTCATCCACCAGTTCAAATCTGGTCGTCACCTCCAAAAGATTCCCGGAAGCTGAAGCTTCCGGGATTTTTTTGTTTTGCGTTGTTCCCTATCAGCCTCCTCGCCCTCTCCGTCACCTACGGTGACAGACTCCCCCTTTTGTCACCTGCGGTGACATCTTCCCCCGGAGCGGGGGAAGTCTTTCCTCAAAGGGAGAGCCTCTGGCGAAACCGGTCACTTTGCAGTTAAGCCGAAAAGTCTGCCGCAGTGCCGCACTTTCGCAGAAAGCGGCACTGCAAATGCCGTCTACCTTTACGCCCCCTCCAGTAAAAATGCAATGCCGGAGCTTCCGCGGACGCTCCGGCATTGCTCTCTTAAAAATTATTCTTCCGCTGAATACGGCCGGAGCAAGGCGTAGGCCATTCCAGATCGTCCCCCTCAGAACTTCAGCCGCATCTGGTACCACACCACGCCCCCGTGGGTGGAGCCGGAAACGCCCTCGTTCACAAAGCCGAACTTTGCATAGTAGTGCACCAGGGCCTCCTTGCAGGTCAGTACCAGCCCCTTCCGGCCTTGGGCCCGGGCGTCGGCAATGGCCTGCTGCAGCAGCTGCCCGGCGTACCCCTGTCTGCGGCAGGCCGGGATGGTGTTTACCCCAAAGATCATCTGCCAGGCACCATTCTCCCGGTGGAGGGAGGCGTCGGCGTACATCTCATCGGTCAGGTCCGGCCAGTCGGTGCAAAAGCCGTCCACAAAGGCCAGCAGCCTTTCCCCCTCCCACAGCAGCCAAAAATGATCGCCGTACTGCTGCAGCCGCCCGGCAAACTCCTCTGCCGTAGCCGCCTCTGCCGCCGGGAAGCAGGCCGCCTCCACCGCTGCAATGGCCTCCAAGTCCTTTAAGGTCCCCTTACGGATCTCCATAAATATTCTCTCCTCTTTTTCTTCCGAGTGTACCACAGTTCCTGCCCAAAGGCAAAGGTCCTGCCGGTTTTTCCTTTTTGGGCCATTTGCATCCGCTGCCGCTCCGTGTTACAATGGCTATATTGCATCCAGGAAAGGAGCTGACACACCATGCCCGCCGAAAACCATACCACCCTCACCCCGGATACGCCGGTGCGCTACCTGAAGGGCGTTGGCCCCAAGACCGCTGAGCGGTTCGAGAAGCTGGGCATCGTGACGCTGGCCGACCTGCTGTGCCACTACCCGCGCAGATATATCGACTTCACCAAACCCTATTCCATCGCCGAAGCGCCCACCGATGTGGAGTGCGTCGTCAGGGCCGAGGTGTTCGCCAAACCCGGCGGGCGTATCCTGCCGGGCGGGCGGCGGATGGAGCGCATCACTGCCGGGGACGATGTGTCCAGTCTGGAGATCACATGGTTCAATAATCCGTATGCCGCCCAGAAGCTGCAGCTGGGGCAGGAATACTATTTTCAAGGCATCGTTACCGGCGGGATGCTGCGCCGCCAGATGGTCAACCCGCAGGTGCGCACCGCCGAGCAGATCAAGGCTTCTCCCTTTGAAGCGGTCTACCCCCAGACCGAGGGCCTGACCAGCAATGCCATCGCCAAGTGCGTGCGGCAGCTGCTGCCCCATGCAGAGCTTCTGCCCGACCCTCTTCCGCCGGAAATGCTGGCAAAATACCGTCTGCTCTCCAAGGCAGATGCCGTGCGGGCCATCCACTGCCCTGCCACCGAAGAGCAGGCCTATGCAGCCCGGCGGCGGCTGATCTATGAAGAACTTCTGGTTTTGCAGCTGGGCATTGGCCGGATGAAAAACCGGGGTGCCGCTTCCACCGGTGCGCCCATGCAGCTTGCCGACCCGTCCCTGTTCTGGGCCAGCCTGCCCTTTTCCCCCACCGGAGCCCAGCGCCGGGCCGTGAGCGAGATTCTGGCCGACATGGCGGGCGAGACTTCCATGAACCGCCTTTTGCAGGGCGATGTGGGCAGCGGCAAAACGCTGGTGGCGGCTGCCGCCATCTGGGCCTGCATCCGAGCGGGGTACCAGGCCGCGCTGCTGGCCCCGACAGAAATTCTGGCCACCCAGCACGCCGAAGGCCTGAACCGGATGCTTGCCCCTTTCGGGATGCGGGTGGCCCTGCTGACCGGCGGCATGAAGGCCGCTGCACGCCGCACCACCCTTGCCGCCATCCGGAACGACGAAGCCGACCTTGTGGTGGGCACCCACGCCATCCTCAGTGAAGGCGTGGAGTTTGCCCGGCTGGGTCTTGCCGTGATCGACGAGCAGCACCGCTTTGGGGTACGGCAGCGCGGAATGCTGGCCGAAAAGGCCGCGAATCCGCACCTGCTGGTGATGAGCGCAACGCCCATTCCCCGCACGCTGGGCCTGCTCATCTACGGCGATTTGGACATCTCCATTCTGGACGAGCTGCCGCCGGGCCGCACACCGGTCAAGACCCGCTGCATCACCGGCAAAAAGCGGCGCGACCTCTACCATTTTCTCGATCAGGAGATCGGGCGCGGGCGGCAGGTGTATCTGGTCTGCCCCGCCATCGAGGACACACCGGATGGCGGGCTGAACGCCGTTAAGAGCTACTACGAGGACATTGCCAAAGCCCTGCTGCCGGAGCGCCGGGTAGGCCTGATGCACGGCAAGCTCAAACCCAAGGAGAAAGCTGCCGTGATGGAGGACTTCAAAGCCGGACGGCTGGACGCACTGGTGTCCACCACCGTCATTGAGGTAGGTGTGGATGTGCCCAATGCCAGCGTAATGGTGATCGAAAACGCAGAGCGCTACGGTCTGAGCGCCCTGCACCAGCTGCGCGGCCGCGTGGGACGCGGTGCAGCGGAGAGCTGGTGCTTTCTTGTCAGCGACAACCAAAGCGAAAACGTACAAAAGCGGCTGAAATTTTTGTGCAGCACCACGGACGGCTTTGCGGTGGCGCAGTACGATCTGGAGACCCGCGGCCCCGGCGACTTTTTCGGCAGCCGCCAGCACGGCCTGCCCACCCTGCAGATCGCCGACCTGATGAGCGACACCCGCACCCTGCACGCTGCGCAGGCGGAAGCCGTTGCCATGCTGGCCGACGACCCGCTGCTGGAAGCGCCGGAGCACGCACTGCTGGAACAGCAGGTGCAGCAGATGTTCGAGAAAGCCGGAGCCATGAACTGATCCGGAGGTTTTTTGCGCACAAGCAACAGCAAATGCAAAAGCCGCTGCACGGCTGGTGCAGCGGCCCCTGTTATCGAACGGAACGCTTTGCGTGCCGTTCGCCCATGCTTATCACATCGCAGAACACGCAGCGGCTTTTGGTGGAAAGCTGGGTATCCTTATGGTAGCAGCCAAAAAACCACTTGTCGTAGGTCAGCTTCAACAAAATTTTATCCAGAAAACTGTGCAGCTGGTTGGTCTCGCCGCTGGCAAGGGCGGTAAAATCCAAAAATCTGCTTGGCGCATCGTGGGTCAGCACATAATCCACTTTGTAATCGCACGCTGCAAGGTTCTCCTCACAAAAGGCGTATTCCTCCTCCGAAGGCATTTCTTCCCTCCACCAGTTCACACCGGGTTCCCGATCCTCCACATCCTGGCTTTCCGCACCGCCAAAGCACAGGTATTTTTTATTCTCCAATTCCAGCACGCTGCCGCGGCACACATGGTACACATTGCCGCCCAGTGCCTGCACCTTGCCGCCAAAGCGTTCCTCGGTGGGATACTGCTTCAAAAGGTCGTAGTTTTCGTGGCTGCCGTCCAGAAACAGCAGGGTATACGGGCGCTTGCGCAGCCAATCCAGCTTTTTCTGTTCCTCCTTGCTGCCGTCCCACACAAAGCCAAAGTCGCCCAGTACCACCACGGTATCCCGTTTGCCCAGCCAGCGCAGCTTGCCGTGCTTGAAGCGGTCGATGTCGCCGTGGGTGTCCCCTGTCAGATATACCATTTCTGTCCTCCCTAACCGGATGTGAAATCGGCACAATAAGCCTTGTCACACCCCGCCAAACCTGTTATTATAAAGAATACAGCCTTCCGCTGTGATCTCGTTCTTACCCGGCGCACGGCGCTTGTGCCGTGCTGCCTGTTGTTTTATATTATCGCTTTTTAAAGGAATTGTCCACATGAAACGTATTTTTGCGCTGGTTTTGTCGTTCGCTGTCCTGTTCAGCTGCCTTGTGCTGCCCACCGGGGCTATGTTCGACCCCACCCCGGTCTATCAGGTGCAGGCACAGAGTGCCTATATCGTCAACACCGATACCAATATCATCGTCTATGATAAGGACAGCACAAAGCAGGTATCCGCCGGTGGTCTGACAAAGTACATGACCATTGCCCTGCTGCTGACCAACTATGCCGACCATCTGGACGACACCTTCCAGATGCCCTTTGCCATCTCGGATTACGTTTATAACACCAACAACGCCGATATGCGCTCCAACGAGACCTTTACCTACCGCGAAGCCATGTACGCCATGCTGACCCGCAACGCCAACGAAGCCGCCATGGGCCTTGCCTATGCCCTTTCCGGCGGCGACCTCGCGGGCTGGGTGAGCCAGATGAACACCCTGTCCCAGCGCATCGGCACCACCGGCAGCACCTGGACGGATGCCTGCGGCATTGACAGCGGCAACGTGACCTGTGCCGTGGATATGTACCTGATCCTGCGCTATCTGATGAGCTTTGATGCCTTTGTGGAGGTTTCCGGTGCGCCCAGCTTTACCATGCCCGCCAAAGAAAAGCACCGTTCTTCGTCTGTTCTGGTCAGCCAGAATGCCGCGCTGAGCAAATCCAGCGGCGGCAAATACTACCGCAGCGCCATGCAGGGCGGCATGTGCGATGTGACCGCATTCAAAAGCGACAGTGGCAATCAGAGCTATGTTTCATGGGCCAATAAGGATGGTGCCACCTATATTTTCTGCGTGATGCAAAGCCCGGACACCTGCGACGATTTCGGCTACGCCAACCGTCGCCCGGCCCTGTGCGAGACCGTGAAGCTGATGGACTGGGTGTTCGACAGCTTTTCCATTCAGGCCGCGCTGGACACCGACCTTACGCTGGCCGAGATCCCGGTGAAGTATTCCTCCGATACCAGCTCCCTGCAGCTGTATCCCGCCGACAGCATGATGACCCTGCTGCCTTCCACCGGCGACGGCAGCGTGACCCAGAAATATTTCCACCTGCCGGATTCCGTGTGTGCCCCTGTCCAGCAGGGCGATGTGGTGGGTACCGTGGAGCTAAAGCTTGCCGGTGAGACCATTGGCGTGGTGGACCTGATCGCCGGGCAGGATGTCAGCCTGAACCCGCTGCTGTTCACGGTGGCCCGGTTCCGGGAGTTTCTGGGCAGTCTGTACCTCAAAGTTGTGATAACGCTGAGTATTATCTCTGCCGCAATTTACTTTTTGTGGACGTTCCTGAACGGCTGGAACCGCCGCAAGCCCACCAGAAAGATCCACCGCCGCTGAGCTTTGCACCGTTCAGCCGCATTTTGTGGAAAAGTGATGCAAAAAGCCCCGTCAGCCTTTTCAGGATGACGGGGCTTTTGGTTGCGCCAGCAGGAGTCGAACCTACGATGGGGGAGTCAAAGTCCCCTGCCTTACCGCTTGGCGATGGCGCATCGTGCAAGATATTATACCATATTCTTTGTTTTTCCACAAGGGGAAGGTTCCACTTTTCCGCTTTTGCGGCGGCTCTGTGCCGCCTTTTGCAGCCTGCAATTTGTGAAAAGCCAATTTTTTTCATCATAACAACAAAATGCGCCCATTTTGTTGCGCTTTTGTTACGCTATATGTGGTAAATATAGGATTGAATAAACCTCCTCTTCCCGGCTTTTTCGTCTACTGCCTCATGGCGGGGACATCGAGGTCTGTTCTGGTGTTTCCGTTCCCGGCATGCACCACATCCCAATTCGTCAGGAAAGCGAGGAGTCATATGAAAAAGATCTTGAAAATGCTGGTCCTCGGTCTGCTCAGCGCTGCACTGCTCTGCTGTGCACTGCCCTCTGCCTTTGCCGCAGAAGACAAGGATTCGCAGGTCTACACCATTGGTCTGGATGCCATGGGCGGCAGCAGCTCCGCTGTGGCAGTCACCACCAATCTGAGCGGCAAACTCAGTGCCCTGCCCGCGCAGCCTGCGCTGGAAGGCTACACCTTTGACGGCTGGTATACCGAGCCGGTGGGCGGCACAAAAATCAGCACCTCTACGGTGTTTACCGGTGATACCACTGTGTACGCACACTGGACCGTGAAAAATGCCACCACTTCCACCAGCACATCCACGCCCGCTCAGCCGGAACAGACCGCGCAGGAATACGATGACGGCCCGATTTTGAGCGTTCTGACGGTAGCCGGTGCTCTGATCACCACGCTGGCCGTGGCTGCCTTTATTTAAGTCTTTTCACACACTGTATCAATTTTATCAATAGAAAGGAAAATCTCCATGTCTACTATGAAACTGCCCGCAAACTATGCCTCCATCAGCGAAGAGGAAATGGTCTATCTGGACGGTGGTGCCCGCGACGCTTACAACAGCTTCCTGAATGTCGGTAAGGTGTTCAACGCCATTGCCCGCATCTTCTCCGGTGCAAGCTCCATCATCAACAATGTCAACGTGATCTACCAGTCCTTCCTGACTCTGGGCGATCTGCTGAAGAGCTTCTGATCCGGCTTCTATTTTCATCTGTTTTTCAAGAACTGTCTCCGTTGTGGGGACAGTTCTTTTTGTTTTTAACGCATTTTAATCGTTTACATCAAAAGAAACAATTTTTCTTTGGCTTTGGCAAAAAAATGCACGGAAAAGGCATTTTTGTTACGCTTTTGTTACGTATACTGTGCTAACATATAAGGTGGAAGGTCATTCATCAAACTGGCGCTTTCACGCCGAAAACTGATATATCAAATGTGGTTTTGTGGTGCGAAAATTTTCGTATTTGTCGAAAGTTTTCGTTCGCCTAATCCGACCACTTTTTGCGGGAGAAATCGATCATTATGCCAGACCGTGAACTGCGGCACATGCGCCGCACCGAATTAGTCGAGATCATTCTGGCGCTCAAGCAGAGCGAGGACCAGCTCCGGGCAGAAAACGCTGCCCTGTCTGCCCAGCTGCAGGAACGGCAGATCCATATTGAAAACGCAGGTTCCATTGCGCAGGCTGCACTGGAGCTGAACAAGGTATTTGAAGCGGCGCAGGCTGCGGCTGATGAATACGTTGCATCGGTGCTCGCAGCAAACAAAAACACCGATGCCGCTGCCAGTGCTCTGCGCGCTCAGGCGGAAGCCGAAGCCCAGCAGATCCTTGCACAGGCACAGACCGAGGCTGCGAACCTGAAGGCCCGCACCCAGCAGCAGTGCGACGCGGAAACGGAAGCCGCCGCACGCAAGCGCGCCCAGACCGAAGCGGACTGCAAGGCAATGCTTGCCCGGACGCAGCAGGAGATCCAGCAGCGCCGGGCCGCTTTTGACCGCCGGGCCAGCGAACTGCTGGACGGCTATCACAGCACGGAATTCCTGCCGGAGGAGCGTGCCAAATGAAAGAGCAAAAGATCAGGTTCACGCCCATTCCATCCACAGCAGAGGTGGAAGCAGAGCGCGAACGTCTGGCCTACCGCAGCCGTTATATGCGGGTGCTTCGCAGCACGGTCTACACGCTGCTGGTGGTCGCGGCCGTTGCCGTGCTGCTGGCCACCCTGTTTCTGCCGGTGCTGCAGGTCTCCGGCGACAGCATGAACCCCACTCTGCAGGACCGGGACATCATTCTGCTGGTCAAGGGCAGCGACATGAAGACCGGCGACCTTTGCGGATTTTACTGGCAGAACAAGCTTCTGCTCAAGCGCATCATCGGCCTGCCCGGTGATGTGATCGAACTGGACGAGGACGGTGTGGTCACTGTGAACGGCCAGACGCTGGATGAGCCATATGTAGATGAACTGGCTCTGGGCGAATGCGACATCAAATTTCCCTATCAGGTGCCGGAAAACCGGTATTTCGTACTGGGTGACCATCGGGCCACCTCCATTGACAGCCGCAGCAGTGTGATCGGCTGTGTGGAAAAAAGTCAGATCGTAGGCAAGGTTTTTTTGCGGGTATGGCCCTTGTCCAACTTCTCGTTGATCCACTAAGGAGGTTTAGGAATCATGCGGGATATTGTGAAAGAATATCAGAAAAAGTTCCGTCGGAACCACCAGCGCGCCAGACGCTATACTGCGCTGCTGCTGGCACTGGCGCTTACCACCAGCCTGTTCGTGAACTGGCAGCTGCACGGCGTGGGCATTGCCAAAACGGCCGAATATCTGTGCGGCGAGTTGGAGCACGAGCACACCGCTGCCTGCTATGAAAAGCAGCTGGTGTGCGGCTATGAGGAAGGCGAACCGGAGGACTGGAACGCCACTATGACGGACGACGGCATGTCTTTTGATGATACATTCGACATGGATGATGATGCGTCCGGCGTGGATGCGGATGATCCCGGCATTGCAGCCCATTCCGCAGAGCCGGAGTACATCTTTGTGCCCCATGAGCACACCGACGACTGCTACCAGGAAGTGCAGGAGCTGACCTGCCTGGAAGAAGAGCACACCCACGACGACAGCTGTTTTGATGAGGATGGTGTCACCTTCATCTGCGATAAATTCGAGCACACCCACGACGACAGCTGCTACACCACCACCTATGAGCTGGTGTGCGGTCTGGAAGAGGGCGAGCTTGTAGAAGAAGTGAACCCCGATTATGACCCGGTGGCCCTGTTTGAGGAGCCGGTGGCCGCAAAGCCCGTGGTGGTCGATCCTGTGATCGAGACCCCGGTGCACCACCACACCGATGCCTGCTACGAGGAAGTGCTGGTCTGCGGCCTGCCGGAGCATCACCACACGGTGAACTGCCTGTCCGACCCGCTGGACGGCACGCAGGACGAGGACGAATGGCTGGCGCAGACCGGCACCACGCTGAGCGGCAACTGGGCCGACGACCTGCTGGCCGTAGCCGAGAGCCAGCTGGGCTATGAGCAGAGCGAGCGCAACTTCCAGCTGGACGATGCCGACGGCGAGACTGTGCGCCACTACACCCGCTACGGCAACGACTACGGCAACGACTACGGCCCATGGGACGTGATGTTCCTTTCCTACTGCCTGAAATATGCCGATATCCCCCAGAGCGCTATCCCGCAGGTTTCCAGCGTGCTGTCTTTGCACAGCCAGCTGCGCAGCGCGCTGTACAACGAAGAGACCGGCAGCGGCTATGCCATGGATTTTGACGGTGATCTGCCGTCTGATGCCGCAATGCCCGGTGATATCGTCATTTACAATGGCACCGTGACCAAGGCTGTGGCCGCGGAAAGCCAGCCGTTGCAGGTGCAGGATGATTCCGCCGATGCCGACATTGCCCTGCTCTCCATGGATGCTGCGGCCACCACCGACACCGCGCCCCACATTGAGGAATACACCGTGGATGCCAGCACCGTTGGCATCGTGAGCGATGTGGACGAAGATTTCGGCACCCTGACCGTGATCTCCGGCGATGTGGATGGCAAGGTGGCTAAAGTCACGCTGAATGCTTCGCAGGTAACAACGCTGGTGTCTGTGGCAAATGCGCAGCAGGCCGATTATGGCGTTGCTACGCCGGATTACAAAGTTGAAGATGACGCAGATGCCATTACCACCATCAAAGGTCTGGATGCACTGGATTACCTCACTGCTCTGACGGTGCAGCGCAAGAATGGCACTGAATACGAGGATACCAACGTCACCACCATTTCGGAGCTTCTGCACAGCAGCCTTACCGTCACAGATATCCCGGCCAAAGCGATCCAGGAAAACGACTACTGTGTCCATGTTAAGCTGCCCAAGAGCTTTGATGTGCTGAACGATGAGCTTATCTCCGGCAAACTGGAAGATACCGGCAATTATGACACCTGCGGCAGCTACCGGCTGCTCAAGGGGAATGACGGCTGCTGGTACGCCGTGCTGTGGTACGACCAAAACTATATCAAGCAGAAAGAGGAGGCAGCCGCAGGCGCGGATACTTCCGATGCCAAGGTCACCAGCAACATTGCCTTCAATTTCCAGTGGAACCAGAGCGAGGTCACCAGCAGCGGCTTTAATCTGATCGAGGTCAACAAAGATTACGCCCTTGATATCACCATCAACCCGGATAAAACCCCCGATGAGGATAAAAAAGACGATAAGAACTATGACCTTAACCAGAGCGTGAAGGACCCGCGCCACAATGGCAGCGATGCCTACCTGGATTACACTGTTACGCTTGTGGTCAAGAACGAACAGGCCGGCCCGCTGACGCTTGCGGACAGCATGACCCTGCCCACCGGCGTAACCGCCGAATATGTCGAAACCTCGCTCCAGCTCAGCATGGAAAACGGCAATACAGCGCTCAGAATCACTTGGGAAAATGTTAATGGTGAGCGCAAGATCACCTTGGGTTCTGCCGATTCCCCCATTGCCGCAGGCACCTATTATATCCGTTACACCGTCAAGCTGAAGGACTTTGGCAAAACGGCTGTTGACGGAGTAATCAATAACATCAAGATTCTGGATACGCCCATCAGCGATGATGCCGAAGAGTCGGTAAAAACCGACAGCCTTGTGATCACCAGTCAGGCCGATCCGTCCGACTACGAACTTCCCTCTACCGGCGGGGCCGGTACCAAACTGTATACAGCAGGCGGCGGCGCGCTGATGCTTGCCGCACTGGTGTGCGGGCTTTGCCAGAAGCGCAGACGTGAAAGGAGGGCACAGAACTAAAAAGCTGCACCCTCCATTGCGGCGGCAAAAACAAACCATCTGCGCCGCAAGGCAAGACCCGAATAGAAACCTTTGGGATATTTAAATCGAAAGGAGACTTTTTCAACCATGAAGAAAGCAATCAAAAAACTCATGGCCGCGCTGCTGGCAGTTGCCATGGTGTGCGCCATGGCGATCCCGGCGTTTGCATACAACCCTGGGGAGACTGAGGAGGACCTCAACACAAAACACGAGTACGCCGCTTTCCAGATCTTCACGGGTGATGTTAAGGGTAATAATATTGATGACTTTAAGATTTCCAACGCAAAGTGGGGCGAAAGCATCACTAATCCTACCGAGTTTCTGGCGCAGTTGACGGCAGATTCTACCATCGGCGGTGAGTTTAAAACTAATTTCACTCCTCAGGAAGCTGTTGCGGTTATCAGCAAATGGGGTGATTCCGATGATAACAGCATCGCTTTTGCGCGTTGTGTATGCAACTATCTCTACTCGAATGGAGACCCGAAACCCGTCATTCAAGGTCTTCACACCGGTGGCATCAAAGTTCCAGAGCCAGGTTATTATCTGATCGTTGATACTTCCCCCTTTGACGAAGACGATTTCTATCATGCCTACAATTCCTTCCTGCTGAAAGTTACCAAAGCAGAATATGTCTTTAACATTAATTATAAGGTTGTAAAGCCCACTGTTGAGAAGAAAGTCTACGACAACGACAACAACGACATTAGCTCTGCTGGTAACAATGACGGTTGGGGCAGTTCCGCTGACCATGCAATCAACGAAAAGTTCCAGTTCAGGCTGATCGCTAAGTTGCCCGCAAGCAAAGACAATGGCCGTGCTTACGATTACTATAAGAAGTACACTGTTTGCTTCAATGATACTCTGTCTGACGGCATTACCTTTGACAAATTGGATAAGGTGGAAATCGCAAATGTCGATGGCGGTAATCCACAAGTGATCGATGCTGCTAACTATACACGTACACCGAACGGTTCTCAGTCCTTCAAACTGAGCATTGATAATGTCAAGACCTGTGCAGCTGCAGCAGGGCTCAATTTGAATGACGGCGCTACGATTACGGTCACCTATACTGCACACCTGAACGAAAATGCCACTGTCAATACTGCAGGCGGTCCTAATACTACTGATAACAAGAATAGTGTTTTTCTCCAGTATTCCAACAATCCCAGAATCGACACATCCCTTGATTATACTACCACAAGCGAAGTCTGTGTGTACACCTACCAGCTGAACAACACCAAGTACCGCGATGAAGTTAACGAGAACAACAAGCTGGAGGGCGCTGGCTTCCGTCTGTACAGCGATGAAGCTTGCACTCCGGAACAGGAAGTAAAGCTCTACAAAAAAGACAACTTCTACTACCCCATCAAAGACGCAACCGATAAAGCCCAAGACGCTGTTGAGATGTTCTCTGACGAACATGGTCAGTTCAATGTCAAGGGTCTGGACGCTGGCACCTACTACCTGAAGGAGACCAAAACTCCTGACGATTACAGTCCCTGTCCCGATAAAAAAATCGTCATTTCTGCAACGCACAACGAATACAATGTTAATCTGTCCGGTGAATCCAACCTGAATAATAAAATCATCAACATAAAAGCCGGCGGCATTACCCTGCCCTCCACCGGCGGCATCGGCACTACCATCTTCTATGTGGTCGGCGGCGGCCTGATGGTTGCGGCCATCGTTCTGCTGGTCACCAAGAAGCGCATGGAGAACAAGTAAGCTCCATTTTCCCCAAGAACCCGGAGCAAAGGGGCCGCAAGGCCCCCGCTCCTATCCTTATAACATTAGGGAGTAGCCCATGAAAAAGAACAAAAGCACCATCATCCTGATCCTCGTCTTTTTCGTGGGTCTATCCGTGATGTTATACCCCACCCTCAGCGATTACGTCAACCAGCTGCATCAGTCCCGTGCTGTGGCCACCTATGCCGAGGATGTGGACAATCTGACCGATGCCGACTACAGCGCCTATTTCGAGGCGGCAGATGCGTTCAATGCGCAGATCGCCGCCGACCCGGACGCGCTGTTCCATGCCGACCGGTTCACCAGCTACAACGCCACGCTGGATGTGACCGGCACCGGCATTATGGGCTACATCACCATTGAAAAGATCGGTGTGGAGCTGCCCATCTACCACGGCACCAGCGATGGCGTGCTGCAGATCGCCGCAGGCCACTTGGAGGGCACCAGCCTGCCGGTGGGCGGCGAGAGCACCCACGCGGTCATTTCGGCTCACCGCGGCCTGCCCAGCGCCAAGCTGTTCACCAATCTGGACCAGCTGGAAGTGGGCGATACCTTCACCATCACGGTGCTGGACCGGGTGCTGACCTATGAGGTGGACCAGATCTCCATCGTTCTGCCCACCGAGACGGACAACCTCAAGGTGGTGGACGGCAAGGACTACGTCACCCTGATGACCTGCACCCCCTACGGCATCAACTCCCACCGCCTTCTGGTGCGCGGACGGCGCATCGAAACGCCGGACAAGCTCAAGCACATCCGTGTAACAGCCGATGCCATCAAGATCGAACCTATCATCACAGCTCCCATCATGGCACTGCCCCTGCTGCTGGTGCTGCTGCTCTGGCTGCTGTTCTCCAACCGCAAACGCAAATCTACAAGAGGTGAAAAACATGAAACGCACTGATCTCAAAAAGCACGCTGCGGCCCTGCTTTTGGTGCTGTGCCTTCTGGTAACAAGTGCGCTGCCTGCCCTTGCCACCAGCGCAAACATCAAGCTGGTGGACAGCAGCGGCAATCCCACTACCGGCACCATCCGCGTTACGCTGTACGACAGCGCCAACGATAAGGCGCTGAGCGGCGGCAAGCTCACTTTGTACCGTGTGGCCGAGGTAAAGCGCCAAAACGGCAACCTGAGCTACGAATACTGCGGCGATTTCTACAGCTGCGGCATTGCGCTGGGTGATTTGACCGACAGCACCCTTGCGGCCCAGCTGCAGGAGTATCTGCCCCAAAGCGCCGAGGGCACTACGAAGACCATTGATGCGGACGGCAACGTGACCTTCCGTGGTCTGGAGCTGGGCCTGTATCTGATCGTGCAGACCGAGGCTTCCAAGGGCTATGAGCCGATCAATCCGTTCCTTGTCTCTCTGCCCATGGCGGAGGATGGCAAGTGGAATTATGCGGTGGATGCCAGCCCCAAGGTGGGTGCTTACACCCCCACCAAGCCGGACACGCCGCCTACGCCCCCTACCCCGCCTACGCCCGATTATCCTGATACGCCTACCCCGCCGGACAACCCGGATAACCCGGTCTCTCCCGGTAAACCGGACAATCCCGTGGCTCCAGGCCATCCGGATCATCCGGTAGCACCCGGTAATCCGGACAATCCCGTGGCTCCGGGTCACCCGGATAACCCGGTAATGAGCGGTCTGCCGCAGACCGGTCAGCTGAACTGGCCCGTGCCGGTGCTGGCTGTCAGCGGTGTGGTGCTGTTTGCATTCGGCTGGGCGCTGGATCGCAAATACCGCACAGTATAATTTTATTCTGATACAACAAAGAGGACCCGATGCAGATGCATCGGGTCCTCTTTTTCGGTTTCTTTTATGCAGTCAGGGTTTACTGCTGCTGTGCCTGCTGCTCGGCGCGCTTGGCTTCCAGAGCCAGAATGGCATCGCGGCGGCTCAGGTTGATACGGCCCTGCTGGTCGATGTCGGTCACCTTGACCACGATGGCATCGCCCACAGCCACCACATCCTCCACGCGCTCCACACGCTTGGTGTCCAGCTTGGAGATGTGCACCAGACCTTCCTTGCCCGGTGCGATCTCAACGAAGGCACCAAAGTTCATCAGGCGGGTCACTTTGCCCTTGTAGATGGCACCGATCTCGGGGTCCTCCACAATGGTCTTGATGGTAAAGATGGCGCGCTTTGCGTCCTCCTGATCCACAGCAGAGACGAACACATGGCCGTCCTCCTGCACGTCGATCTTGCAGTTGCAGGTAGCGCAGATGTCCTGAATGACCTTGCCGCCCTTACCGATCACGTCCTTGATCTTATCGGTGGGGATCATCATGCTGAACATCTTGGGTGCGTAGCGGCTCAGCTCGTGGCGGGGCTCTGCGATCACCGGCTTGATGATCTCGTCCAGAATATACAGGCGGCCCTTGCGGCACTTCTCGAAAGCCTCGGCAATGATGTCGTAGGTCAGGCCATCGATCTTGATGTCCATCTGGATGGCAGTGATGCCCTTGCGGGTGCCGCCCACCTTGAAGTCCATATCGCCGTGGAAGTCCTCCACGCCCTGAATGTCCAGCATGGTCATCCAGCGGTCGCCCTCGGTGATCAGACCACAGGAAATGCCGGCAACGGGTGCCTTGATGGGCACGCCTGCATCCATCAGGGCCAGCGTAGAGCCGCAGATGGATGCCTGAGAGGTGGAACCGTTGGAGGAGAGCACCTCAGACACGCAGCGGATGGTGTAGGGGAACTCTTCCAGAGAGGGCAGCACGGGCACCAGAGCACGCTCTGCCAGTGCGCCATGGCCGATCTCGCGGCGGCCGGGGCTGCGCGGTGCGCGGGCCTCGCCCACAGAGTACGGCGGGAAGTTGTAGTGATGGATATAGCGCTTGGTCTGCTCGTCGGTCAGGTCGTCCATGAGCTGGTTGTCCTTGGTGCCGCCCAGAGTGCAGGTGGTGAGCACCTGCGTCTGGCCGCGGGTGAACATGCCGGAGCCGTGCACGCGGGGCAGGATGCCCACTTCGGCAGCCAGCGGGCGGATCTCGTTGATGCCGCGGCCGTCCACGCGCTTGCCCTCGTCCAGCAGCCAGCGGCGCACCACGAACTTCTGCATCTTGTAGCTGACCAGATCCAGATCGGCAGCGGTCAGGTCGGGGTACTCCTCGGCGATCTTGTCCATGATGGGCAGCAGAGCGGCATCGCGCACATTCTTGTCGTCGGTGTCCATAGCGGCCTTGAAGTCGTCCAGATACTTGTTCTGGATGGCGTGGAACACGTCCATATCCAGACCCACCACCTGAAAATCGATCTTCGGCTTACCGCGCTCGGCCACGATGCGGTTGATGAACTCAATGGTCTTTTTGATCTCCACGTGAGCGGCCTTGATGGCGTTCAGCATGGTGTCCTCGTCCACCTCGTTGGCACCGGCCTCGATCATGACGATCTTATCCATGGTGGCGGCAACGGTCAGGGCAAGGTCGCTCACCTTGCGCTGTTCCTGCGTGGGGTTCAGCACGATCTCGCCGTCCACCAGACCCACCTGCACGCCGCCGATGGGGCCGTTCCACGGGATGTCGGACACGGCAGTGACCAGAGAAGCACCGATCATACCGGCGATCTCAGGGCTGCAGTCGGGGTCCAGACTCATGACGGTCATGGTGATGCACACGTCGTTGCGCATTTCCTTGGGGAACAGCGGGCGCATGGGGCGGTCCACCACGCGGCTGGTCAGGATGGCGCGCTCACCGGGGCGGCCCTCACGGCGCATAAAGCTGCCGGGGATGCGGCCTGCGGCGTAGAGCTTTTCCTCATACTCGACGTTCAGCGGGAAGAAATCCACGCCTTCGCGGGGCTTGGGGCTCATGACCACATTGCACAGAACGCAGGTCTCGCCGTAGCGGATCAGCGCACTGGCGTTGGACAGACCGCACATTTTGCCCATTTCTACCTTGAACGGGCGGCCTGCCAGCATGGTCTCGTAGACCTTGTAGTTCTCAAAGGTCTCTCTGCGGGAACCAAATTCAATTGCCATTGTTTTTGCCTCCTTGTTTTTTCGGATTTTTTCTATCCAAAAGGCGGTGGCACGCGCATCATAGCAATAAATCCAGCGTCCGTGCCGTTCACATCCGGTTTTGTTTGAGATATTTCCCCCCCACCGGGGGAATGTCTCTGCCGTTGATGTGAGCCGTCCGCGCCATGAAAAAGCATTCGGGGCACAGGCGTTCGATTTACTGCTGCAATACGCAGCCGCTGCCATTTGTATACAAAAGCAAAAGGCAGGCACCTTTGCGGTACCTGCCCTCTGTTTAAATTACTTACGCAGACCCAGAGTTGCGATCAGAGCACGGTAACGCTCGATGTCCTTCTTCTGGAGATAAGCCAGCAGATTGCGGCGGCGGCCAACCATCTTCATCAGGCCGCGGCGGCTGTGGTGATCGTTCGGGTTCTTCTTCAGGTGCTCGTTCAGCTCATTGATGTGAGCGGTCAGCAGAGCGACCTGCACTTCGGGAGAGCCAGTGTCCTTCTCGGTCAGAGCGACTTTGGCCATAACTTCCTGCTTGTTCATAGTTACATACCTCTTTATAAAATTTTATGTGCCAATGGAACAGCGGCGGGAAACGGCATTCCCAAAAAGCGGGCATACTCCCAACCCCGTACCACGGTAACAGATACAGTATACCAGAACCCTATGCAAAATGCAAGGATATTTTTTGCATCCTGCCTTTATTTTTTTACGTACTGGTGCCAGTACAGCTGTACCTCCGGCAACTTCTTTTTGCGCAGCAGAACTGCGGTGGGGATCAGATACAGCAGCACCGAAAGCAGCATGGATGCATCGTAGCCGCTCACCGCATCGGCCACGGTAGTGGTGCCGTACAGCCCACCGATGAGCATGGACGAAATATCCATGGCACCGTGCAGGAATACCGTCACCCACAAATTGCCGGTGCGGAAGTAGATCGCCGCAAAAAGAGTGCCCAGCGATGCTGCAAACACGCACTGCATCAGCACACCGAAGGGTGCCGAACTGAGGATATTGGTCAGGTGCGCCGCACCAAACAGCACACCGGACAAAAGGCAGGCCTTCCACACACCGGCGCGGCTGGTGCCAAAGTGCTCCAGCAGGGTCTGGGCAATGACACCGCGGAAGATGAATTCCTCGGCCACACCCACCATGGCCATGCTGACAAGGAAGGTGCAGATGCGTGCCGCAGGCTGCAGCACGCCGTTCTCCGGCCGGCCCAGCACCAGCGACCCAAAGGCATTGTAGCCAATGAACACCAGCGGGTACATGCCCACCAGCAGGCCATTGAAAAAGCCGCTGCCGCGGCGGCGCAGCAGCCCAGCACGGTCTGTCCGTACCAGAAACAGCACTGCCACCATGGCCCCCACCAGCTCCTGCAGAGTGCTGTAGAGGTATGTATCAATGGACGCAAAATCCGTCCGAAAAAGAACCAATGCAATGGTAAAGACAAGATCTGTTACGAACAGGCTTGCCAGAAAGACCACTTCTGCCAGAACGCAGAATAAGATCGGATGCGCTTTGCGCAGTCGTTTGAGCATGGGATACCCTCCTGAATCGTTGATGGTACTATTCTAGCACACTTTACCTTAAAACGATATAGCACGCGCAAAAAAGGCAGTTTTCCCTTCTGCTGTGCCGCAAAGCGTTCACTTTTTCAAAACAAAGATCTGTTCAAACTCCTGCGTTGCCAGCAGCGAAACATCCTCATAGCCGCCCTGTCGGGCAACGTTCCACGCAGTTTCCATGTTCTGGGCCGTGATCTGCTCCACCTGTTCTGCCGTCACGAACTGCCACAGCCCCCGGCCTCCAATGAACAGCACCAGCGTATCATTTTCGCCGGTGTTATACTGCACCAGCAGCTCACTGGAATCGTCCGGCACCACACAGACCTCCTGAAATTTGAGAAGCTCCTGCACGCCGGAAGTGAAACTGCCAAGGTCCCCGGTAATATCCACGCAGGCGGCCTGACTGTATTGTTCCAGTTCTTTGTCTATCTTATAAGTACCGCTGTACATGCGCTCCGGCTCGATCACAAATGCAAGCACGACCATTGCAAGGCACACGATCTGCAGAATGCGCTTTCTGGTGCCTGCACGCAGCGTATCCAGAATGGAGAAAAGGCCGCAGCCACAAAACAACGCTTCCAGCGGCTGCAGATGGTACACATACCGCAGCGACTTATACGGCGAGATCACCGCGATAACCAGAAATGCAGCAAGCGCCGGGACCGTGATCAGCTTGACATCCCCGGGGATCAGCGTAGTGCCGCGCAACTTGCTCGGCAGCCAGCGCTGCCCCAGCTTCGTCAGGATCAGCACGGCCATAATGCCTGCGCCTACAGCAAAACCGACGATGCTCCAGCCGATCAGCTCCAGCGGGCCTTTGGGGTACTGCGCCAGATCCAGCAGATTGTTTGCTGTTGACTCCAGCGAAACCGTATCCTGCGAGTGCAGCTGTGCATACCAGCACGGAAAGGTGAGCAGCATTCCGCCAACGCCCGCAAGTGCCGGAAGCGAAAATGCAGCAGCATTTTTCCATTCGCGCCGGAACATCAGGTAAAGGTCATATGCTGCGCACAGCAGGAAGGCATAGACCACAAAGAAATACTGGGTCATCATGCCAAGATAGATGGTTACACCGATCAGAAGATATTTGGGCACAGACGGCCTGCGAAGAGACTTTGCCACCAGCAGCGCAAGCAGGATCGTCAGCAAGGTCATGAGCATATACATGCGCACCATCGTCACATTCGAGATCATTTCACGGTTGAACGCATACAATGCACAGACGAACAATGCTTTTTTCCAGTCTGCAAACAGCTCCATACCCAGCGCATACAGCGCTGCCAGCGTGCCGCCCAGCAGCACAAAATTCATCCCCAGACCCGTCCATTTTGTAAAGCTGCCCGGAAATAATGAGCACACCGTGTGCAGCAAAAAGTAGAACAGCGGCGGATGAACGTCCTGCGTCTGGTTATAGTAGACCGACGCATAGTCGAACCGTGTGCTTCCCTGCGGGGCAACATAATTCAGAAACTCGCTCTGCGTGAACACTGCCTCCGGCAGCTTGCCGTTTGCCACCTGTTCTCCACCATGGAACCAGCTTAAAAACGGAACATAACTGCTGTTTGCAAGGCCGTAGGAGTAGATCTCATCCAGAAAGAACCCCTCTTTCCGCATAGCCCACCAGCCGCAAAGGCAGATCAGAACGATCACAAAAAGCGCGACCGCCCGTTTTTTCTTTTTTATTTCCTGCATAGTTTCTGTTTTTCCTCGCTTTTTTTGTCCGTTCTGCAGCCAAATATGGCTTTGCTTTTCCAGTATATCATATTTAGAACACAAGTCAAAACTTTTCGGGTTGCAGATCCCGCTGCTCCTAGCAGCATGCACCCTGTTAGACATTCCTAGCCGGTGGGACCCGCGGGCTAAACAAAGCCATACTATGGCTTTGTTTGCGGTGCTTCGCACCGCCGCCCTGTTCAAATCCCGCGCGGAGACAAAAAAGAACCAGTACACGAATGTGTACTGGTTCTTTTTGGTCGGAGCAGCGGGATTTGAACCCACGGCCTCCTCGTCCCGAACGAGGCGCGCTACCAACTGCGCTATGCCCCGAAAATACCGCAGCCAGTTGAGACTGCGGTTTTCTTGGTTGGGGATGAGAGAATCGAACTCCCACAAGTAGAGTCAGAGTCTACCGCACTACCACTATGCAAATCCCCATTATTCAGCTCGTCTGCCGCGCCGTGCGCTGCTGACAAGGGATATTATACTCAAAAGGCCCGCGCTTGTCAACCATTTTTTTATTTTTTCTGCAAAAGTTTTCCCGCTGTTCTCCTGCCCGCAGAAATGCACCGTGGAAGCGTGTAAATTTTCTGCGCTTCTCTTGACAGCGGCCCCCATCCGGAATAATCTTATACTATAAACAGGTAGGTCTCCGGGCAGACTGACTTTGAAAGGCAGAACGCGCGGCGCTGAATACCAAATGAAAGAGGGCTTTTGAATGAAAAAACGTGTTGGAATCCTGACTTCCGGCGGCGACTGTCCGGGTCTGAACGCCACCATCCGCGGCGTAGCAAAAGCACTGTATGCCCGCATGGGCGATAACGTGGAGATCGTTGGCATCCTGAACGGATACAGCGGCCTGATCAACGGCGACTACAAGGAGATGTGCGAGGACGATTTCCGCGGCATCCTGACGCTGGGCGGCACCATTCTGGGCACCAAGCGCACCCCCTTTAAAATGATGCGTGTGGTGGAGGACGACAACATTGATAAAGTTGCCGCCATGAAAAAGACCTACAAAGAAGCCAAGCTGGACTGCCTGCTGTGCCTGGGCGGCAATGGCACCCACAAAACCGCAAACCTGCTCTCGCAGGAGGGTCTGAACATCATCGGCCTGCCCAAGACCATTGATAACGATATCTATGGTACCGACGTAACCTTCGGCTTCCACACCGCCGTGGACATTGCCACCGATGTGATCGACCGCATCCACACCACCGCAGGCAGCCACAGCCGCGTGATGTGCATTGAGATCATGGGCAACAAGGCAGGCTGGCTGACACTGTATTCCGGCATTGCAGGTGGTGCAGATATTATTCTGCTGCCGGAACAGCCCTATGATATCGACCGTGTGTGCTCTGCCGTGGAACGCCGCGCAAAGAAGGGTTCCAACTTCTCCATCATCGCTGTGGCCGAGGGTGCCATCAACTGCGAGGAAGCCGGCATGAAGCGCAAGGAATGGATGGCAAAGCGCGCCGAGGCAGGCTTTGGCACCACCGCCACCAACCGCATTGCACAGGCCGTGCAGAAAAAAACCGGCATGGAGACCCGTGTGTGCATCCCGGGCCACATGCAGCGCGGCGGCAGCCCCAGCGCCTACGACCGTGTGCTGGCCACCCAGTTCGGCAGCTATGCGGCAAAGCTGGTGGAGATCGAGCGCTACGGCGTGACCGTTGCCATGGTGAACCGCCATGTCACCCAGAACCGTCTGGCCGACATTGCAGGCAAGACCCGCAACGTGCCGGAGAACTGCGACCTGCTCACCGTCGCCCGCCGCATGGGCATCAGTCTGGGTTGATTACCATTTGAATGCTCTCCGCTTTGCTCTGAGCATATTTAGCGGAATAATTATTTTTTATTGGGGATTCCTGAAAATCTGCGGATTTTCAGGAATCCCTTTTTCACCGGAAGGGTCCCAACCGGCAGATGCTTCAAACAAACGGAATGCCATTTTCCGCTGCACCCCCTCCCGTGAAAATGCAGATCCCGGCAGACCGCAGTCTGCCGGGATCTGCTCTATTCAGAAATACTGTTTCCGTTGAAGATGGCCAGAATGCAACGGTGGCCATTCAAAATCGTCTGCCGGACAAATCAAAGGTCCGTCACATCATGCCGGGTGGGCTGGCCTTTTTCAAAGGCAACCGCGCTTTCCAGCACACCGCGCACCATGCTCTCCACATCCTCGTGGGTGTAGAAAGCCGTGTGGTCGGTCAGGATCACATTGGGCATGCTGCGCAGAGCCGCCAGCTCCGGGTTCGGGATCACATCGCCCATGCGATTATAATAGTACAGGCCGTTCTCATTTTCCAGCACGTCCAGGCCCGCCGCGCCAATCTTGCCGCTTTCCAGCCCGGCGATCAGTGCATCGCTGTCGATCAGCTTGCCGCGGGCGGTGTTGATGATGGTCACGCCCGGCTTCATGCTCTCAATTGCTTTGGTGTCGATGAGATGGTGATTTTCCTCCGTAGCGTTGGTGTGCAGAGTGATGACATCGCTTTCCGCCAGCAGGGTCTCCAGCGGCACATACTCGGCGATCTTCTTTACCTCGTCGTTGGGGTACAGGTCGTAGGCCAGCAGGCGGCAGCCAAAGCCGGACAGATGCTGCAGCACCGTGCGGCCAATGCGGCCTGTACCGATCACACCCACAGTGCAGGTGGAAATATCGCGGCCGATTTTTCCCTGCAGGGAGTAGTCCTGCGCTTCGCCGCGCTTGAGGATGTGCCCTGCCTTGCGCAGGCTCATCAGCATGAGCATAATGGCAAAGTTTGCAACGCCGTTTGGCGGGTAGTCCACATTGGCCACCTTCATGCCCAGTTCCCGGGCCGTCTCGCGGTCTACGTGGTCATAGCCGATGGAACGGCAGCAGATGGACTTTACGCCCAGCTCGTGAAACCGCTTGACCATGGGCGCGCTCATATCACAGGGCGTTACCGACACGGCATCATAGCCCTTTGCCAGTTCAGCGTTTTCCAGCGTTGGATACTCCTGCGTAGAGCCAAACTCAACGTCCAGCTGCGGTGCCAGCCGCTGCGCGATGCCCAGCTCATCGTAGGGGCGCAGGGTGTAAAAAAAGACTTTTGTTGCCATAAAACTTCCCTCCCGGCTTATTTTGTACCTATTGTAGCACGTTCTGCACAGATGGATGCATTTTATTGCGTGAATTTTGTTCACCTTAAAAATGAGGATTCATCTCTCCATATGAATGCGCGCAAAACAGTTGTAAATTGTCGGAAAAGAGGGTATGATAAAGGAACTGAGAAGTATACATCACTGAAATATAAAAGGAGTGTGCCTTATGCGCGCTTATGAACGGCTTTTGAATTATGTCCGGGTGCATACCACCTCGGACGAAAACTCCGGTACGCACCCTTCCGCTGAACGGGAGTTTGACCTTGCCCGCCAGCTGGTGGATGAGATGAAGGCCCTTGGCATGGAGGATGCCCATGTGGACGAGCACTGCTACGTCTATGGCACCCTGCCTGCCACGCCCGGCTGTGAGGATCAACACGCTCTGGGCCTGATCGCCCACATGGACACTGCCGACGATGCCAGCGGTGAGAATGTGCAGCCCGTTGTGTGGGAAAACTACAACGGCGGCGACGTAACTCTGCCCGCTACCGGCATGGTGATGAAGCCCTCTGTGTTCCCCTTCCTTACTTCCATGAAGGGCGAGACCCTCATCACCTCAGACGGTACCACCCTGCTGGGTGCCGACGATAAGGCCGGTATTGCCGAAATTTTGACCGCTGTTGAGACCATTCAGGAAAAAGGCCTGCCCCACGGCAAGCTGTGTATCGCCTTTACTCCGGATGAAGAGATCGGCGAGGGTGCAGAGCTGTTCGATATTCCGGGCTTCGGTGCCGACTTTGCCTATACGGTGGACGGCGGCGATGCCGGCTCCATTGAGTACGAGAACTTCAACGCCGCTTCCGCCACCGTGACCATCCGCGGCTTCTCGGTGCACCCGGGCACCGCCAAGGACACCATGATCAACGCTTCCAATGTGGCCATGGAGTTCCATCAGGCGCTGCCCATCACCGCCCGCCCCGAAACGACCGAGGGCCGTCAGGGCTTCTACCACCTGTGCCAGATGTACGGCGATGTGACCACCGCAAAGCTGGGCTACATCCTGCGCGACCACGATGCCGCAAAGCTGCAGTTCAAGAAGGACAACATGCTGGATATTGCCGAATTTTTGAACGGAAAGTACGGCGAAGGCACCGTGACCGTGGAGATCAAGGACAGCTACCGCAACATGCTGGAAAAAATCAAGCCGCATTTCCACTTAGTAGAGACCGCCCGCAAGGCCACCCGCATGGCCGGGCTGGAACCGGAGGAAATTCCGGTGCGCGGCGGCACCGACGGTGCTATGCTGAGCTGGAAAGGCCTGCCCTGCCCCAATCTGGGCACCGGCGGCTTCAATTTCCACGGCGTATGCGAGTGCATCACCGCTGAGCGCATGGACCGCTGCACCGAGATCTTGCTGAACATCATAAAGCTGTACGCAGAGTAAATTCTATTTTTCAATATACAAAAAAGTGGGTGCTATTTTCGGATAGCACCCACTTTTGTTATACTCTGACGCTTATCTCTACAACTCCACTCGTGAAAATGCATTTGGAGCAGCCCTGCGGTTGCGTAGCAATGAAAGCCCCAGTGGGGCTTTCAAGCAGGCGAGCGGTCTGCGTTAGCAGATGGAAGGGATTCGCCCTGACAAGCGTCAGGGCTGCGACAAATGCGAAAAATAAAAATCAAATTCCACTGAACATGCCCAGAGTACAACAACGACGACCGCTGCCTGCGGCAGAAGCAGGGAGGAGTTGTTGGGGCCGTGGCCAGCAAGACACGAATGCCGCTCAAGGCATGAAATGGATGCTGGGAGCTGCAACTCTAGGAGGGCATTCAAAATCGTTTAACCAACGTTGATATGCCCCACCGGCATGATCTTCCGTTTGTTGTCGTCCGGCTTTGCCGTCAGGCTCATGGCCAGCGACACCGGGCCGACACGGCCCATGAACATGACCAGCATATACAGGATTTTTGCGCCCCGGTTCAGCTGAGCGGTAACGCCCACCGAAAGGCCAACTGTGCCAAAGGCAGAGCAGGACTCGAAAATAGCGTCAATGACCGACACAGCGTCCGAGGTGTTATAGAACACCACCACAGCCGAGCCAACCGCCGCCAGCCCGCCGAGCACGATAATGGTCAAAGCACGATAAACCGTCTTGGACTCGATGTGGTGCTCTGCGATCACACAGTCGTCGCGGCCCTGAGCCACACTGCGGATCGTCAGGATGATGACGGCGAACGTAGTCACCTTCACGCCGCCGCCGGTGGAACCGGGTGCCGCACCAATGAACTGCAGCGCGCTCATCAGCAGTTTGGTGATGGGGCCGCAGGCCGCAAGGTCGATGGTATTCATGCCCGCAGTACGAGTGGACACCGACTGGAACAGTGCCGCCATCAGCTTGCCAGGCACAGAGAGCCCGCCCATGCTGGCAGGATTGTTCCACTCCATCAGCGCGATGAGCGCCGCGCCGCCGAGCCACAGGATCACCGAGAAGCTCAGCACCACCTTGGCCTGCAGGGAAAGCCGGTGCTTTTTGCGGTATTGACCGATCTCCACCCATACCATGAAACCCAGACCGCCGGAGATGATCATGAACATCACAACGGCCTGAACATAGTAATTGTTCACATAGGGTGCCAGTGAGGAATACTGGCCGAACCGGCCAAACAGATCAAAGCCCGCGTTACAGAAAGCCGAGATGGCCGTGAACACGCTCACCCAGATGCCTTCCAGCCCGAACTGCGGCACAAAGGCGAACAGCAGCAGCACAATGCCAATGCCTTCAAACAGGCCAGCCAGTCCCACCACGATCTTCAGCACGTCCTTGGCCTGCGCATATCCGTCCGCTGAGACGCTTTCTCCCAGCAGCCGCAGATCGCGGAAGCCCATGCGCCGCCGCATAGCCAGCGCGAAGAAGCTGGTGAGGGTGACCAACCCCAGACCACCCACCTGAATGAGCAGCAGGATCACCGCCTGCCCAAAGTAGGTGAACTGGGTCCAGGTATCCCGCACGATCAGACCAGTAACGCAGGTAGCGCTTGTGGCGGTGAACATGGCATCCAGTACATCCAGCCGCCCGTGCTTGCTGGCAACAGGCAGGCTGAGCAGAAAGGTGCCCAGCGCGATCACGATGACAAAGCTCGCACAGATGATCTGCGTAGGCGTATACATCCCCTTGCGCTTGCCCGCCGGGCGGTAAAACAGCTTTTTCCCTTTTGCCTTTTCCATAAGTTCCTCCGCACGCGGCAAAGCCTGCCGCGGCTATTTTCATTTCCTCTATAGCATACACCATTTTGCCCTCCGGTTCAACTTGATTTTATCCGCAAAATGCTGTATTATAATAGGGCATTCGTCTCCGTAGCTCAGATGGATAGAGCGCAAGCCTCCTAAGAATTCGGTCAACCTGATACCTTGGGGGCAGAAGTGATTGCTCTAATCAAAAGCAAGACCGGGAATCGAAGTTTTCTCAACAATTTTTGATGCAACAAGTTTAACACCGTTCCGGTTGCAACGCAGTCGGTCACTTCGTTGTGAAAAGCATTCCATACAAAGTGCAGAAAAGTCAAAAATCAACGATAATACATATATGTCTCTATACCTCAGCTGGATAGAGGGTTCGCCTCCTAAGCGAAACGCCCCCGGTTCGAACCCGGGTAGGGACATCCTTTTAAGAAATGCGAAGGTCATTTTTCCATGTGAAAGACGATCTTCGCATTTTTCATTTTGAACCTATCACCAAAATTAGCCAGCTAATGCCATTAGCAGAATTTTCAGCTCCAGCTAATAAAATCGGCTTTCCAGCTAATGAAGCCTCATAAAGCGCCTTTTGAACCCTGTTTTCTGGCTCTCTGCTAAGATTGGTAAACGCTTTCCTGTAAATCCATGTAAATACAAGATAATCTGTGTGAATCTATTTTCCACCTTTCTGCTGGAAGCCGTGCAAAACACTTTTCTCCATACATAGCGCGTTCACTCGCTGTTCTCTCGGAACAGAAAGAGGAACGCGCTTTTTTGTTTTCGGGCCGAACTTCCCGAATCCACCAAAGGAGGGTTTACCGATGAAAAAAGTTCTGACCGTCACGATCGACGGTATCCGCTACCATGCTTCCCGCCCGGCAGATTGCCGGCACTGCTTCTTCTGGAAGAATCGAAAGAAGGGCTGCGTTCTCGGCAAAGAGAACTGCTACTACCTGATCGAGCCGCCCAAAGGCCCCAGCAAGTGCGAAGGGTGCCCCTACAAGCGGGCAAAGCCCTGTGTGCTGGTTCCCTGCTACAAAGACCTGATGGCACCGCTGGAGAAACGAGGTGATGCCAAGTGAGCCACAAGCGAAACGAAGCTCTGCGCCATGTTCAGCACTCCATGCACCATGTGATCGCCGCTGGCGAAGGTTCCGACCGTGCCCCGGACAGCTGCAAGCTGTGCCCGTACTATCGACCCGATTTCAAGTTCCGCACCTGCCTGTATGCCCACTGCCCTTATAAGAAGCAGGTCAATGTATTCCGTTCCACACCTGAAAAATGGGATATTCTCTATGCCCGAAAAAAAGCCGACAAGAACCGCAGACCTTGATTACTTCTATGGGCAGTCCAGCGAGCTGTTCTCCTTCTACCGGATTCCCAAGCTGTTGTTTCAGGATAGCCGCTTCCAACCGCTTTCCACAGATGCCAAAACCCTGTACGGTATCCTGCTGGACCGCATGAGCCTTTCAGCCCGGAATGGTTGGTTGGACAAAGCTGGGCGGGTGTTCATCATCTATACTGTGCAGGAGGTGCAGGATTCACTGGGCTGTGCCGATAAAAAGGCCACCAAGCTGCTGCGAGAACTGGAAGAGTACGGCCTGATTGAACGCAAACGGAGGGGGCTGGGCAAGCCCGATCTCATCTATGTAAAGAATTTTTCGTCAGAATCGTCAAAAACGCCCTACTTGAATCGTGATAATGACGATTCTGGAACCGTCCAGAATACGCTTCAAGATCCGGCCAAACTACGATGTAATAAGACTGAGAGAAATAATACAGAGGTAAGCGATACTGATCCTATCTATTCCGATGAAAACGACTGGATGAGCAAACGCGCCCAACTGGAAGAATATTTTTCTCAGTCTTTGGAGGTAGACCTTCTGCTCCGGCTCTGCCCGGACGATGAGGATACCATCTATCAGATCGTAGATTTGCTGGTGGACACCTGTGCCACCAACCGCAAGACGCTGCGCATTGCTGGGGACGATAAGCCCGCCGAGGTGGTACGCAGCCGGTTTATGAAGCTGAACGCCGACCATATTCGCTTTGTGCTGAAGTGCCTTGCAGAGAACAGCAGTCCGATCCGAAACATGAAACAGTATCTGCTTGCTTCTCTGTACAACGCACCCACCACGATGCAGCTTTCCTATCAAAACCAAACTAATCACGACTTAGCGATGCGGAGGTGATAAAAATTTCAAAGAAAGCAACCACAATAGCCATCGTCAACCAGAAAGGCGGCACCGGTAAGACCACTACCTGTGAAAATCTTGGCATCGGGCTGGCGATGGAGGGCAAGAAGGTCCTACTGGTGGACGCTGACCCGCAGGGGTCACTTACCATCAGCATGGGCTGGCAGCAGCCCGATGAACTGCCTACCACCCTTTCCACCCTGATGGCAAAAGCCATGAACGATCAGAGCATTCCGCCCGGTGAAGGCATCCTGCACCATGCAGAGGGCGTTGACCTGATTCCGGCAAACATTGAACTGGCAGGGCTGGAAGTTTCCCTTGTCAACTGCATGAACCGGGAAAAGATGCTGAAACAGGTGCTGGACAGTGCAAAGCACGACTATGATTTCATTCTGCTGGATTGTACCCCTTCCCTTGGGATGCTGACCGTCAATGCACTGGCAGCAGCAGACACCACCCTGATTCCCGTGCAAGCACAGTACCTTTCCGCAAAAGGTCTGGAACAGCTTTTGCAGACCGTGCAGAAGGTCCGGCGGCAGATCAACCCCAAGCTGAAAATCGAGGGCATCCTGCTGACTATGACCGACAGCCGCACCAACTACGGACAGCAGATTGACAACCTGATTCGAGGTGCTTACGGCAGCAAGATCAAGGTGTTCGACCAGACCATTCCCCGGTCTGTCCGTGCTGCGGAGATCAGCGCCGTAGGCAAGAGCATTTTCCAGCACGACCCCAAAGGCAAGGTGGCAGAAGCCTATAAATCTCTGACCGAGGAGGTGATGGCGAATGCCGAAAGGCAGCTTAAACGTGTCGCTGAAAGGGGCAGATGACATTTTCTCCACGGAAGAATCCCGACAGGAGCAGCAACGAGAGCAGGTGCAACAGATCCCCATTGGAGAGCTGTTCCCTTTCAAGAACCACCCCTTTAAGGTCTTGGATGATGAGTCCATGCAGCGCACGGTGGAAAGCGTAGAACAGTACGGCGTGCTTTCTCCGCTGATTGCACGTCCACGCCCGGAAGGTGGCTACGAGATCATCTCCGGGCACCGCCGTCAGCACGCTGCACAGCTTGCTGGGCTGGATGCCCTGCCTGTTATCGTCCGTCAGATGGATGATGATGCCGCAGTTTTGCTCATGGTGGACAGCAATCTCCAACGTGAGAACATCTTGCCCAGTGAAAGGGCTTTCGCCTACAAAATGAAGCTGGAGGCTCTAAAAAATCAAGGTGCTAGGTCAGATTTAACTTGTGGCCAATTTGGCCACAAGTTAATTGGTGCAAAAGCGCGAGATATTGTCGCTGATGAATCAGGTGACAACGCTCGAAATGTCCAAAGGTTTATCCGTCTGACCAGCCTCATCCCTGAACTGCTGGACATGGTAGACGAAAAGAAAATTGCCTTCAATCCCGCTGTGGAATTGTCCTATCTGGACGAAAGCCAACAGCGGGATTTTTTAGAAGCGATGAACGACACCCAGAATGCACCGTCCCTTTCCCAAGCGCAGCGGCTTAAAAAGCTGGCGCAGGAAGGGCACTTCTCGTATGACGTTGCCTTTGCGGTCATGGGAGAAGAGAAAAAGGACGAACTGGACAAGGTTGTCATCAAAAACGACACCCTGCGGAAATATTTCCCGCGCAGCTACACCCCGAAACAGATGGAGGACACCATCATCAAGCTGCTGGATCAGTGGCAGCGTAAACAGCAGCGGCAGAATGAACGCTGATACACCTTTTGAACGTAAGACCCGACCGGGTCTTTCTTTTTTGCAAAAATTAGGAGAAAAACACTATGAACACTACCATTGATCTCAAGACCGCAAAGACCATCGAAGCCATGAATCAGAAAATCAACCACATGGACACTGCCGTGACCGACTTCTTTAACAAGATGAGCGATGTGTTGGAGCGGCAGCTCGGCGATGATGAAGTTTACGCCGCTGTGATTGCCCCGGAGATCGAACTGACCATCACTCCGCTGGCGAACGTCCGCAGTTACCTGCCCTGCTTCGATGAAGCAGATTCCTGCTACAGCATCAGCGACGATGTGCCGCTGGCTCTCTGTTACGACCCTCGTCAGGTCATCACACTGGCTGGCAAGCGGTATCTGTCCGGTGCCGTTGTCTTTGTACGCTACGACACCGATGGCAATTTTGTTGCACTTACCACCGCCGACCTGTACCTGATCCAGTGTTATCTGGGCGAGAACAGTGTTCCTCTGATGGCTGGCCGCGAGAAGATGGTCTGCATCTGCATTGACTGAGAGGTGCAGTATGGATACTGAAATGACCTGCTATGCGAGTTTCGCAGAAGTCACGGAGGACTTTTACTGTTCCGCCGTTGATGTTTTGAAGATTCTGGTTCTCCGTCTGCACGACTACCATGCTCGTTGCTTCCATTCTCTGCGGGATGCTCTGTACGACTATTTTTCTACCGATGCCGCACCGCATACTCATGCCAATGTTTCCACTAAGCATACCGTCACCGCGTCTTGTGCTCCCCGTCCTCCCTGAGAGGATTCTTCTCACAGTTCAGTCAATGCAGGGGGTTCGCTATGAATTATATTTATTCGTTTATCATTTTTGAAGCTGGTGCCTTTTTTGGCTTCTTTGTGGCAGCTCTGTTGAACGCCGCCCGTGCTGGGCAGGAAATCACTATCATATTTGAGGAGGATGATAATGGAACAGAACGAGAACACTCTGTCGGTGCTGAAAATTGCACCGGGGCAGTATCCGCAGCAGGTCGAGATCGATAACGACCTGAAAGCCTTGCAGCAGGCGGTGGGCGGCTCCATCGGCGCAAGCTACCCCTTTGCTGATGACCCGGTCGCCATCGTCTATAACGATGACGCAAAGCTCACGGGTCTGCCCCTGAACCGTGCCCTGTGGGACGAGGACGGGCTGATGTACGATGTCATTGCCGGAACCTTTCTGGTGGTGGGGCTGGGAGAGGAGGACTTTGTATCGCTCTCCCCGGAGTTGGCGCAGAAGTACGAAGAAGAATTTCATCAACCCGAAGCCTTTCTCCCTCTGGGGCGTCGCCTGATGGTCATTCCGGTGCCGGATGAATCGATTCGGAGTGATGCAGAAAAGGCTGTGAGCAAGCCCCCGGTGGAACATGACCGCTAAGACGATTTTCTGCACAGGAGGTGGTAACGATGCAGGAAGAAATCGAGCATAAGACGGTCAACTTTGCCATCTCGACCACAAAACTGTCTGCTCGCACCCTGTTGCGCGGGATGCAGTTTCTGTTGCGGCAGTACGACAAGCACGCTTCCCAGGGCAAGCAGTCCATGAAGCGGCTGGTGCGGCAGAACCGGGGCGTGACCAATGTAGAGATCCAGAAAACCGGTATCAAGGACTTTGACCGTTATGCCAAGCGATATCACATCGACTACTCCATCCAGAAAGATCTGTCCTGCACGCCGCCCCGGTATATGGTCTACTTCAAGGCACAGGACACGGACGCCTTGAGTGCAGCCTTCAAGGAATATTCGGCATCAGTGCTGGATAAAACCAAGCGTCCTTCCGTGCTGGCAAAGCTGCACGATCTGGCACAGACTATCGCAAATCTGCCGGACAAAGTGCGGCACAAGCAGGAGGAGCGCGGGCTATGAGCAAAAAGAAACTTTCCAAGCTGCTGGCGCTCTATCTGCCCTATGTGGTGATCGGCTTGCTGGCAACCAATCTGGGCGAGGCATGGCGGCTGGCTGTGGGCAAGGAACTGGGCGACAAAATCGTATCGCTGATGGATACTCTCCCGGCTGCATTTTCAAATCCGCTGCCCAGCCTGCATCCATTTGACCTGTTCATTGGTCTGTGCTGCGGTGCTGGAATGCGGCTGGCGGTGTACCTGAAAGGCAAAAACGCCAAAAAGTACCGGCATGGCATGGAGTACGGCTCTGCCCGGTGGGGAACTCCGAAGGACATTGAGCCGTTCATGGCACCAAAGTTCGCCGACAACATCATCCTAACCAAAACGGAACGGTTGATGATGAGCAATCGCCCACCGGACCCCAAGAATGCCCGGAATAAAAATGTGCTGGTGGTGGGCGGTTCCGGCAGCGGTAAGACAAGGTTCTTTATCAAGCCGAATCTGTTGCAATGTGATTCCAAGAATTTTCCGGTATCATTCGTGGTTACAGATCCGAAAGGTAGTATCGGCGTGGAATGTGGAGAAGCCCTGTTAAAGCACGGCTACAAGCTAAAATTCTTCAACACGATCAACTTTTCCAAGAGTATGCGCTATAACCCTATGGCGTACATCCATAGTGAAAAGGATGTGCTGAAACTCGTGACTGCACTGATGACCAACACCAAAGGTGAGGGTCAGGGCGGCGACCCGTTCTGGGACAAGGCGGAGCGGCTTTTGCTGGTTTCGCTGATCGCCTACCTTCACTATGAAGCTCCGGTTGAGGAGCAAAACTTCGCTACGCTGTTGGAAATGCTCAACACCATGCAGGTGTCCGAGGACGATGAAACTTACCAGAATCCGGTAGACCTGTTGTTTGAAGATCTGGGTAAGAAAAAACCAAAATCCTTTGCAGTGCGGCAGTACAAACTTTATAAGCTGGCTGCCGGCAAAACCGCAAAATCAATCCTCATTTCTTGCGGTGCGAGGCTCGCTCCTTTTGATATAAAGGAATTGCGCGATCTTATGTCCTACGACGAATTAGAACTTGACACGTTAGGCGACAGAAAAACAGCTTTGTTTTTGATTATGAGCGATACGGACAGCACGTTTAATTTTGTTATCGCTATGCTGCAATCGCAGTTATTTAATCTCTTGTGCGACAAGGCCGACGACGAATACGGCGGCAAGCTGCCGGTTCATGTTCGCTGCCTGTTAGACGAGTTTGCAAACATTGGACAAATCCCGCAGTTTGAAAAATTGATTGCCACAATCCGCAGCCGGGAAATCTCGGCTTCTATCATTCTGCAATCGCAGAGCCAGCTAAAAGCCATTTACAAGGACGCGGCAGAAATCATACTTGACAATGCCGACAGCACCTTGTTTTTGGGAGGGCGCGGGAAAAATGCAAAGGATATTTCGGAGAACTTGGGACGTGAAACAATCGACAGTTTCAACACTTCCGAAAATCGCGGCACGCAGGTTTCTCATGGCCTCAATTATCAGAAATTGGGAAAGGAGTTGATGACACAGGACGAAATCGCAGTTATGGACGGAGGAAAATGTATTTTGCAGTTGCGCGGCGTGCGCCCCTTTTTCAGCGATAAGTACGATATAACGCAGCACCCGAACTACAAATACCTTTCCGACTTCGACAAGAAAAACGCTTTTGACGTTGAACGGTATATGTCCACCCGTCCGGCAATCGTAAAGCCCGACGAACCCTTTGACATATACGAAATAGATTTGTCCGACGAGGACGCAGCCGCCGAATAAAAACGGCGGCATTTTTATTTCCAACAACATTTTTTGAGCCGTTTTAGCGGCAGAAAGCGAGGTTTATATGGATTTTTTCAACAGCGCAGTTGACGTATTGCAGACTTTGGTAATCGCGCTTGGCGCAGGACTTGGCATTTGGGGCGGCATTAACCTCATGGAGGGGTACGGCAACGATAACCCCGGCGCGAAGTCGCAGGGCATGAAACAGTTGATGGCGGGCGGCGGCGTTGCCCTTATCGGCCTTACCCTTGTCCCGCTGCTCTCCGGCCTGTTTGGATAATGCCACAAACTAACACTACCCGCCGCGCTCTCCCGCTTCACGCGGGAGGGCGCGGGAAAGGAGGGATTAGCTTTTGATATGGCAGATGATTGAAGATTGGTTTCGCGGCATTTTGACAGACGGAATACTCTCTAATCTCTCCGGGCTGTTCGACAGCGTAAATACAGAGGTTGGAGAAATCGCAACGCAAGTCGGCACAACCCCCGCCGGGTGGAACGCGGGCATATTCAATATGATACGCAGCCTATCGGAAAACGTCATTGTGCCGATTGCGGGCGTTATCATTACCTTTGTCATGTGCTACGAACTAATCCAGCTTGTAATTGAGAAAAACAATCTGCACGATCTCGACACTTGGATTTTCTTCAAGTGGATTTTCAAAACCTTTGTTGCGGTGCTGCTGGTAACAAATACTTGGAACATCGTCATGGGCGTATTTGACATTACACAGAGCGTCGTCAACGACAGCGCGGGCGTTATCATATCCGACACAAGCATAGATATTGCAACCGTTATCACCGATATAGAAGCAAAGCTGGACGCTATGAGCGTCGGCGGGCTTTTGGGGCTATGGTTTCAATCACTCTTTGTGGGGCTTACCATGAAAGCGTTGTCTATCTGTATCATGCTGGTGGTGTACGGGCGCATGATTGAAATATACCGCGCGTCCAGAAGCGCCGCTTTTCATCCAAAGGCGGTGTGCGGGCATTTTGGGAACCCGGCTTTAGCAAGCCGGTAAAGAAAAGTATCAAAGACGTGAAAAGCGTCACTTT
>OFRY01000293.1_pt1 | contig 35232 bp, 28 predicted proteins | sample 1543171 | NCBI WGS metagenome assembly OFRY01 (sample SAMN04209240, study PRJEB22552) | human gut metagenome | biome: gut; material: feces | host: Homo sapiens | place: USA: Oklahoma | reverse complement strand
TTGTGCCTGGTGGTTGTGGGTCACCAGACGAACGGCATCTTGATAAGGAGAAGGCGCACCTGCTGGCAAACAACGGGTATTGAGTTGCTGCAACACCTGGTTATCTGCTCGTCCTTCACGAATGGCATTCAGCAGATTCAAAAAATGCTGATCGCTCTGACGATAAACTTTCGTCAGTTCTACTGTCACGTAATGTGTACGGCGCAAGGCTTGACTACTGAAGAAAAATGGCGTATCATAATAACGGGATAACATGGGCCACTCATCCTCCCGAACAACTGGTGCAAGCTGTTGCAAATCACCGATGAGCAACAATTGAACACCACCAAATGGCTGTGTGTTGCGGCGAATGCGGCGCAAAGTGGCATCCACAGCATCGAGTAAGTCGGCACGGACCATACTGATTTCATCTATCACAAGCAAGTCTAGACTACGAATCAGCCGCATCTTTTGCTTATTGATTGCAAAGGTATTGTTCTGAGGCATCTGCGCCCCCGGAAAGAAAGGAGCAAACGAGAGTTGAAAGAAAGAGTGAATGGTGACGCCTTCGGCATTGATGGCGGCAATGCCCGTGGGGGCAAGTACAACCATACGTTTGGGTTTATCCTGGCGTAAACGTCGCAAAAAGGTAGTCTTACCTGTTCCGGCCTTTCCGGTGAGGAAAAGATGGGTATCAGTTGTCTCTATAATCTGACGGGCAAGAGCTATCTGTGGATTATCTTGGGTCATGGGGAGGGATTTCATTCTAACAGAATCAGACAGACGAACGCATTTTGCATGCATCCGCCTGTCTGGCTATAGGGATCACATTGCCACAAAGGCAAAACTTCAATTGATTGAAAAAAACGGGAATCTAAAGGAAGATATTACGAATGAGCAGGAGTTGCAGGTCTGACTACGCGAACCGCACGTTTTATCTTTTTGCCCCGACGCTCGTGAAACATTCTTCTAGCAAACTTACGATCGGCACTCAGTACCTTGACAAGTTTGCGGGCACCAATCAGTTTCTCCAAACGCTTCGTGTATGACGTCTCGATGCGCAAGGACTTTTGATTGAAACGCTCTATCTCGTCTAATACACGAGCACATTCGCGGTCACTTGGATTGTGTGCCGCTGCTAAACGAAGTGCCTTGGCTTTCTGACGTTCGAGGATGTGTTGTTTCTCACGCATTTCGAAGAACACAGGGAAGAACTTCTGAGCTTCTTCCTTTGTCAAACCGGCTTCACGCGTAATAAACGTTGTGATTTCTCGAACAAACCGTTCCCGCTGACACCGTTCATTATGCTGATTGTCGTTTTTCTCCTTTTGATTGTTGTTCCAACCGTCCTGCCAATCTTTCTTTTGACTCGTAGCATGGGGCTGACAAACTTCTTCCTCTAAGCGGGGGCACTGCGCAACGGTCACTGCTTCCAGAGGAAGAGAGAGACTGAAAGGCAGGATAAGCAGAAAGCGACAGAGAGAAAAAATCTTATTCATATTCGGAAGTATAATAGGTTACATCAGCATCGCCCGATGCCAACAGATAATCGTAAGCGATATCGGCTTCCTCCTTGGCTGTTTCTTCGGCTGTGAGCACAGTTGTATCATACGAAGCCGTAGAAGGAAGAATAACTTGCGTAAAAATCACAAAAAGCGTGGCTATGCTGGCGGCACCGATAAGCGGTATCCAACGCACAACGGGTAATTCGGGATGTACAACCGGACGAACAGTTTCTGCGCCAATACGTCGCATGAGCTCATCGGCAAAGCGAGTAAAATATCCTTCGGGCACAACGAAAGGATTGTGCGATGAAGGGGCGTGATGAATATCAAATGACTGCTTCATGGGAAAAGTTGTGAGGTTGAGGACATATAAAGTAGATTGAATGAGGTTACAGCAAGAGAAGTACTGAAAGAGATTCATACGCTTTATGCTATACCTCGTAGAGGATAGACTGAAAGGAGATCAAAGGGTTTAATCATGCTCGTGAAAATAGGCTTCAATTTTCTTTACAGCAAAATGGTAAGAGGCCTTGAGTGCGCCCACGCTCGTGTCGAGCAACTGGCTCATCTCTTCATACTTCATTTCGTCAAAATACTTGAGATTGAAGACAATGCGCTGTTTCTCAGGAAGAGAAGCGATTGCCTGTTGTAAGAGGAGTTCAGTTTCATCGCCATCAAAATAAGGATCGCTCTCAAGCGTGCGCGCGGCTTCACCTGTATCGTCACTCAAGCTTTCAGTAGGATGTTGTCGCTGAAGCATGGTCAAACTTTCGTTGAGCGCAATGCGATACAGCCAGGTAGAGAGTTGACAATCTCCCCGGAAAGTATCCAAGGCTTGCCATGCCTTCATAAAAGTATTTTGCATGACGTCGTCAGCATCCTCATGATACTGAACAATGCGACGTATCTGCCCGTAAAGTCGGGGAGACAAGTCGCGCACCATGGCCGCAAACGCTTCCATACGAGTGGAAGGGTCGTGCAAACGTTCGATACTATAATCTGAGGAAGACATGAATGCAATACAAAATAGGAAAACAGACGCTTCGCAGGAAACCAGAATGAAAAGACTGGATTCACCACCAAGCGTCTGCCAGTTTAGATGCTAAAACGTAATAGCATGTTTCAAGCAATATACCATGAATTCGTTCGGTCATCGAATACAGCAAGCTGTATTTCAAAACAAGGCCTTACCGAATTAAGCGATGGATATTTTACGGGTTTGCTTTGCTACGCGGAGAATGTAGCACCCCTTACGCAAATTGAGGCTGATTGTCTTGTCTGCATTGTCAATGCGTACGGACAATACCTTCTTGCCTGTCACATCAAAAACCTCCAGGATTTCGCCTTGGGCATTCTGTAACTTAACAAGCTTTCCTTGTACAGTCATACGCACATCACCGACTTCCTCAGTCCAAGCATGTTCTGCAGCCGCATAAGCACTGAGCGGCTCTAAACAAGGAGTCAAGGCAGAAACTTCAGCTGCAAAAAGGGAATGAACGGGAAGTTCGGGAGAAGCGAAAGCTGCAGAAGGAACAACGGCGATCGCTGCAATCCCTAAGATGCGAAGTATTGTTTGCTTCATAATCATCAATTCAATACATTATCAATTGACACCGTAACCTGTAAGCACGATGTATTTACCCACTCTATCTGATGAGGTATGCCATACATGAGGTTCTATTCGAAAACTGAATACTACCAGAAGAAGGCAGGTAAATCAGACAGATGCTTACAAACTGAAAGTAGGAAAAAGAGACACGAAATGACGTTTCACGCTGACAGTCTGAAAGTTTTGGTGTTTGCAAAAGTAGCTGATTTTGCGAACACAACAAATTCTGCCTCCCTTTTTTTGCTTCGGGCTTAAATCTTCGTACATTTGCGGCTCTTCTTGCTTAGGGGTGTACGCTCTTTTGGGCGTGCTGAGATCATACCCTCTGAACCTGCACCGGATCATGCCGGCGAAGGGAAGCGAATTTACATTGTCATTAGAGTGGAAGGTTGCCAACAGGAAAGTGTTTTCTGCTTTTGCCTTCTTTATATGGTGTGCGAATGGTTTCTCCCCAATGAGCATCGCATGGCTCGATGCTACCGCCAGGACGCAACAACACTGCTCTCCCCTCTTCCTTTTCTACTCCCGATTCCAGGTTCACAGAGCATGGTCAAAAGCGGGTTCGTCCGCACCTCAGGCAAATAGACATTAATATAACCCCCTGTTCATAATTATGGTACCTATACAATTTATTACGCATACGACTTCTTCCATTTCGTACGAAGAGTCTGCCCTGCTCGCTTTGGCTGGCGGGTGTAAGTGGATACAACTTCGCATGAAGGGAGCTACGGATGAAGAAGTGGAACCCATCGCTCTTCGCTTGCAGGAGGCTTGTCGCAAGGCGGGAGCAACCTTCATTCTTGATGACCGTGTAGAACTCTGCCAAAAGATTAAAGCTGACGGTGTGCACTTAGGTAAAAACGATATGCCCGTTGACCAGGCACGCCAAATGCTGGGCGAGGAATTCCTCATCGGTGGAACCGCCAATACGTTTGAAGACATCCGTGCACTCAAGCGCCGCAGCGCGGATTATATCGGTTGCGGTCCCTTCCGCTTCACAACAACCAAAGAAAAATTGGCACCTACGCTAGGACTCGATGGCTACCGCGCTATCATGCAACAAATGGAGGAGGAACAGATTCGCATCCCCGTTTGCGCCATTGGAGGCATTGAACTCGAGGATGTACCTTCCATTCTGGACACGGGCATCCACGGTATTGCCGTCAGCGGAGCCATATTACGTGCAGCCAATCCTGAACAAATGATGCAACAGTTCTTGGCTGCTGATGAAGACTAATGCAATGGAAGGGCAAGAAGGGCTCGAGCAAGTTGAAATAAGTTGTATGCAGGAATCTGCATCCTTTCGCCTTGCATAAAGTCTAAAAGCCCTACTCCATAAACTCAATAAATCTTACTTTTTCAGCATCCTATCTACTCATAATTTCTCATTGCTTACTCCTAAAAAACATCGACAATGAAAATACATTATCCCGGAAGCGAAAAAGTTTACCTTCAGGGTAAGCTTTTCCCCCAGATTCGCGTTGCCATGCGTCAAGTAAACCTCACTCCGACGGTAACCAAGGACGCAAACGGTACAAAACAATACCACGAAAATGCACCTGTCATGGTGTATGATACCAGTGGCCCTTACTCTGACCCCAATTACAATGCTGACCTCAAGCAGGGACTCCCCCGTCTGCGTGAAGCTTGGATTAAAGAACGTGGTGGCGTGGAGCAATTGCAAGCATTCAGTTCTGAGTATTGCCGCGAGCGTTTGGCTGACCCCAGTTTAGACGCTTTGCGCTTCAACCACCATCACTTGCCACTCCGTGCACTTCCCGGCAAAGGAATTACGCAGATGGCTTTGGCTAAACAGGGCATCATTACTCCCGAAATGGAATACGTTGCCATTCGCGAAAACATGAACTGTGAGGCTCTGGGCATCGAAACGCACATCACTCCGGAATTCGTACGTGACGAGGTGGCTGCCGGACGCGCAGTGATTCCAGCCAACATCAACCATCCCGAGGCTGAGCCAATGATTATCGGTCGCAACTTCTTAGTCAAGATCAATACGAACATTGGTAACTCGGCTACCACGTCCTCTATCGAAGAAGAGGTAGAAAAGGCTGTATGGAGTTGCAAATGGGGCGGTGATACCATCATGGATCTCTCAACGGGTGACAACATTCACGAAACCCGTGAATGGATTGTTCGCAACAGTCCCGTGCCTGTCGGCACCGTTCCCATGTACCAGGCTATGGAGAAGGTGAAAGGCGTAGCGAAGAACCTGACTTGGGAGTTGTATCGCGACACGCTGATTGAACAGTGCGAACAGGGTGTAGACTACTTCACGATTCACTGTGGTATCCGTCGGAAGAACATTCACCTCTCTCAAGGCCGCATGACGGGCATGGTGAGCCGTGGCGGTAGCATTATCTCAGAATGGTGCATCCAAAATGACCGCGAAAGCTTCCTCTACGAGCACTTTGATGACATCTGTGACATCTGTGCCCAGTATGACGTAGCCATTTCACTCGGTGACGGTCTTCGTCCGGGTTCAATCTATGACGCGAACGACCGTGCGCAGTTTGCAGAACTTGACACGATGGGTGAGCTTGTGACTCGTGCTTGGGCAAAGGGTGTTCAAGCCTTTATTGAAGGTCCGGGCCATGTACCTATGCATAAGATTCCCGAGAACATGCAGCGTCAGATTGAAAAATGCCACAATGCACCGTTCTATACGCTCGGTCCGCTCGTAACCGACATTGCTCCGGGTTATGATCACATTACTTCAGCCATCGGTGCCTCCATCATTGGTGCACTGGGTACGGCTATGCTTTGCTATGTAACCCCGAAGGAACACCTTGCATTGCCCAACCGCGACGACGTACGTACGGGTGTCGTTACTTACAAGATTGCTGCGCACGCAGCTGACTTGGCAAAGGGACATCCCGGTGCTCAAGTACGCGACAACGCACTCTCAAAGGCTCGTTACGAATTTAGATGGAAGGATCAGTTTAATTTAAGCCTTGACCCTGATCTCGCAATGAAGTATTACAAGGATGCGCACTTCGAAAACGGAGAATTCTGCACGATGTGTGGTCCGAACTTCTGCGCAATGCGTATTTCTCGCCGTCTAAAGGGGTGCGAGGAAATAGATGCACATGAAGGAGAACTCTAATACTTCCGTTCATACCCCATGTACTCAGGAGTTGATTCTATCATAAGACACTCCTCGTACTAAAACAAAAATCCCGCCGTAAGCTGAATGCCTGCGGCGGGATTTTTCATTGTATTTCTGTGCTAGCTCAACGAGCTACAGCTTATCGCTTTACCTTCTTAGTAACGACACCCTTGTCGGTTGTCAACTGAAGTACATACGTACCAGGAGCAAGACCTGCAAGTGCCTGATTCTCGGTGGCTTGCTGACTTGTACGAAGCAAACGGCCAGCGGCATCGAACACACGAACTGCTGCATAAGTTTCGGCTTGTACTCCTTCGATGCCTGTCAGCTGCGTTACACAGTTTACAGAAAGGACTACATACTTATCAGCGGCTCCACGTGAAGAGAGCTTGACGTAGGCTTCGTGAACACCAAGTTGATCTGAGTTAAACTTAACTTGGAACGTACCACCCTCAGCAGGAAGTTCCTTGGTCGTGAGATCAAACTTACTGCGATTGGGGCCACCAATTGACAGCTTCACAGGGTTGTCAAGATTCTGGGTCGTAATGGTGATTTCCTTTGAAACTGCATCCTTGGAGAGCAAGGCTTCCATCGTAATAACATCGGTTGACGAAAGGATTACAGGCAAATCGGTTCGACCATAACTTACGTCATCGATGTAGTAGGTTGCTGAATTTTCACGACCTCGATTACCCTTGAAGCGGAAGCCCATGAAGAATACGTCAGCCAACTGATTGTTCGTCAAATCAACGTGGAATTCATTCCATTCACCGCTCAAATCTTTCTGTGCCGGAATGGGAACATTGATTGGTTGAATAAAGAGTTGACCATCCGCCATATCAATGTAGCACAATTCAAGGCTCTCAGGCTGATTGTCGCGCAAATAGTCACCGCGTACACGGAAAGTAAAGATCTTAGACTTGGCATTGACAAAGTCGAGTGCGGGTGTTACCAGCATCATTTCACAGGCTTCGTCTTCTCCTACTGCTACCTTGCTGTCGAAAGGCGTAACCTTGGCAGCCTTTTCGCCGGGCAATTCATCAGTGTCATCAAATTCCATGCCCCACCAAGCACGCTTACCCGTCGTGGCCAAATTCTTCCAGCCCTTCAGGGAGAGCACTTGGTTTTTCTGTACACCATCAAAGTTTTCTTGAAGGATAGTCAACGGATTTGTTGCATCAAGTGGCAGTTCGTCACCTTCTTTTTCAGGTTCGGGAGCGGTAGAGGGAGCGGCTTTACCTGTAAGGGGAACGACCAATGTATCTGCACCCAAAGCAGAGAGAATCAATGCATTCTCATACGTACCTTCCTTCGTCGGACTAAACGTTACCTTGACTTGGGCTTCATTATCCTTCATCAGCATGGTCGTGCTGAGACGGAAGGCATCGGCTGTCTGAAGTTCAATCTTTCCATAATCGGGCAGGAAGGCAGTCTTAACCAGAATTGTTTGTTCCTGAGCTTCGTCGACCTTGGCTTCGAATGTAGGAACTTGCTGCGGAGTCACCTTCATGAGCGGAGGATTGTTCTCATCCGTTGCGTAAGCTTGGAGTACTACCGCCTGACTGAGTGTCGGCAGTGCAAGACAATCGAATTGAATGCGTGCACTGTGTTTGCCAATCTTTGTCGGAGCGTAAGTAATGACGAAATCGAGTTCACTGTTGCCGGCGGGAAGAGTGGCTACGCTGGGAGTGAACAAAGCACGATCTTTACCAGTGGACTCGATGGTAACTTCACCCGGCAGGTTGACCGCCTTTACGTGAAGTGTCCAAAGAGGAGTTTGCTTACCCACATACCCATGCTCCATCTTCAATTCTTCTGCTGTAATCTCAAGGGAAGGAGCTACTTTCAACACCACATCAGCGGCACTGCGTGGAGCTACAAGTACAGCGGAAGCAGAGGTAGAAAGTCCTACGAGATCAACTACTTCAGTAGGAATAAACGTACCAATGAGGCTGGTACCCTTAAAGATGCGCACCTTACCTTCACCCGTTTCATCCTTGATGACGGGTTGAGTCATCCCTTCCGTAAAAGTAGACCCTTCAGCTACCTCTTGGAAGCTTACATTAGAAACTTTCACGAGGCGGTTGAGGTAGTCAGACGGAGTGGCCTTAAGTGCCGCAAGCGTTACTTCAAGAGGTGCAACAGCCACACCTGTTTCGGTGGGCACAATGGGCATACCTACCAGCGGTTGGAAGGTTGTCACGCCCCAGGCCGAAGTAATCGTACCCATCAAGCCAGTGACGGCATCACCTTCTTTCAGTTCGAGATCAGTCTCTCCTTGCAACACCATGCCGGCTGTCTCATCCTGTACATAGTACTTGGGATTCGACTGACTACGATCGACAAAGGTCACCACTGCTTTACCCATATATCGATAGGTCAAATTGAGTTCGGCATTTTCACCCTTGAAGTCAGCCAGCGTTTTCTTTTCTACTACAGGCTGCGCGTTCCAAGTCACGGGCAACGTTACATTCTCCATTCCGTCAGATGCGAAAACCACTTCTGCCTTACCTATTTCACTTGTCAGATTACTGAGTGTGAAAGTAACTTCTACACCGGTAGCACTCATCAACTGAGTTGCAGGCAATGTGGTAGGTTGTACTGTAAGTTCTCCTTCGGGAACTGTAAGTTCTCCTTCGGGAACTGTAAGCGTGACATCGCCCTTCAAATTAGTAGCCTTCAAATTTAACTTGTGCTCCACTGCAATGCCCTGATAAACAGGTCCGAAGTCCAATGCAGAAACAGGAAGCGAAAGACTCGGCTTCTGCTCGGGCTTCACTGAGGTTTCTGAGAACAAACCTGCGTAAGTGTCCGAGATACGGAGCGAACCAACCAACATGGTAACGGCATCTCCTTTACTACTGCCTGCCTGACGAAGTTCAAATCCCTGGAATCCACGACTCCGCTTAGCTCCTGTAGCGATTTCAGCATCAGCGGCGGCAGGTTCTTCCGTAAAGCTTTGTGGATTGACGAAAAGGCTGACTTTCTCGTTATCAGTAACCTCCTCCATAGCGTATTTTACAACCACGAGATAAGTTTTTCCTACTTCATATTCCGTTTGTGAATATACGGGCTTCGCACTTCCACGCTCGACGCCTAACTTGAAATGCTGCTCATCGGCACCTTTATTAAAGTAAAGGCGTCCATATTCACCAGGAGAAGTACCTGGTTTTACTTCATTTGATTTGCTTCGGGTCAACAACGTCATGCTATAACCTGCTGTGGCAGGAGCTGCCTCTACACGAAGCAGTACGGCATAGTAAAGGTTGCCGGAAGTGATACCATCTGCTGGTGAATCAAAACGCACAAGAAGGTCTTCAGACAAACTGGGACCAGTTAGCTTGACAGACTTGCTCCCTACTCCACCAGGATAACCTGTATAATCCAATTTTTCATCAATAACCTGAATGGGATTGTTAGGATTGGAACCATACCTGCCCCATCCACCTTGTCCATTGAGATCACCTACGGGGTAATCGAAATTTTCTACCCACTTCACTTGTGCAAAAACTGCGGATGGAAGCAAAAAGCCTACCACAAGCAGTGCAACAAGTACCCTTGTCCATTGTGTAAAGTTTTTCATAAGCTTTGTAATTATACTATGTTATTAAGCGGGGCGAAGATAGAACTTATTATTGAAGAAATCAAGCATTATGATATTAATATCACATTTCTGATTTCAAAATGAAACTATACATGCGGATATCATAATCAGTTGAAAAGGATTTCATCCTATACAGAGTACAAATGAGAAGACATATATATCGTCAACTTTAGGCACAGCCCTGTGATATCACTAAAAAAAAAAATTCGATTCCATCAAGTCAGGAAGAACCTATAGAATGTTCTCACTCCAACTTGATGGAATCGCATGAAATAGAAGATTTCAGCAAACGCTGAAAGAATGTAGACAAGGATTGCAACCGGCTAAGCCCTCTTCAACACTTCATTTACCACCGTACCGAACGGATGGTTTGAAGCGTAGCAGAATCCGTACTACGAATGACTTCGTCACAAACAGAATCGTCGACTGAAGGTTGGGGATTAGCATCCCACTCCCCTACACGCACACCGCAAAGAGAGGTTTCGGCAGGACGATTCGAAGTAAGCCAGGAAAATACAAAGGAAAAATAAGCATCGCGGGCCCGTGTGCCTGATGCAGACTGAGCTAAACCAACATCGTGCGGATAGGTAACAGACTCTATCACAAGCGGCTTATTCAAATGGAAGGCAATACGTTCATGCTCGGCTAAATACTCAGAGGATTTATTATATACCCGTGAAAGTGCCGTGAAGACTGCAGACTTTGACGACCAATTCCAAGCAATGGGACGGAACTGTAGAGTCAGATAATCAACTTGCGAAAGCGAATGCAAACGTCGATAGAGTTGCACATTGTTTCCACTACCTCGAATGCCTTCACTCCCTACGGTGATCATGTGACGTGAGTCTAGGGTACGAAGATATTGTACGGTCTGCCGAACTCTAGCAAACAAAGCATCTCCACCTGTGGGGGAAGCTGGACGCAAATTCTCACCCAATTGCCATGCCATGATAGTAGGGTCTTCGCCGTAAGCCTTTCGCGTATGGTGGTTTACATGTTTCACAACCCGTTTAAGCCATCCCTGGTAACAAATTTGGAGCGAATCGGCTATTGTACTTGACGAAGTTAGCCAAGCACTGTCTGTAGGACTGGGAAAACAAATCACTGCAACCTGATTGCGGTGATGCATTTCCTTCAGCAGATAATCCATACCCCACAGCAAACTGTCACCTTGCAATGAATCGGGGATACTACCTCGAACACCTGCCAAAATGCGAAGATTGGTAACACCCACCGACTGTAACGAATCAAGTTGGGCACACAGACGATGTCGGTCTTCCTTGCGTGACAAACCTGACTGCAATGGAGCATACTGAAAAGATACTCCTTTATATAAATAAGGAGTGGAATCATTTCCACGATAGAAACGGTTGCCAGAACGATGTATAAAAAGATCTTCGCCCCAAACTCCTAATGAGTTTACGGCGAAGAGGAATAGACACAGTAAGGTTGGAATCGATTTCATAAGCTTACTATACTTTGAGCAATTGAGCAGACTACAGGCGTGACTTCATCGCACGATCCATTTCACGTCGATCTTGCTTTTCTTTCAACGTTGCACGTTTATCATACTCCTTCTTACCACGGCATAGACCGATGACCATTTTGGCAAGCCCCTTTTCGCTGATAAACATGCGGAGAGGAACGATGGTAAAACCTGGAGAACGGGTTTCTTCCTGCAAGGCATGGATTTCCTTACGGTTAAGCAAGAGCTTGCGGTCACGACGTGTGGCGTGATTGTTGTACGAACCAAAGTCGTATTCGGCTATATAGGAATTCTTGACCCACATTTCGCCGTTATGAATGTAGCAGAAAGTATCAACCAGACTCGCTTTGCCAGCACGGATACTTTTTATCTCAGTACCCGTTAATACGATACCAGCAGTGTATTTATCTATTACCAAAAAGTCATGCTCTGCTCGCTTATTCTTGATTTGAATACGCGAAGTAGGCAGAATTTTGGGATTATTGTTCTTTTTAGCCATAAATCAAAAATGGGATGGAAAGATTAAAAAGAGAAGCAACACCGCTGTCAACCTACCGAATGAAGTTTACAGTAGTGATGCCCTTAGTTAAACTGCAATTGCCGAACGAGAACTGCTTATTCCTTGACAATCTCAACAAATAAGTCGAGATGTTCGTCTACATACGTAGCAATTGCTTCAGTTATTTGCTCCTCGTCTTCCACGAAGGCATCATCGAGTTCATCAAATTCCGGATTTTGTTCAAAGAGCGCCATGAACTCTTCGTCTGAACGTTCGCGAGTCAACTCCACCTTGCGCTCGTCATAAAGTGCTTTGGCCTTGTAGAGCAGCTTGGAAAATTCACGTACCCCCCACAGGCGCATAGCCTTGGCAAAGGGATTGTCAAAGAAGAAAGGACCATAGCCGTTGTATATCAGCTGAATGAAGCCACCGTCCATGAGTTCCTCATGGAGAATCGAATAGCCCCAAAGCGTGATTTGGTCGGGGGAAAGCTTGGCCATGGACTCTGCATTGAGTTCGCCACCCGCTTCTTGACGAATTGCATCAACTATTACCTTCAAAAAGGCATCCATGCCCTCTTCTGCTGCTTCACAAAGCGCAGTATGTTTGATTTGTACTTTCATAATGAATCAGTTTGATAGATAGTTTACTAGAGTCATCTGCCCTAACAAACTCCATACATTGATAAAATAACGCTCTGAATTAGCCTATCGACGAGTTTCCTCAATAAGCGTCTTCATGCCCTTAATTTTCTCACCAGCCACCTGCTTCAACAAGCCTTTTACACGAGTGCGCAACACGGCTGCATAAGCATGATGAGCCGCTACATCTATTCGACCAATGTCTGCCGATGTCAATCCACCCTGCTTGCACAGAAAGCCTAAAATATCACCCTTGCTCAGTTTATCGCGCTTGCCGCGACCTATATAAATACAGGCATACCGCGAAGGTACAGGACGGAAGGCACCGGTAGAAACCAGACATTCAGCCACTTCACCGACAAAGTCGGGCAATGCTTCCTCAGGGCCCGTGATGAGGTAAATGCAACCTAAAGATTCCCAACGAGCGGTACGGCCATTGCGGTGAGTGAAGTCCTCGGCCTTGAGCGGAAGATGATAATGCACCACGGCACCTACTTCGGGAATGTCCAAACCACGAGCTGCCAGGTCGGTACTAACCAGCACATTGGCTACACCACTACGGAATTTATACAAAGCACGTTCACGCACTTCCTGATCCATGCCGCCATGATACATCACCGATGCAAAACCTTCTTGTTTCAACCAAGCTCCTACCCGCTCAACACTTTCTCGGTGAGCTACGAAGACTATTGCCGGAGTTCCCTTTAAGTCAGTGAGCAAATGTCCTAGGGTTTCCAGCTTATCACGCAGAGGTGAAACGACTTGTTTCACTTCAATACGTTGTTCCAAATGAGCTTGAGTAGCGAGGAAGTTTAATTGCTCGAAATGACTGGCCATACGATTCATGAAAGCAGGGATTTCTTCTGCATCGGTAGCAGACATCAGCCAGCTGTATTGCGCCTGCTTCACTCGCGTCACAATACGGTTCATTTCCTCTTGGAAACCTAACTCCAAGCATTTGTCGAACTCGTCAATCACTAAGATACGTACCCCGTAAGCATTCAAATTTTCCTTATCCAGATGATCGTTGAGTCGACCCGGCGTAGCAAATACAATTTGTGGTTTTAGCTCACGAATCACGCGATGTTCCTGCATGGCAGGACGACCACCATAGAGTGCCATTGCACGAAGCCCCGTCTTCATGCGTCGGAGTACCTCCTCACTTTGCTGCGCCAATTCACGAGTGGGTACGACGACAACTGCTTGAAGGGAATCAACCGTAGCATCTACTTGAGCTACAAGAGGCAACAAGTAAGCCAATGTCTTGCCTGAACCCGTGGGTGAAAGCAACACGACACCACCACGTGATGCCCCAGCCTGGTACATGGCTTCCTGCATCAGAGTAAGCGATTGAAAACCTAAATTAGCGAGTATCTGTTTCTGATCTATCATGAGGAGTGAGAATCTATTGAGTAAAAACGATTGTTGTAACGCAAAGATAAGCCTTGATAGTCAAAAGGACAAAAGTTGTTCTGAAAAGAAATCAGATAGAATACATTACATTATATTTATAGGAGTGAGGAAATGCTTATCCAATTTTAAGTTCTAACTTTGCGCCACATTTCATAGTCTAGACTAAGCAATATAGTTCCATAACTATGATTCTGCATGGAGTCCCAAGCCTAAACAATGGTTATTGGATTAGGATTTCATGAATTTGTTCGGACATAATTTAAACCCAACAGAATAAATGAAAAGCAATCTCATTCTCCTTTTATTGGCTGTACTGACATTAGGTTCTTGCAAAACGCGAGAGAAAATAGCTTACTTCCAAGATGCTACTTCTTCTACAGTAGTAGCAACTCCCTCTCAAAACGTATTGAAGTTGGTTCCAGGTGATAAGGTCAGCATCATTGTGACCAGTGCTGCTACTCCCGAATTAGCAGAACGCTATAATCTTTCAGCAGGAAGTACCTATTCCTCTTCCAATGCAACGACTGAGAACTTACGCTATACCCTTGATGAAAACGGTAATATCGATATGTTGGGCATTGGTCGCATCCAGATTGGTGGACTTACTCGCTCTGAAGCAGCTGAAAAGATTCAATCGGTATTCCGCCAAGGTATCTTAAACGATGCTGTGGTGACGGTGGCAGCATACAACCAGTTTATCACCGTACTTGGTGATGTGGCACATCCTGGACGTATCGGAATCAGCCGTGATGCTATCACCATCATTGAAGCTATCGGTCTTGCCGGTGACTTGAACATTACCGGTCGTCGCGATCAGATTAAGGTAATTCGTCAGGAGGGTAATCAAAGCAAAACTTACTTCGTAGACCTCCGTTCCAAAGACATCTTCAATTCTCCCGTTTATTACCTGCAACAAAACGACATTGTTTATGTTGAGCCGAACAAGGTGAAGATGGGTCAGTCAACCAACAACGACAACTCTGTACGAACCATTTCTACTTGGCTTTCCGTTTCGTCTCTTTTGCTGAGTATCGCCATCTTGATATTCAACTAAGACAAACACTACACACTTGCCAAATGTCCCCCAAAAATAGAAGAGAGCGCATCAAGCAATTAGTTGATGCGCTCTCTCTTTGTATATATCTCTACAATCAGATATTGCTCCACTGTTCCTACTGAAACTACCGCTACGAACCTAACGCCGTAAAAGGAACAGCGTTGTTGCGTATTATCGGACAAGTGTCCGATAATGGACACGGGCTTTGCACAGGAATTTACTAGTTATCAAGGAATTCGGTATTTGGCACGTTGCTTGCTAGTAGTAGGGCAATAAAATCGGAATGATTCATTTCACATAGATGGACACACCGATTCGCAATCCCTATATACTCCATCGTATGGATAGACCTATAGCAAAAGAAGTACTTCGAAAACGTCGGCTAAAGCTTGTCGGCACAGTGGCGGCGGTAACACTGACAGCAGTAGCCACAGTGGTGCTAACAGTTAACCGCTTACAAACCCATGTTAAAGCCTCGTCACTCACTTTTTATCAAGTTGATGTCGGCACCATCGAGGCAGGCGTAAGTGCCTACGGAAAAGTGGTACCCGCCTTCGAAGAAATCATCAACTCGCCTATCGATTCGCGCATTGTCGAAGTGTATGCTCAAAGCGGCGACACCGTTGAAGCGGGGATGCCGCTCTTGAAACTTGACCTGCAAAGCGTACAAACGGATTTTAAAAAGTTGCAGGACGAGGAACAAATGAAGCTGTGCCGTATGGAGCAACAAACGGTCAATGACGAAACCTCCCTGAGCGATCTCGAAATGCAAATCAACATTGCCCGTATGAAGCTAGACCGCATGAAAGTAGAATGGCGTAACGAACGTTACCTCGACAGCCTCGGTTCGGGAACAGCGGACCAGGTACGCCAAGTGGAACTTGCTTACCAAACGGCGAAAATGGAACTCAAACAGCTCACAACAAAGCTCCGAAACGAGCGAAAGGTGCGACAGGCAGATCACAAAGTGAAGCAACTCGAACTTGCCATGTTTTACAAAAGCATGGCAGAACAAAAGCGCACGCTCGACAATGCCCGTATCTGTGCACCCCGCCGAGCAGTACTCACCTTTATTCATTCACTGGTCGGGGCACAAGTTGGAAAGGGCGAAAAGTTGGCCATCCTTGCCGACGTAAACCGCTACAAGATTGAAGGCGAACTTGCCGACACCTATGCCGACCGTGTACGCATCGGAGCCAATGTACTGGTGCGCGTCAACCGCCAAGTAAGCGTGGGCAAAGTGTCGGGCGTGGCACCACAAAGCAAAAACGGAGTAGTCGGGTTCTACGTACAACTCGCCGATTCTCTTTCCACACGCCTTCGTTCGGGTATTAAGGCTGATCTTTACGTGGTACATGCCCTACGCGAACAGGCCGTACGCATCGCCAACCGTTCGTTTTATACTGGACCGGGGGAATACACCTTCTTTGTACGCAAAGATGACGAGCTCCACCAGCGTACAGTTCGTTTGGGCGAATGCGATTTCGACCACGTTGAAGTCATCAGCGGTCTGCAACCGGGCGAAGAAATCGTCATCAGCGACATGAGTTCCTATAAACAAAAACGCGTGGTGAAACTGGAATAAAAAGCAATGAGGTAAAAATACCGATCCTAAGCTCAAGATACTTAAACCCTCTCTCAAACTCATATTATCTCCTTCACTTCTATGATTATCCGTTATTTCAAACAAACCGTTGCCCTACTTCGGCAAAACAAACTCTTCGGCACGTTCTATCTGTTAGGAACAGCTGTGCCCGTGGTACTTACCATGATTGTCGTCATGTACTTTCACCTGCTCACTGCCCCTATTTATCCCGAAAACCATCGTTCCCAGCAATACGAACTGCGCTCTATCAGCCTGACGGATGCTGAAGGCAATCGTCTGGGCGGCGGGTGCTGCTCCGAAGGCATGATCAATCAGTGGTTTCGGCCGCTTCGTTCGGTTGAAGCCGTAACAGGTATTTATTATTGTGACTTCGGATTGAAAGACAATCTACAGCTTGGCGACGGCACAACCGAACAACGCGTCAAGACAAAGTACACCGATCCGGGCTTCTTCCGCGTTTTCGACTTTCAGTTTCTCGATGGCTCTCCCTTCACGCAGGCAGACCTGGATGCAGCACGTCCCTGTGCCGTCATCGCTTCTTCCCTGGCTCGCCAACTCTTCGGTACGGACAAAGCGAAAGGGCGAAGCTTCAGGATGAACGACACCGAATACACCGTAACGGGAGTTGTTCGCGACGCTTCGAGCCTCACCCCCGTCTCATTTGCCGAAATCTGGTTGCCCTACAGCTGTCTACCCGACTATTTTGCTTATTCTAACGCCGACATTATCACGGGGCCTTACACCGTAGTTTTCCGTACACGTGACGAAGCGCAAGCACAACAGATGCAAGCCGACATCCGTGAACTGGTGCGCCGACACAATGCAAGCCAGCCCGACGGCATGCAGATGGAGTTGCAAGGTCCGCTGCCTTCATGGAAACGCAACCTCGTACCCGGCAACCAAGAAATAGACCTTCGCGGCCTGATAAAGTTTTGGGGAGCACTGTTGCTGACTTTCCTCATCGTGCCAGCCGTCAATTTGGGCGGCATGATTTCGGGACAAATGGAAACACGCTGGAGCGAACTTGGTGTGAGCAAAGCGTTTGGCGCAAGCCGAGGTTACCTGATGCGGCAAGTCATTAGAGAAAATCTGATACTGACCTTCCTCGGCGGACTTATCGGACTCCTCCTCTCCTGGGCTTTGCTCGCTTGGGGAACAGACTGGGTAATAGGTCTCTTCGACACCTATGGCAATATGCGCAACGGCACGCACGACACACTCATCCGTCCCGATATGCTCTTCTTCCCCCTCCTCTTCCTGGTGGCTTTCGGCTTCTGTCTGTTACTCAATCTTCTTTCAGCTCTTATTCCGGCCTGGCATGCCATGCGAATCCCCATCGTACAGGCACTCGGCACGAAAAAATAAGCGGTTTAAAAGATCGGGCGGAGTGCTGACTGAAACCTTTCGGCATCGCTATCTTTTGAATCTCCGATTGATCATGAAATCTATCTGTAAGAATCATCTCTTAACTCCATAATCTTCCTATGATACGCTTAATGCTTAAAATGCTCTGGACACGCAAGAAACGCTACGGTTGGCTGGCATGTGAACTGCTGTTTGTATCCATCATTCTATGGATAATACTCGACCCTCTGGCCGTCCTTTTCTCCATTGAGTCCATGCCCAACGGATTTGACGAAAAACGGTTGTACCGCATCGAGTTGGCAGAATACTCTTCCAAATCACCCCGCTACGACCCTGCCGCCAATGACTTCAACGCCAAAAACGAAAACAAGTGGCGCATGTTGCAACTCGTGCGCCGGCATCCCGATGTAGCCAAAGCCACCTTCTACGGTCCTACAGGCCCCTACAGTATGAATACGATGTCCTGGAACTTCCAGCTCGACACCCTCTGCACGCAGGTATGGGGGATGCAACTTGTGCCTGGTTCTGATTATTTCCAGACGCTCCGCTTTACCGAAACCGACGGCATGACCAATGCTCGACTCGACGAACTGCTTCAAGGACAAGTGGGAGAAAGTCCGCAAAAGGTCATCATCAGCGCGGGAACCCTGCCCGGGAAACCGCTTATCGGACAAAACGATACGGTCAACCACCTTCATGTAATCGGAACGACAGCCATGGTACGCATGCGCGGCGGCAGTGTTCCGATGCCCGTGATGTCGATGCTCACCCATGCGTCTGCCACTCAAGACCTCGTGGTGAGACTACGCGAAGGGGTAAACGAATCTGACTTTCTGCCTGCCTTCAACGAATGGGCCAAGAAACAGCTGCACGCCGGAAACTACTACGTGCGCAGCGTACAATCCTTCAGCGAATACATGCAGGCGGACAGGCAGGAAGTCACACAACAACTGCGCGTACGAACCATCTTGGCAGGCTTTTTTCTGCTCTTCCTCTTTTTGGGTGTGACGGGTACCTTTTGGATGCAAACACGCAGCCGCTGCGAGGAAATCGGGATTATGAAAAGCTTCGGTGCCACCTCCTCACAAATCATGCGTGCCTTCCTTACCGAAGGCTTCGTACTGGTCACTGTGACAGTGGGTGCTGCCTGTCTGCTCTACCTGCACTACGCGCTCGATGAAGGACTTTATACCCCGTGGAGCCAAAACGGCAACAACCTCACGAACCTGCTACAGGGTCGCTACTGGTTCGAATCCTTCGGCATACACTTTACCGTTGTCTCGCTGCTTACCTGGACCATTCTTGTTGTCGTGGTGAGTTTGGGCATCTACATCCCGACTCGTCAGCTCAGCCACATGCAGCCCACGGAAGCATTGCGCGAAGAATAAGCCCCCCGTATCAGTACTCCGACGCCTGTCGCAGCAAAATTCGGGTGCCGAATTAGTACTCCGACGCCTGTCGCAGCTGAATTCGGGTGCCGAATGAGTACTCCGACGCCTGTCGCAGCGGAATTCGGGTGCCGTATGATACTCCGACGCCTGTCGCAGCAGAATTCGGGTGCCGTATGATACTCCGACGCCTGTCGCAGCGGAATTCGGGTGCCGTATGAGTACTCCTACGCCTGTCGCAGCCGAATGAGGAAGCCTCATAAGGACTCCTACGCTTGTCGCAGCTGAATGAGGAAGCCGCATCAGCCTTCCAACGCTTATAGCACCTCTTATGAGTAGCTATTAGTGTATGGTTAAGCTTTTAGACTGGTTCTATTTATTATCAGTTGAAGAGTTTATCCGAAATAACGGCATAAGGATTTCTTCCCAACCCTTCAACTTCTCAACTCTTACCCCCCACAACTTTTCCCCTTAACCCGCTAACAACTATCAATATGAACAATATCATCCAACTCAACAGCATTCATAAAATTTACCATGTAGATACCATTCAAACCCATGCCCTCGACAATGTCAACCTGGAAGTCAGGAAAGGAGAATTTCTGAGCATCATGGGGCCTTCGGGATGTGGCAAGTCAACCTTACTCAACATCATCGGACTTTTGGACCGTCCCACTAGTGGTACGGTGGAACTCTGCGGACAACTCATTACGAATGAAACCAAGGACAGCGAACTGGCTGCCTTCCGCAACCGTACGCTGGGTTTTGTCTTTCAGTCGTTCCACTTGATTCATACGCTCAATGTACTCGACAACGTGGAGCTGCCGCTCACCTTCCGCAAAATGTCGGGAAGCGAACGCCGTCGCCGCGCCAAAGAAGTACTGGAGCGTGTTGGCCTGAGCCACCGCATGCACCACTACCCATCGCAACTCTCGGGTGGACAATGCCAGCGAGTGGCAATAGCCCGCGCCATTGTGGGCAACCCTGACATTATCTTAGCAGACGAACCGACGGGTAACCTCGATTCGCAGATGGGCGGCGAGGTGATGGACATACTGCGCCGACTCAACCAGGAAGACGGGCGCACCGTTGTCATGGTGACCCATAATGAGGAGCAGGCACGCCTCTCAACACGAACCATACGCTTCTTTGACGGAAGACAGGTGGAATAGAAAAGTGGAAGGGTTGAAGAGTTTATGAGTTGGGGAGTTTAAAGTTTATTCATCAAGCCAATGACTTCCTGCATAAACTCTTCAACCTTCAAGTCTTCAACCCTTCAACTCATAAACTATTCAACTCCTCAACGATCTGCCATGAAACTTTTCTTTCTCTCCATCTTTCTCATTCCGCTCAGTGTCAACAGCCAGGCACTGATGCCCCGCCCCATTACACTCAATGAAGCCATTACCCTGGCACGCAAACAGAGTGTGGACGCAGCGAGCGCACGCAGCGAACTAAAGGCTGCCTATTGGAATTACCGCAGTTTTCGCGCGACCTTGTTACCCGAGGTCAATCTGGAAGCCACGTTGCCAAGTTACCGCAAGAATTACAACGTCTACCAACAAGACGACGGCTCCCACACCTATGTGCGCAATAATTACCTCACCCTTCATGGCAACCTCTCCGTAAGCCAGAATCTGTGGCTGACGGGCGGCACCCTCTCGCTGAACAGTTCGCTCGACTACCTTACCCAACTAGGAACAAGTCACCACCGACAGCAGTTTATGTCAGTACCCTTGGTGCTGACGCTGAACCAACCGCTCTTTAGCGTCAACGCAACGAAGTGGAATCGGCGTATTGAGCCTGTTCGCTACCGCGAAGCGCAGGCGCGCTTTCTGACTGCAACCGAAGAGGTGACGATGAAGACCATTGAATATTACTTCAACCTTCTGTTGGCACGTGAGAACGTCAGCATTGCAAAGCTGAATCTTGAAAATGCCGAAAAGCTTCAGCTGGCGGCAGAGACCAAACGGTCGATGGGAAAAATCAGCGAAAACGACCTGCTGCAATTACGGCTCAACGTGCTCAACGCCCGCTCTTCGTTGACGACCTCTGTGAGTGAACAGCAGTCTGCCATGTTTACGCTCCGTTCCTTCTTGACGCTGGGCGAAGGTGAGGAACTGGTGCCGCAACTCCCCGAACAGATTGAGACCCTCACCCTGGCTTATCCCGAGGTTCTGCGAAAAGCACTCGAACGCAATGCCTTCACACACAACCTGCGCCGTCGGCAACTCGAAGCCGACTACGAAGTGGCTCGCGCCAAAGGCAACCGCAGGCAGGTATCGCTTTTTGCTCAAGTAGGACTGACTGGTTACGGCGATGCCATCGCTCCTGCCTATACTCATACGAAGGACAATCAGGTGGTTGAAGTCGGGGTGCGTTTACCCTTGCTCGACTGGGGTAAACGGCGGGGTCAAGTCAAAGTGGCGGAAAGCCGGAGAGAGGTCGTTCGCCAACAAATAAGAAAGGAGGAAGCGGACTTTCAGCAACGTTTATTTGTGCTGACGGAACGCTTTAACAACCAGCAAGACCAGTTGCACATAGCCCGCGAAGCTGACAAAATCGCCCGTAAACGCTACCAAAACAACGTCGAAACGTTTCTTATTGGTCGCATCAGTACGCTCGATCTCAACGATGCACAAAGCGGCAAAGACGAAGCACGCCGGAAGTACATCAGCGAATTGCTGAACTACTGGTATGCCTATTACCAATTGCGCAGCCTCACGCTGTGGGACTTTGCTACGCACTGCAATATTGATGCAGATTTTGACGAAATTGTACGATAAATGAATTTTCTGCGTTAGAGGATAGAAGCGAAAGAGATTTGTCGGGAAATCCCATATTACAAGTTCTCGATTCATAGGAATATCCAGCCAACGCACAACCTCATAACTTATCCCCCTCCTACAATACATGGACAAAATACTCATAGTTGACGACGACCGCGCCATCCGTTCCTCCCTTACCCTCATGCTAAGCCGATCGGGCAAGGAGGTCGAGGCGGTAGCAACGCCTGCCGAGGCCATTGCAACGGTGCGCAAAGCCGTCCCCCGACTGATACTGATGGACATGAACTTCGGACTCTCTACAACGGGCGAAGAAGGGCTATTTTTACTGCGTCAGATCAAAGTGTTACACCCCGAAGTGCCTGTGATTCTGATGACAGCGTGGGGCAGCATTCCTTTAGCTGTCGAGGGAATGCAAGCGGGAGCTTTCGACTTCATCACGAAACCCTGGAACAACCTGCTACTGATGCAACGCATCGAGACAGCCCTCGAACTGACCGCAGACAGCCAACCGACGGAAGCGGACGAAGGCTTTAACCGCAGTCTGATTGTAGGCGAAAGCGAAGCGTTGAAGGAGGTGCTCGGCGTAGTGAAACGCATTGCCCGTACCAATGCGTCGGTACTGATTGCGGGCGAGAACGGCACAGGCAAGGAGTTAGTAGCCGAGACCATTCACCGCAACAGTTTGCGGGCGAATCAAAACTTTGTGAAGGTCAATTTGGGCGGCATCTCGCAAACGCTCTTCGAAAGTGAGATGTTCGGCCACCGAAAGGGAGCCTTCACCGGAGCAGTGGCAGACCGCACCGGACGCTTCGAACTGGCTGAAAAAGGAACCATCTTTCTCGACGAAATCGGCGAACTGGACTTGGCCTGCCAGGTGAAACTGTTGCGCGTATTGCAAGACCAAACCTACGAGGTGTTGGGTGACAGCCGCCAACGCAAGGCTGACGTGCGCGTGATCAGTGCCACCAATGCAGACCTGCCACGCATGATTCAGGAAAAGACTTTTCGCGAAGACCTCTTCTACCGCATCAACCTCATTACAGTCAAACTACCTTCCCTGCGCGAACGCCGCGAAGACATTCCGCTTTTGGCGAACCACTTTCTCGAACTGCAATGCCGTCAGCACAGTCTGCCCCCGGTAACGCTGGAAGCTGATGCCATTCGCTTTCTGCTGTCACTGCCCTACCCGGGCAATATCCGTGAATTGAAGAATTTAGTCGAGCGTACCCTGTTAGTCTGCTGCAAGAACCGACTGACGGCCGACGACTTCCGCACACAATACGATGCCTCCGGCTCGCTCCCTCCATCGGCACACGTCGCAACAGACGAAACCGCCTGGCAGGGGCAGACACTCGAAGAAATGGAGCGTTGCGCCATCATCGAAGCCCTGCGGCGTACAGAGGGTAACCTCTCGCAAACGGCCTTGCTGCTTGGCATCAGTCGCGGTGCACTCTACCGCCGCATGGAGAAATATCAGATTGAGGGATAAGTCCCCTCTTCTCACTCCACCTACGTGCTCGCATATAATCAACTTCCCCCCACCCATTCACACCTCATGCTACGAAAGAAAATTCCCGTCGTGATTCGTGCCCTCCACATCCGCAGTTTGTTTGTCGGATGGGCAGGACTAATAGCCTTGATCGGTGCACTTGTTTACCGCTACATTCCCACCTCAGAAGTAGCTTTCTATGTCATTGAGGGAGTCATCGTGTGGGCACTCATCTTCCTGTATTATTTCTACCGCAAGACGGTCAAACCGCTTCGCGTCATCGGTGATGCAATGGACCTGCTTCAGGCGCAGGACTTCAGCAGCCGACTCGCTCCCGTAGGGCAATATGATGCCGACCGCATCGTGTTGCTCTTCAACCGTTTAATGGAGCAACTGAAAAATGAACGGTTGCACGTTCGCGAACAAAATCATTTTCTCGACCTGCTTATCAGTGCTTCCCCCATGGGAGTCATTCTTTTCGACTTTGACCACCGCATTACGGGACTCAACACGGCCGCTCGGCGTTTCCTGGGTGGACAAACAGAAAACGAATTCATGGGTCGAACACTTGACGAGATTCCCACCCCTTTGGCTCTGCGACTCAAACGCATTCCCAAGGGAAAGACCGAAACGGTGCGTCTCAACGATTCCATGATTTACCGCTGTTCGTCTCTTTCCTTCTTCGACCAGGGTTTCCCCCACCCGTTCATGCTCATCGAAAGTCTGACGGAAGTCATTATGCGCACGGAGAAGAAGACCTACGAGAAAGTCATCCGCATGATAGCCCACGAGGTAAACAACAGCATGGCAGGTGTCACCTCTACACTCGACTCACTGACCGATATTCTCGGCAGCGAAGAAGGTAACACGGATTTATGCACCGTCATGCAGGTGTGTTCCGAACGCTGCATGGGCATGAACCAATTTATCGGGCGATTAGCAGAAATTGTCAAACTGCCCGATCCCCAACTGAAACCGTTCTCGCTTAACAAGCTGATAGAAACATGCCAATTGCTCATGGAAAGCCAATGCCGCCAACGCCACATTCAGCTTACCACCCAACTCGATGACACCGACCCGCAAGTAAATATTGATGAAGCCTTGTTCGAACAAGTGCTCATCAACCTGGTTAAGAATGCAGCTGAAAGCATCGGCGAAAACGGAGAAATACGCATTCGCACCTCAGCCCATCCTCCACAGCTCGAAGTAGCTGACAACGGTCCAGGCATTTCCCCCGAAAACGAAGAGAAACTCTTTACCCCCTTCTTTTCGACGAAACCCACGGGACAAGGCATCGGCTTAATATACATTCGCGAAGTGCTCACCAAACATGCCTGTGCTTTCACCCTCCAAACCGACACGGACGGATGGACTCGTTTCCGCATTGTTTTCGCACAGGTAATGCACTAAAAAATCGTCAGTCACTCCCAATTCCCCCCCTTACTACAACTATGTACCACATCCAATCCTCCTCCGCCTTCCGCGCCATCTGTCCTCAATTTGCCGGAAGAGCCATTTATGCTGAAATCACCAACAGCGAAACGTCGCCCGAACTTTGGGCCGAAATTGAAGAAGAAGTAGCACGACTCCGTCAACACTATACGACCGAATCCATCAAGCACCGCACGGGCATTGCGGCCACACGTGCCGCTTACAGGGCTGCAGGCAAAGATCCTAGCCGTTACCGTCCGGCCTGCGAACAATTGGCCCGCCGCGTACTGCAAGGCAAGTCGCTTTATGCAGTAAATACGGTCGTAGACCTAGTCAACCTCGCCTCCCTGTTCAGTGGTTACTCCACAGCAGCTCTCAATGCCGACTGCATCGAGGGCGACACCATAGAACTGGATTTAGGACAAGCCGACGAACCGTATGAAGGCATTGGCCGTGGTGTACTCAACATTGAGAATCTGCCCGTCTACCGCGACCGTACAAGCGGCTTTGCGACCCCGACTAGCGACAGTGTGCGCACCATGCTTCAAATCGACACGACCCACTTACTCGTTCTGATTAACGGATACGACGGCGACGAGCACAATTTGGAAGAAACGGTAGCTCTTACCGTTAGCCTACTCCAACGCTATGCCCACTGCCAGGCATACGAAGTGATTGCTTATGCATAAGCACCACGCTTCGTTCGTTTCATTTTAGTACGCTATGCGAAGGGGATTCCCCGAACGAACGTATGTGAAAAAGCACATTGGTTAATGAGGAAGGGGCAGACTTTTTCTCTGCCCCTCACTTCGTATTTCTTTGAATATTATTACTTTTGCACAAACTTTTATCCAATGTGCGATTTTGAAGTCGAATGTTTTCGGCTCCGTAGAGCGAAGAAAAAGAGTGCTTCTTCTCCCCTCTCACAGGGAGCGACCTTCGAAACACCCTCCCCCTTTCATCCGTCGACTTCCAAATCCTCCCCTAACAACCCATTATGGAAAATTATTCTGATTTCGTTGATTTAATAGCGGAAAGTCTCAAGAAGAATTGGGATTTGAACGCGCTGACCGACTACCAGGGAGCTACCCTACAGTATAAAGACGTAGCCCGCAAAATTGAGAAGTTGCACATCATGTTTGAAAATGCAGGTGTGCAAAAGGGCGATAAAATCGCCGTATGCGGCCGTAACAGTGCGCATTGGTCTACAGCCTTTCTCGCCATCTTGACTTACGGTGCCGTAGCTGTTCCCATCCTCCACGAATTTAAAGCACAACAGGTTCACGACATTGTCAACCACTCAGAGGCTAAAATCCTCTTTGTCGGTGACATGATTTGGCCGGAACTCAATGCCGACGAAATGCCTAACTTGGAAGGTGTTATCTACATTCCAGACTATTCGTTGCTCGTTTCACGTTCCGAACTGCTCACTCAAGCGCGCGAACACTTGAACGAACTCTTCGGTAAGAAGTACCCGAAGTATTTCCGTCAGGAGCATGTAGTTTATCCTCACGTGTCTGATTCCGAAGCCTTGGCTCTCATCAACTACACCAGCGGCACGACTTCCAATTCCAAGGGCGTGATGATTCCCTATCGTGCCATGTGGTCCAACTATCTCTTTGCAGAAAAAGTGCTCGGCAAGCAGGTAAAGCGCGCAGACAGTATCATTTCAATGTTGCCTCAGGCTCACATGTATGGTATGGCCTTTGAATTCATCTTTGAATTCCTCCACGGCTGCCACATCTACTACCTCACCCGCATTCCTTCACCCAAGATTGTGATGCAAGCCTTTGGCGAAATCAAGCCAGCGATTATCATCTCCGTGCCTTTGATTATCGAGAAGATTATCAAGAAGAACGTATTGCCCAAGCTCCAGACTCCGAGCATGAAGGTCTTGCTGAAATTGCCCGTCATCAGCGGACGCATCCGCGAAAAGATTCGCGAGAAATTGGTTGAAACCTTCGGTGGCAACTTCTACGAAATCATCATCGGCGGTGCCGCTTTCAACAGCGAAGTTGAAACCCTGCTCCATAAGATTGGATTCCCTTACACGGTTGGCTACGGCGCAACCGAGTGTGCACCGATTATTACTTACGAAGACTGGCACCAGTTCCGCCCCGGATCATGCGGTAAGACGGTTCCCCGCATGGAAGTAAAAATCAACAGCAATGACCCGCAAAACGAAGTAGGCGAAATTTTGGCACGCGGTGCCAACGTCATGTTAGGCTACTTCAAGAATGAGGAAGCAACCCGAGCCACTCTCGACAGCGAAGGTTGGTACCACACAGGCGACCTTGGCGTAATGGACAGCGAAGGCAACCTCTTCATTCGCGGTCGAAGCAAGAACATGCTCCTCGGTGCATCGGGACAGAACATCTATCCTGAAGAAATTGAAGACAAACTTAATACGCTTCCCTACGTCAACGAAAGCATCATCATTCAGAAGGGCGACAAGCTCTACGCCTTGGTTTACCCCGACTTCGATGAAGCTAAGCGTGACGGACTCGATGACTCGGGACTCCGAATGGCCATGGAGCAAAACCGCAAAGACCTCAACGAAATGGTAGCCGCTTACGAGCGCATTGCCGGTGTGAAAATCTACCATGAGGAATTTGAAAAGACTCCGAAACGAAGCATCAAGCGATTCCTTTATGCGGACGCTGAAGTATAATACGAAAGTGAAATAAATCAAGGACACTTGTCCGTGGAGGTCGTTTTACCTGAATGGCAAACTATCTCCACGGATTTTGCTGTTTAAAATCTGTTCTAAGATTCCCCTTATGGTAGCCATAACTGAAATGGCGGCAGGTGCCGCTGATCAACCTGTTAATGACACACAGTCTCCCACCACCGAACCCAACCGCATGGTACTCCGCTCTGAAGGGTTGGTGAAGCAATATGGTAAGCGCACCGTCGTTAACGGTGTTTCCTTCGAAGTGAAACAAGGCGAAATTGTCGGACTGCTTGGTCCCAACGGTGCGGGTAAGACAACTTCCTTCTACATGACCACCGGTTTGGTCGTACCCAATGGCGGACGTATTTTCCTCGATAAAGAGGAGATTACTAAAGATCCGGTTTACAAGCGGGCGCAGAAGGGTATTGGCTATTTGGCACAGGAAGCATCAGTCTTCCGTAAGATGAGTGTAGAAGACAATATCGCGTCGGTGCTTGAACTGACAGGACGCTCCAAAGAATACTGTCAAGAAAAGCTGGAAAGTCTCATCGCTGAATTTCGTCTGCAAAAAGTACGCAAGAACTTGGGTGACCAACTCTCGGGCGGTGAGCGCAGACGTACAGAAATTGCCCGTTGTTTGGCCATCGACCCGAAGTTTATCATGCTTGATGAGCCCTTTGCCGGTGTCGACCCGATTGCGGTAGAGGACATTCAGTACATCGTGTGGAAACTCAAGGATCGTAATATCGGTATCCTTATCACCGACCACAACGTCGAGGAAACGCTCTGTATTACCAATCGTGCCTACTTGCTCTTCGAAGGACGTATTCTCTTCCAAGGTACGCCGGAGGAACTGGCAGAAAACCAGATTGTACGCGACAAATACTTAACCAACAGTTTCAAACTTCGCAAGAAAGACTTCCAGTTGATGGGAAGAGAACGCGAAGGCCTATAACGAAACCACATCTATTCTATCTAATTCATCATCATGTTATTATCTCTACTTTTGGCTCTATCTGTACAAAGCAGTGACACGCTGGTCGTGAAGCAGGCACAAGCAGAAGGTCCATACCCCGTGCAACTCCCCTTGCTGACCGATTCAGTAAACATGCAGGGAAAAGCTTTTGACATTCAGGAAGTATTGAACGAAAATAACGCGTTGGTCTCTTCGACACGTGTACGTAAGGCTGTTAGCCTTCCCATTCGCCAAGGCGATGCACTCACCGTAGGGTCTGACAGCTTGCCTACGTTGAGAATATTGCGCTTTACGGTACAAACTCCCCGTTTCGTAAAAGCACGCGTAGAAGTTAAGCAGTTGAAGAGCTACAAACTCTATGTCAACGGCAAAGAGTGTGCAGACAAGAACTTGACGCTGACGCCCGGACGTGCCGAACTGGTATTACAAGTATTGACCCAAAAGGCTGACAAGGATAGCTTTGACGTGCGTCTTGTCGGTGAAAACTTAGATGGCGTTGAGGTCAACGCTACCTCGTTGCGTCCGTACACCATGGCAGACATGATGCTGGGCGACCATTACCGTAGCGTCAACTTATCCCCCTCAGGAAAATATCTGGTGACAACGTCTTACTACATGAAGCCTAACGGACAGGCACAATATACCACCACCCTGACCGAGATGGCTACGGGCAAAGAACTGATGCACCGCAACGAATACATCGAGCTAAACTGGTTACCTTCGGAACGCGACGTATTATATTATACACGTCCGGGCGGTATCGGCAAGGAACTCGTTGTCTTCACACCCGAAAACGGGAAGGAACAAGTCTTGGCAGACAACCTGCCCCAAGGCGGATTCCGCATTTCTCCGAAGGAAGATTACCTCATCTTCTCCAAGGTCGAAACGGGCAAAGGTTCGAAAGACGGTTTAAAGCGTCTGCAAGAACCCGATGACCGCATGCCGGGATGGAGAAATCGCAACAGCCTTTGGCGCTATGACCTGAAGAGCGGACTCATGCAACGTCTGACCTTCGGGTCGGCAGGTGTCTATTTGGCTGATATTTCTCAGGATGGCCGTCACCTGCTCTTACAGTACAGCCGCTTTGATGCCAACAAAGCTCCCTTCCAACGCACAGGAATCTTGCGCATGGATGCGTATACGGGAAAAACAGACACGTTGCTAACCGACACCGCATTTGTTGCTTCAGCCCGGTTCTCCCCCGATGCCAAGCAATTGCTGATTTCCGCTTCACCCGCCGCCTTCAATGGCATAGGCAGTGAAGTGAAGCCTGGTCAGGTCCCCAACGCTTTCGACTACCGCCTCTATCTCTACGACATTGCCAGTCAGAAGACAACTCCCCTATTGCGCAATTTCGGTCCGGCTGTCGAGGATTATCAATGGTCCTGTGGCGATGGCAAAGTATACTTCGTAGCCACCGACCGCACAGACCGTTCGCTCTTCTCTCTCGATATGAAGAGCCACAAGGTAACACGTTACGAACTCCCGGTTACGATGGTACAGGATTATACCATTGCAACTCGTACCCGCCAACCGCGCGCAGTATTCTTTGGCAACACGATTGAGCGTGCACGCGAAATGTTTACCTGCCAACTGAATAAAGAAAAACCCGAGGCACAGCACATCGGCTTTATCAACTTCGACAAATTAGCTGAAGGCATAGCCATCGGTACTTGCCACACGTGGCGCTTCATGGCAACGCGCGGTGACTCCATCGACGGATTCTACCTGTTACCCCCCGACTTTGACGCTTCCAAGAAGTATCCGCTCATTGTCTACTACTACGGTGGTTGCACACCTACGACCAAGAGTCTGGAGTTCCAGTACCCGTTACAAGTATTGGCCGGACAAGGATACGTAGTCTACGTACCCAATCCCAGCGGTGCCATCGGTTATGGTCAGGAGTTTGCGGCTCGCCACGTCAATACTTGGGGCAAGGAGTCTGGTGACGACATCATCGAAGGAACGAAGAAGTTCTGTGCAGCTCATCCCTTTATTGACCAGACCAAAATCGGTTGCATGGGTGCTTCCTATGGAGGTTTCATGACCCAATACCTCCAAACGCAGACTGATATCTTTGCAACCGCCATCTCGCATGCAGGCATCAGCAACATTGCCAGCTACTGGGGCGGAGGTTATTGGGGATATTCTTACGGCGAGTGCGCCCAATACGGCAGTTACCCCTGGAATAACCCTGAACTTTACGTAAAGCAATCACCGCTCTTCAATGCAGACAAGATTCACACCCCCCTGTTGTTGCTCCACGGTACCGTCGACACCAATGTTCCGACCAACGAGAGCCAGCAACTCTTTACGGCATTGAAGATTTTGGGTCGCGAAGTAGCTTACGTACAAGTAGAAGGTCAAGATCACGTCGTTGTAGATTACCACAAACGACTTGCTTGGCAAAATGCCATCTTCGCATGGTTTGCGAAGTACCTCAAGGGCGATTCCACCTGGTGGAATGAACTTAATCTGTAGGAACCTACACAACTAATCATAGAGTAAGCGGCATCCTGCTGGTTCATGTACCGGCGAGATGCCGCTTATTCTATCTCATTGAGAAGAAGTATGCACCAGAAAGATGAGAGAAATATAGTTGGTGCAAATCCTTAAATCCGAAAGTCTAATATCTAACAAGTTTTACGTTGGGAAGCGACCTTGTTAAAAGAGAGCAATCAACCGCTATTTTTAGGGGCTTAGGACTTTGGCCATTGAAGTGATGTTGTACTTTTGCCGACGAAAAATTTAATGACTCCGAATATGAAGTGCAAATATCTCTCTGTAATGGCTTTAGCCTTTGTGCTCGGGTTGCAAACTCCGGTCGCAACGGCTGCCGTTCCTCATAATCCCATTGATTTGACCTACGCTGCTGAAAATGCGGTAAACTCTGTAGTATATATCAAAGTTACAACCAACGGACGAACTGAAACTGTTCAGTATCGTGATCCCTTCGGCTTTGAAGACTTCTTTGGAGATTTCTTCGGTAGAGGAAATGGAGGTAATCAACAACGGAAAATCCAGACTCCCAAGCGCACAGGTGCTGGTTCTGGAGTAATCTTAACAGAGGATGGATACATTGTCACCAACAATCACGTCGTCCAGGATGCGGACGAGATGACTGTCAAGCTGAATGACAATCGTGAATACAAAGCACGCATCATTGGCTTGGATAAGACAACTGACCTCGCACTCATAAAAATAGAAGCCCAAGGCCTTCCGGCTATCAAGGTGGCAAACTCCGATAATTTGAAACTCGGTGAGTGGGTATTGGCTATCGGTAACCCCTTTAGTCTCACTTCCACCGTTACAGCGGGCATCGTTAGTGCCAAGGCACGTTCCTTGGGTGCCACCCCGGGAAGCATCGAGAGCTTTATCCAGACCGATGCTGCGATTAATCCGGGTAATTCGGGTGGAGCCTTAGTCAACGCACGTGGCGAATTGGTAGGCATCAATGCCATGCTTTATTCCCAGACGGGTTCTTATTCGGGTTATGGTTTTGCCATTCCTACCTCCATTATGAACAAGGTCGTAGAAGACTTGCGCAAATATGGTACCGTACAGCGTGCTCTACTTGGTATCAGCGGTAGCGATGTCTCAGCCTATATCGATACGGAAAAGGAAAAGGGCAAAGAAGTTGATCTTGGAACAGTCAATGGTATTTACGTTATTGAAGTAAGTGCGGACGGAGCAGCCTACGAAGCTGGTTTGAAAGCAGGCGACGTGATTACTCAAGTTGACGGAAAGAAGATTGAAAAATTCGGTGAGTTACAGGAAATGATGGTTAGTCATCGTCCCGGTGACAAGATTACTGTAACATACATCCGCGATAAAAAAGTTCATACAGCCACACTGACCCTCCGTAACATTCAGGGTACGACCGTAGCTGTACAGACACTTGATACAGAATCCTTAGGTGCCGCCCTACGTCCTTTGAATGAAAAGGAAATGCGCGAACTCAACCTACCCTATGGTCTGTTAATTTCGGCCATCCGCGACGGTAAGCTGAAAGAAGCTGGTCTGACTAAGGGAATGATTCTGATGAAGATAAACGATCGCGAAATGCGTTCTCTTAAGGACTTTGATGAGGTTGTCAAGGCAGCCAATCTCAGTACCGACCGCGTACTTTGGGTGCGTGCAAAAACGCAAAGCGGCATGAACCGCTCCTTTGCCGTTGAACTTGCTGAATCCAAAGATAATTCTAAAAGAAAGTGAATGTTTTCATAATATAGGTTTATAGTAAAGGTGATGTCCGTCTCCCCCTTGCAGCGGCAAGAAAGGGAGGCGGATTTTTGTTTAAATCATTGGAAATCAGATGTTTTGCGATGCAGATAAGGCATACAAATACGGTCTAATGTGGTAGTTTTCGGCAGTAAGGAGGATTATTTTCAGCACCAAATTACGAGGAATGCTGACAATTGTTGCCCAAATGTTGACCAAAATGTTGACCAAAAGAATGATTGCTAAACTCCTTGATATCCAACTAATATAACTACGATTATGGTTTCATTCAAATATGAGGTTCCATCCTATAAGAGGAGCGATGGAACGTATGGATTAGTCATCCGAATAATACACAAGCGTGCAAAGAGAAGAATACCCACACACATCCGCCTGTCGCAGGAGGATGTAACCCGTGGCGGTCTTAAGCTGAAGAATTACAAGCATATCGACTTCGCGGAAAGCCTCATCAAGGAATACCGCGATAAGTGCAATGCGGTGAACACTGATGCGATGACGATAGATGAGGTTGTTGAGTATCTTACCAGCAACACCAGCGAGGAGTTTCGCCTTGATTTTATTCAATACGGAAGGAAGCTCGCCGAGAAGATGACCAATAACGGAAAAGGTGGAACGGCCGCCAAGTACGTCATTGCGATTAACAGCTTTGTTAGATTCATCGGGCGCGATTCGATAGACGTTTCCGAAATCTCCTCTTCGATGCTCAGTGAGTGGCGCGATTGGATCGGAGAAACATACGACAGGAAGAAGGGGACGAAAGGTCTCGCAGCGCAAAACAGATACCTATGCTGCCTTCGCGCGATGTACAACAAGGCCAAGAATGAGTTTAACGATGAGGAACGAGGGAAGATTCCTATTCCGTATTCGCCATTTAAGAAGGTGGAAATCCCGAAGCTGGAATTATCCAAACCGCGTGCTCTGACTGTGGAACAGATACGGATGATCGCCCAAATGGACTATATTGAGGAGATTCCCGATAGGATTCGGCGGTTCAATATCGCGAAGGATGTGTTTATGCTTTCGTTTTATCTCCTTGGAATGAACTCCGTTGACCTCTTTGAGGCTACAGATTACCACAACGGACGTATTACATACAACCGCGCCAAGACAAAGGACAGACGAGCAGATAACGCTGAGGTATCCGTCCTTGTTCCCGATGAGGCTCTTCCGCTTGTGGATAAATGGCGAGACCCTACAGGACAGCGGGTGTTCTGCTTTTACCGATACTATTCCACCATGTACACGTTTACGACCTGCCTCAATGCTGGTTTGAAAGATATCGGAGAAATCATCGGAGAGGAGAAGCTTCAGTTCTATGCGGCGCGGCATTCATGGGCTACGATAGCCACCAACAATGCCAAGGTGGACAAATATACGGTTCACTCCGCCTTGAACCATTCTGACCCTACTATGAGGGTAACAGATATTTACATCAAGAAGGATTGGAGTAATATCGATGAGGCTAACCGAAAGGTACTCGATATTGTATTCGGATAAATAAAAGCCCGTGCGTCATGATAGCGCACGGGCTCTGTTGTTCTATCCCTGTATGGGAGTCGGCTTTATTCCCTTCGATGCAAAGAAGGCTTCATCACTTACTTCGTGCATAACATCACCTGTAGCAACGTGAAGTTTGTCCTTCAACATAATTGTGAGATTTCGATAGGGAATTACGTTTACCACTTCATTATAGGAGAGATGCAGATTTTCGCAGAACGTTGCTATCTGTCCTAATAGAGTGTCATTACCTACAGTTTTGGTTTCGCTGTCAGCATTGCCACGCTCCTCGACAAAGCCAACAGCTTGGTAAAATTTTCTACGGAGATGAGGCTGACTGCTTCGGACAATGCTTCTACAACCTCATCAAGTTCCGCATTGGAAAAGGTCTCAAACAAAGAATCGTCTCCGACTACAAGATGAGAAAGGGCATGAGCCGCCTCTTCCACCTGGCTAATTGCATGGAACACATCTGACATCGTCTTTGCGTCATTCCCAGCCAAAGAGGATAAATAATAGGCTGCGGCGGCTATCCGCTGAATGGTTGGCGGGTGGATGACATACGGAACACCGCTTATGACAACAGTTCGGATGTCAAGCCCCAAAATAGCTGAACTTACTAAACGGGATGCTTCTTGCATGGCTGCTCCATGGTGTTTGTTTAATCTTCGCTGATATTGGTTATCATAATCATATAAAAACAAAAGAGAGTCCCACAGTGGTGTACCGTGGGCTTCTCCTTTCGTGAGTATCAGGTGTATCTTATTGCGCCTTATACTTGTCGTAGAACCAGGCAATCAGGCCACCCTCCATGTAATTATCCAAATCGTCGTATGCGTCCAACTCATCCATGAG